>Ga0116181_1003498_pt1 | contig 12231 bp, 14 predicted proteins | sample AD_UKC075_MetaG_FD_89752 | JGI IMG/M metagenome (GOLD analysis project Ga0116181, IMG submission 89752) | Active sludge microbial communities of municipal wastewater-treating anaerobic digesters from USA - AD_UKC075_MetaG | ecosystem: Engineered > Bioreactor > Anaerobic > Digestate | place: USA...
ATTCCCGATGAAACCTCAATTCCGCTGAAACTTCCTACACTTCTCACTTGCGAAACACCACTCGAAGTGATATTTTCCGTAATCACCGTCGTTTTCGGTGCTGAATTTTCAGCTTCCTGAACAAGTTTGTTCACATCATCCATGGAAATTTTACCATCCAACATCATCAGAACGGTATTTCCTTCGGAGTTGATGCTCAACAAAAGATTGTCTAAAACTCCGTTTGCAGCGTCGGAAGAAAGAAATTTAATTTTATTGTTTTTGCTGTGAACCGTCATCAGTTCTTCATATTTCATGTTTTTGATGGAAGCTGAAATATCGTTTTGAAGATTTTGGAAAAGGTTCTGTTTTAATGTTCCGTCTTTGGCGTCGGATTTTACTTCCGGTTTTTCTACGATGAGAATTTTCAGTCCGTTGATTTTACTTAAAAGCGGTTTAATCTGGTCGAGTTCGGAATCGCCAATGTTCAGGTTGTTGAGCATCTTGAACATCGGTTTTGCGATTTTGATGGAAGTAACGCCATCCGATTCCTGATATTTTTCAAACAGTTGGTCGAGTTTGTCTTTCTGCGCATTCACGTTGAAGAAATGCGAGAAGAAAAGTGCGAATATGAGGAGAAATTTTTTCATTGCTTTAAAGGGTTATTCGTTAATAAAAGTGGGGATGGCTTCAGTTTGAGCCACGGTTTTAGAAACATTTTCAGACAGAATTCGGAAGGAATATTTGGTTAAGTCGATGGCTTCCTGTTCGTTTTCAATTCTTTGTCCGTTGATGATCACATAGTTGGATTGGTATTCAGGAGTTGCAGATTTTTCAGGGGCAGATTTTTTTTCTTCTGAATTTTGAACGTAAAATTGGCGAACAGGCTTTTTCAAGCGGCCTCTTCTCGGTAAAATTTTGTCCATCACTTCCTCGTCATTGCTCACGGAAACGGAATCGGTCACCAAACTGTCTTGAACGGTTTTCAAAGAATCTGCGGCATGAACCGCCACAATTTCATTCCCTTTACCGAAGTCATTTTTCTGTTTAAGGATTTCGTTTTTCGATAATAGATCCTGTTCTTCAATTTGGTTTTTATTGAAAACTTTAAAGAAAATTCCGAGCGAAAAGAGCAGGACTAAACTTGCAGCCATCCAAAAGAATTTCGGGAAAGACGCGCCTTTCTTCTCTGAAATGATTGTGGTTGGTTGTTCGGATTTTTCGGCTTCTTTTAAGAATTCATCAAAATCCCAATTCATCTTCTCGGATTTTAAATCGTCGAAAATTTCGTTGTATTTGCTTTGGGAATTATCGTTTTTCATATTTGTTTTTTCGCCACATCGGCATATAGAAAGTGAATTAATATCAATCAAATTTGATTTTGATGTAAAAAAAAACTATGTGTTCATGTGGCTTTTAATATTTATAAGTTTTCAATCACTTTGTTTTCAAAATCCATCAGTTTCTGAATTTGTTCCTTGATTTTCGTTCTCGCCCTCATCAAATTTACCCTTACTGCATTTTCCTCCATTTCAAGGATTTCAGAAATTTCGGGAACGTCGTATTCTTCTACATCTTTCAGGTGAATCACGGCTTTTTGTTTTTCGGGTAATCCGTTGATAAAGCCCAGAATTTGTTCCTTCAGGTTATTGGTCTCAATTTGGTAAAGCTCACTTCTATGAATTTGGAAATCTGCAAAACCCATTTTCACGTCGTGGTGCTTCAACCTGTTCAAACATTCGTTTTTCACCGATTTCAAAACATAGGATTTCAAGTTTCCGAAATTGGCGAGATCTTCTTTTTTTTGCCAAAACTTCATCATCAAATCCTGTACAACATCTTCCGCTTCGTCGCTGCTCATCACGAATCTTTTCGCAAATCGGTACATCTCGTCCTTGAGACAAAATACCGTGTTTTTGAATGTTTCGTGAGTCATAGTTTTGTTTCTAATAGTAAGACAACGAAGGTCGGGAATTTATTACATGGGAATAAAAAAAACTTCAAAATGAATTGAAGTTTTGTAATTTTCCGAAGATTTTTCTAAAAAAGATTATAGCTGAAAACGACTGAAGTTGTTTGGTAATTAGTACTTGTCACTAAATAGTCACTTGTAATTCTTCTTTTTGAGTGTGTCCTCAACTCAATTCCATATTTATCTTTGTACTTGTAACCAATCCCAAAACCGAGCGAAGGTTGTGAACGAAGGTCATAAGAAAGATATGGTGAACCATCTGCTCTAGTCATTTCAATTGACTTTCCCAAAGAGAAATCTATAATATAAACGGCATTGACAAATAATTTGGAATCTGTGTTTAAATACATGTAATATCTAATTCCGATTGGTAATTCTATCGAACTGTAATCGGCTTTTACAATAACTTTTCCCCCAATTAAAGATGAATCATCAAATGTAGCCTCCGATTTGTAATATTGATAAGTTGGCTCTACAATAATTGCAAATTTATTTTTATTGAAGGCTAGTAGATATTCTGCTTCCAAACCAATTGCAAATGTTGTTTTATTTCCTAACGGATACGTTTTCATTGTATTTCCAGAAAAAATTTCCAGCGATGAAAAATTGATACGTGGTCGAATATTTAAATTAAATTTAGGCTTGGTCTCGTTTTGTACGGCCAACTTGAAATTAGGATCAGCGCAATGATTATAATTTACAAAAAAATTAGTGAGGTCTTTCTCTTTGTATTCCAATTTTGAAATATCAGAATTAGATATTGACGAGCAGGTGAAATTATTTTGCAATTGTGAAATATAGTCTTTGTTGTAAGTCATGTCCGTTTCACCAACTTGATATTGCTTATAAATGAGCTGTTCAGGAGCAGCATCTGAATTTTGATAGAAATATTTGGTGAGGTTACCTTCAGTAAATTTATAAAGTTTACCTTTCCCGTTAACTAATTCTTTAAGAAAAACTGTTTCTTTTACAAATTCTGGATTTTTTTTCCTAGATAATTTATTTAGGTCAGTGCTTGAACGGTCAATATTCACCTCATATCGTACAAATTTTGCCCCATTGTATATTTCGAATTGTTTGACGCCTTTTATAGTTGCAGTCTGGGCTTTATCAGCTTCCGAAATTTTATATTCGAATGAATTGGGATTGCTTTTCCAGTCAAGGTTTTTAATAAGGCATTCAGTTATCACATCTTTGTTGTCAATGAAGTAGCCTTTCTCAAATTTGATTTGCGAAAATGCCCACGTACAAAAAAACGACATGATTAAAAGTAATTTTGTTCTCATAATTTAATTATAGTTTGTTTTTAAAGTCTTTAAGTCAAATTTAAGTTTAAAATATTTATTCTACAAATCCGTCACCTTCCTCTCAATCTTATAAACCGTTCCCCGAAAAGTTGCCACCAAAACTTTGTGCTGATTCGTAATCGAAATATCGTAAACTCCCGTTTTTCGGGTGTCGGAAATCAAAACACTTTCCGCAATTAAAGTGTCACCCAATTTCGCCGCTTTCGTAAAATTAATCATACAGTTCAAAGCAACGGACGCTTCATTCGTATTGTTGCTCGAAAAAGCCAACGCAGAATCAGCAAGAGAAAAAGTCACGCCGCCGTGAACGGTTTTCAGTCCGTTGTTCATTTCTTTTTTTACTGGCATTTCAATCAGGCAGTATTTTTCACGAACCTCGATGAGTTTGATCCCCATCCATTTGGAGAATTCATCCTGATCAAGCATGTATTGGGCGGTTTCGAGTGGCGTCATAGTTTTGTGAGTGTGTTATTGAGTGGGTGAATGATTGAGTTGAGGAGTGATTGAGTCCTAATTGCGTAATTGTTACATTGATAAATTGTTACATTCTCCTAAGCAATGGACTTTGTCTGTATCTTTCCTCTTGATATTCCTCGTATAGTTTTTGAAGTGTATCAGAAATTTTTTGGTAACCAATATCAAATCCCCATTGCAACAAACCTTTTGGATAATTCACTCCTTTTTGCATGGCGAGTTCCAAATCTTCATCATTCGCGATTCCCAAACGTTTTGCTTCCACCGCTTCATTAATCAGCATTGAAATAATTCGGCTGAAAATGGTTTGATAAAGTTCGTCATCCTTTTCAGGAAAAGGCTTTTCTGAACCTTCCGAGTATTCATAAAATCCTTTTCCGGTTTTTCTTCCCAACAATTTTGCTTCCGCCATTCTTTGTTGAAGTAGGGAAGGTTTGTATTTGGGATCGTAGAAATAATCGGCGTAAACGGTTTTGGTCACGGAAAAATTGATGTCGATTCCAATTAAATCCATTAATTCAAAAGGTCCCATTCTGAAATTTCCTAAAGTCCGCATTGCATCGTCGATTTGTTCGGGAGTGGCGATATTTTCTTCGGCAATTCGCAACGCTTCACCGTAAAAAGGTCGTGCAATTCGGTTCACGATAAATCCGGGAACATCTTTAGCGATTACGGGAGTTTTGCCCCAACTTTCCATTAAAGCATAAATTTTTGGGGCTAAATTTTTCTCGGTTAAAAGCGCGGGAATTACTTCCACCAAAGGCATTAACGGAGCTGGATTAAAGAAATGAATTCCAATAAATCTTTCAGGTTTCTTTAATTCTGCCGAAAGTGAAGTAATAGAAATGGAAGAAGTGTTGCTACCAATCACACATTTTTCAGAAACGATTTCTTCTAATTTTTTGAAAACTTCGGTTTTGATTTCCTTGTTTTCGATGATGGCTTCAATCACTAAATCGCAATCTTTTAGTTCAGCCAAATCGGCGCAGAATTTTATTTTATTAAAAATATCATTGCTTTTTTCAGCCGAAATTTTCTGTTTTTCAACGAGTTTATTTAAGGTCGATTTTAAATTTAGCAAAGATTTTTCCGTTTGCCAGGAATTCGCGTCGTAAAGAAACACTTCACAACCTGCAGTGGAGGCCACTTGCGCAATCCCAATTCCCATTGTTCCGGAACCGATGATGCCAACTTTTGAGATTCGAGATTCAGAATTCGAGTTTTCAGAAATCATAAAATACTGTTTTAAATGGGATGAGGTTTGAAATTTCAAACTTCAAATTTCAAATGAATTATCGGCCACGATAATTCGGTTTTCTCTTCTCCAAAAAAGCGGTAACTCCTTCACGGAAATCTTCTGTTTCTGCGGCTTCTTGCTGTAAAATTCCTTCAACATCCAACTGTTTGCTTAAAGAATTGTCATAAGATTCGTTAAATGCTTTTTTGGTTAATGCAATTGCTTTAGTCGGCAAATTTGAAATCTGTTCCAAAACTCCCATCGCGTTCACTGCGAAATTTTCGTCCTCAAAAACATCAGCGATTAAGCCTATTTGTTTAGCTTCAGTTGCGGATATTTTTTTTCCCGTAAAAGCTAAATAATTCGCTTGTTGACGACCCAAAAGCTTTGGTAACCAATACGTTCCGCCTGTATCAGGAATCAAGCCAATATTCACAAACGCCTGAGAAAAATAGGAAGATTGTGTTGCCAAAGAAATATCGCAAATCAAAGCCAACATTGCGCCGGCTCCAACAGCAGGACCGTTTACCAGAGAAATAACAGGTTTTCTGCAATTGGCGATTTCTTTCACCAATGGATTGTAATAATCGATCACCATTCTTTGAATGATACGCTCTTCTTCTGGATCGTTCATCGACATGGCGTCTTTTAAATTTTGTCCGGAACAAAATGCTTTTCCACGTCCAGAAATAGCGACGCAACGCACACTTTCGCTATGGCTGCAATCGTGAACAAATTGTTTGAGTTCACGAAGCAAAACTTTGTTTAAACTGTTGTAAGTTTCGGGTTGGTTGAGATAGGCAATTTGAAGTTTCCCGTCAAAATGGGATTCTATTTGGAGTTGTGTGTACATATTTAATTTGAAAATTTTAGAATGGGATAATTTGAAAATATTGTTATCTACAAATATAGAAGTTTATGATTTGAAAATGGATGGATTTAAAATGTTTAGCACAGAATTATTGGGCGAAATTTTCAAATTCTCAAATTGAATCATTTTCAAACTCACTCAATGACATTTGAAATAATCAAACGGCTCCAAACAATCATTACATTGATAACTCGCTTTGCAAAGCGTTGAACCGAAACGGCTGATTTGATTGGTGTTTTCCGAACCGCATCTTGGACATTTTTTTGGAACATTCAAATGGTCTTCATGCGCTCCCTTTTCGGGTGGTGTAATTCCATAAGCGCGAAGTTTTTCACGGGCTTCGTCTGTAATCCAATCGGTGGTCCAAACCGGAGAAATTTTGGTGATGACTTTTGCAGAAATGCCTTTTTCTTTAAAAAGTTTAATGATGTCTTCCTCAATATTGAACATCGCAGGACAAGCGGAATAAGTTGGAGTAATCACAATTTCGGCCTCGTTTTCCGCAATCATTTTCGCACCACGAACAATCCCGAGTTCCACAATGTTGATCACGGGAATTTCGGGATCGGGAATGGTTTTTAATATTTCTAATAAATTTAACAATGTAGCAATTTATCATGTAACAATTTGGCGCTTTCGGCAATCGGCGTTCAGCTTTCGGCAAGATGGGATACCCTATTTAGAAGCAATCCAGTCTAAATTACATCCAAAGCAATCTTGCAGCATTCATCTTCCATCACCCAGCTTTTTTACCAAACACAATCCGGATACGTTCGCTGCATATACTGAAGCTCGCACAGAATGTAACCAAAATATTCCGTGTGATAACCTGTTCTGGAACCTTTTTGCATAAACTCGCTTTCAGGAATTTCGATGCCGAAATTTTGGAAATCCTTTGAAACTTCAGCTTTCCAATCTTCATGCAATTTTTTGGAATCAGGAACGATGTCGAGTTTTACCAAATCTTTTTCACCAGGAGTTTCAGCAAAAATTCCACCGGTGTATTCCCATAAATGATGAACCGCATTTTGAAGTCGGGTTTTGCTTTCTTCGGTTCCACCTGCAAACATTTTCACCCAAGTTGAAGCATGAGTGTAATGGTATTTTACTTCTTTCAGAGATTTTTCAGCGATTCCGGCAAGTGTTGAGTCGGAGCTTTTCATCAATACTTCATAAAGTAATTTCTGATAAACGGAAAAGAAATAAACCTTCAAAATTGTTTGTGCATAATCACCGTTTGGAAGTTCGGAGAGTTGGCAATTCAAATATTCTTTCTCCAAACGCAGAAACGCCAAATCGTCTTCGGTTTTGTTTTCATTTTGAACTTGGGCGGCGTATTTAAAAAGATTGTTGCTTTGTCCCAAATAATCGAGAGCGATGTTGGTCAATGCGATATCTTCTTCCAAATAAGGACCTTTTCCGCAAAGTTCGCCCAATCTTTGTCCGAAAATCAAAGTGTCGTCTGCAAGTTTTAAAAGGTAGTTGTATAGTGGATTCATTTTAGTTGCTTTCTGCGATCGGCTGTCTGCTTTCGGCGGTGCAAAATTGCTGATTGCCGAGAGCTGAAAGCTGATTGCATGTTTTACATGTTCTTCACATCATTTGGGATTTCGTAAAAAGTCGGGTGACGATACAATTTATCATCTGCAGGATCGAAAAACGCTTCTTTGTCAACACCTTCCGAAGTCACTAAATATTTACTCGGAACCACCCAAATCGAGGTTCCTTCCATCCTTCTCGTATAAACGTCTCTTGCGTTTTGCAGAGCCATTTCAGCGGTTGCGGCTTGTACGGTTCCTGCGTGTTTGTGGGAAAGTCCGGGTTTTGTTTGGATGAAAACTTCCCACATATCTAAATTGCTCATCAATGAAAATTTTAATGCTTAAAGATAAGGATATTTTTAAATTTTTTCACCATCGATATAAACGCTTTCCGCTTTCAGGCTTCCCTGTTGATAAAGAACGTTTTGGAAATTATCAGTATTAAAAGTCACAAAATCCGCCTTCATTCCTTTTTCCAATTTTCCGCGATCTTCTAAACCTAAAGCAAAAGCGGAACGAAAAGTGATTCCCGCCAAAACTTCCGCGGTGGAAAGTTTTTCAAAAGTCGCCAAAATAGAGGCTTGAGTAATCAAATTTCCCATCGGAGCAGAACCAGGATTCCAATCAGAAGCGATGGCTAAAATCCCGTTTTTGTCTAGAATTTTTCTTGCGGGAGTAAATTTTTCACCCAATCCCAAACTTGCTCCAGGAAGAGCAACAGCAACGGTTTCGGATTTTGCCAAGTATTCGATGTCTTCATCAATGGTCGCTTCCAAATGATCAGCAGATTTTGCACCAACTTCCACCGCAATTCTAGAACTTCCAGGCGTGAACTGATCTGCATGAACCGTGATTTCAAAACCTAAATCTTTGGCCTTCAACAAAAATTCCTTGCTTTCATCCGGCTGAAAGGCAGATTTTTCAATGAAAATATCGACACGTTTTGCGAGATTTTCTTCTTTCACTTTAGGTAAAATGTGTTCTAAAATATATTGAAGATAGTCTTGCGAAGTTCCGTCAAAATCTCTCGGTTTCAAATGTGCGGAAAGACAGGTCGGTACCAAAGTAGCTTTAGTTAAAGATTGTGCTTTTCTGATGACACGAAGCATTTTCAACTCGTTTTCCAAATCCAAACCATAGCCGGATTTTACTTCAATCGTGGTAATTCCTAAAGAAATCAAAAAGTTAATTCTTTCTAAAATGGTTTTCAACAGATCCTCTTCGGACGCATTTCTCGTGTGTTGAACCGAACTCCAGATTCCGCCACCGCTTTCTGCGATTTCTAAATAGGTTTTCCCGGCATTTCTCATGGCGAAATCATTGGCACGATTTCCAGCGAAACAAATGTGGGTGTGGGAATCTATGAATGCCGGAAGAACTACGGAGTTGGTGAGTTGGTGAGTTGGTGAGTTGATGAGTTCAGGATTTTCAGATTTTAATTTTTCAAAACTAGCTACGGCTTCGATTTTATGATCTGAATTGATTAAAATTCCACCGTTTTCGATGATTTCGAGTTGTTCATCTGAAAGTTTCCCACGTAACGGAAGGTTTGCCAGAGTTACGATTTGTTTGAAAGGACCGATTAGTTTCACAGGTTGAGGTTGAGGTTGAGGTAAAGGTTGAGGTTGAGAGCGTTTAGTTTCTAAGAAGATGGTTGGTGATTTTGTTGAGTTCATGTACAACTTCCTCTATTACGAATTTAATTTTTACATATTCTTTTTCTGTGAAATATTTTACACGGACACCATAAATTAAATGACTTTTGGTTTCAAATGCAGAACCCCTCGAAATATCATAAAAATGCGTTTTGTCTTTTGAAGTTCTTCTTCCAAATCCTTCTGCAATATTTGCCGATATACTTTCTGCAGAACGTCTCAATTGTGAAGTGAGAGCATAATCTTCTTTTCTTGGTAAGTCTTCGGTGATTTCAAAGCACTTCTCAGCAATATCCATTGCTTTTTGCCAAACCGGCATTTCTGTAAAATCACTAATCATTTCAATTAGTTTTAAGTTATTTCCAAAAATAATCAAAATTTACCAATCACGTTTCCTCAACCTCAACCTTAATCTTAACCTGGAAATTTTTATTACCTTTGAAAATATTCAAACCAAAATTTAATGCCCGACTTTTTACACGCAGACAAAGAGAATTTTTCCGATGAGGAACTGATGCAGGAAGAGAAAATCCGTCCGCAAAGTTTTGCAGATTTTGCAGGACAAAGAAAAACTCTGGACAATTTGGAAGTTTTCGTTGCGGCGGCGAAAAATCGTGGCGGTGCTTTGGACCACGTTCTTCTTCACGGTCCTCCCGGACTGGGAAAAACGACTTTGGCGCACATTATTGCAAATGAATTGGGCGTAAATTGCAAAATAACTTCCGGTCCTGTTTTGGATAAACCTGGAAGTTTAGCGGGATTGCTCACAAATCTTGAAGAAAACGATGTTCTTTTCATCGATGAGATTCACCGGCTTTCCCCAATTGTTGAAGAATATCTGTATTCGGCGATGGAAGATTATAAAATCGACATCATGCTCGAAACCGGTCCGAATGCGAGAAGTGTGCAGATTGGTTTAAATCCTTTTACTTTAGTTGGAGCAACCACAAGAAGCGGAATGTTGACCAAACCAATGCTCGCAAGATTCGGAATTCAAAGCAGGTTGGAATATTACACCGTGGAACTTTTGGGAATGATTATCGAAAGAAGCGCAAGAGTTTTGGGCGTGAAAATATATGAAGATGCCGCTTTGGAAATCGCCCGAAGAAGTCGGGGAACACCGAGAATTGCAAACGCGCTTTTAAGAAGAGTCCGTGATTTTGCTGAAATAAAAGGAAACGGTGAAATTGAAATCAACATCACCAAATTTGCCTTAAACTCTTTAAATGTAGATGAATTTGGTTTGGATGATATGGACAATAAAATTATGCGCGTCATGATTGAAAACTTCCGTGGAAAACCTGTGGGAATTTCCGCATTGGCAACTTCTATCGCAGAAAATCCCGAAACTTTAGAGGAAGTTTATGAGCCGTTTTTAATTCAGGAAGGTTTCATCATCAGAACGCCGAGAGGAAGGGAAGTGACGGAGAAAGCTTACAAACATTTAGGAATTTCCAGACCGAAAAATTTAGGGGAACTTTTTTAAAAGTTTTGGAAATAACGCAGAAAGAAATTACTCATTTTTAATGGTCAATTATTAATTAAATTCTATGAAACTCTATCCTATACAATGCGGAAAATTTAAACTAGACGGTGGCGCAATGTTCGGCGTCGTTCCAAAATCTTTGTGGCAAAAGACAAATCCCGCAGATGAAAAAAATTTAATTGAACTTGGAACCCGCTCACTTTTAGTGGAAGACGGAAAGAAACTGATTCTCATCGACTGCGGATTGGGAAATAAGCAGGATGACAAATTTTTCGGACACTATTCACTTTGGGGCGATGATTCTCTGGATAAAAATTTAAAAAAATATGGTTTCGTTCGAGAGGATATTACCGATGTTTTTTTAACACACCTTCACTTCGATCATTGCGGTGGAGCAATTGAATGGAATGACGATAAAACGGGTTACAGACCTGCCTTCAAAAATGCAAATTTCTGGACAAATGAAAACCATTGGAAATGGGCGACAGAACCAAATGCACGTGAAAAAGCAAGTTTCTTAAAGGAAAATATTTTGCCGATGCAGGAAAGCGGACAACTCAATTTCTTGCCAATTCCACAAAATGGAAATTACGGCTTTGCACCGGATTTGAAAATGGATGTAATTTTTGTGGATGGACATACCGAAAAGCAAATGCTTCCCGTAATTCAATATCAGGATAAAACGGTGGTTTTTGCGGCGGATTTAATTCCGACAGTGGGTCACATACCGCAAGTTTATGTGATGGGTTATGACACTCGTCCACTTTTGACCATGGAGGAAAAAGCGAAATTTTTGAAACAATGTGTCGATAATGAATATCTTTTATTTTTCGAACACGATGCTCACAACGAATTGGCTTCTTTAAAAATGACAGAAAAAGGAGTTCGTTTGGATGAAATTTTTACGATGAATGATATTTTTGGATATTAATAAGATTTATGCTGGAAGATGGATGCTGAAAGTTTAAATAATCTGCCTAAAATAATTGGCTTAACTGGAGGAATTGGCTCGGGAAAATCTACGGTGGCGAAATTCATTGAAGAAATGGGATTTCCTGTTTACTATTCTGATGTTCGAGCCAAAGAAATCGTGAATGATGATGAACTCTTAAAGAAAGGAATCATCGAACTTTTGGGTGAAAAAGCGTATGATGAAAATGGTTTGTACGATAGGAAATATGTCGCCGAAATTGTTTTTAATGATGAAGAGCTTTTACAGAAATTAAACGGAATGATTCACCCCGCCGTGAAATATGATTTCGAAAAATGGGTGGGAAATCAAACAACAGAATTTGTTTTCAAGGAAACTGCGCTTCTTTTTGAACTTAAATTGAACGAAAGCTGCTTTAAATCAGTTTTAGTTACAGCCGACGATAATTTACGGTTGAAAAGAGTGATGGATCGCGACAGAAAAACCTACCGAGAAGTTGAAAACGTGATGAATAAACAAATGCCAGAAAAAGACAAGATCAAGATAGCGGACTTTGTGATTTTCAATAATGATGGAATGGACGAATTGCAAGCTGAAACCGAGAATGTTATTCGCCAAATCGAAAAGCTGAATGAGTAATTATTTTTGAGTTAAAAAAAGCCTGAATTCAAATTGAATTCAGGCTTTTTTTGTCCTATTAATCTCTGTTTTTCACTAAAACCCAACCACTGTATTGAGATGGCGTTGCCACACCTGGTTCAGTCCAGTGCATTACCAA
>Ga0116181_1003506_pt1 | contig 12212 bp, 12 predicted proteins | sample AD_UKC075_MetaG_FD_89752 | JGI IMG/M metagenome (GOLD analysis project Ga0116181, IMG submission 89752) | Active sludge microbial communities of municipal wastewater-treating anaerobic digesters from USA - AD_UKC075_MetaG | ecosystem: Engineered > Bioreactor > Anaerobic > Digestate | place: USA...
CGCTGGTCTTGCGGATCAGGGCGCCAACCCGGTCGAGTTCATCGCTGAGGAGATTGAGCTGCTCCTTAAGCGTTGCGTCTTCCACCTTCTCGTCGATGATGCCCAGGTAGGTCTTGATGACGGTCAGCGGGTTGCTGGCTTCGTGGGCGATGCGCCGGGCGTGGTCCACGTAGCGGCGCCCGATGTTCTCCTCGATCTCGTAACGCAGGCGCTCTTCGGCATTGCGCTCGGAGATGCGCACCGTGGCCGCTTCGGTGAGGAGCTGGCGCAGGGTGTGTTCGATCTCCTCGCCGGCGTCCTCGGCGCTGGGGCACGGAAACACCGCCACGCCGGATTCGAAGCCATTGCTCCAGGGCACGCACAGCAGGCCGTCACTTTCCAGCCAGCGGGCGAGCTGCCAGTCGGCGGCACAGCGGCCGGGGGGCCGGGGCGCGGCCTGGAAACGGGTTTCAACGTTGTCGCGGTAGGCTTCGGCGATCACGCTGTTGTGGTCATCGGCGGCGATGCGGATCTGGCTCAGCCCGGGGTGGGCCGGATTGGCCGCGCCGGTGAGTTCGTCGCTATCGACCGCTTTGACGAACAGCACCGGTGCGTCGAGGCCCAGCAGCAGCCGGGCGGCGAGGCTGAAATCGGTCCACGCCGAGCAGCCCTTGCTGAAGCTGCTGCGGGTAAAGGCGCCGAGGGCTGCCCGGGCGATGCCCGCATCGATCACCTCCGGCCCGCTGCTCTCCTTGCCGGCGGTGCTCCAGGGGCGGGAGAACATGGTGGTCTCGACCGGAATGCCGAGGGCGCTGGCCCGCTCCTGGATGGTGCGTGTCGTGTCGGCCAGCAGGCTGACCAGGATCGCGCCGTCCAGCTGGGTGAGGCGGCAGGCGTTATCCAGGCTGACGGGCGCCTGGCTGCCCCGGTAGGTGGCCAGCTCTTCGGCGGCGGCGGCGATGCGCACCAGGGGATGCGCGCTCACCAGGCTGTCAGCATCGGCCTGATGCAGGGCGATGGCGTCGGCGACGCCGGCCGGCAGGCCGCAGCGGGCGGCCAGGCTGGAGGAGATCTCGGCGTGGTCCTGGCCGTAGCGTTCCCATTCGCTGGCGGTCAGGCTGCGTTCGTCGGAGGCCTCGGCCAGCAGCGCGATGTAGTCATCGGTGTACTCGCCCAGCCACAGCAGCCCGATGTCGTGGAGCAGGCCGGCGGCGTAGGCCTCCTCGGGCGCCGCGTAGCCGGTTTCCCGGGCAATGTGGGCGGCCAGTTCGGCCACGAACTGGCTGTGCAGGCAGTGGTGACGATGCGAGCTGATGCTTGCCCGGCGCTGGGGTTGCTGCACGATGTGCCGCAGGGCCCAGGCCTGGAGGAGTCCGGCATCGGTGTTTTCGACTCTCTGCGTAAGGGCTTCCAGCAGGGATGCGGATTCATTCTTCTGCAGGGGGCTGGTCTGCAGCAGCTCGAAGACGAGGACCGGGTCGAGCATGATGATTCGCGCTGCATCCTTCGACGCCGGGACCCCGACGGAGAGGACCCGCAGGAGGGCGGTGGCGGTCTCGCGCAGGCCGGGCAGGCGCAAGGTGGGAACCGCAGCGGGACGTCGCAATTTGGAGATTCGGGAGGTTTGCATGAAAGAAGCACATTTTTCGCAGATTTTGTGCTTTCGATTCTAACCGTGCCCCCCCTGTGCCCAACTGTGACATAAGTTTGCGGAAAACGGGCCGTGGAGGCCCGATCGTGACTCAGTTCGCGACCGCAGGCATGGTTTTTCGGGGGGCGATAAACCCCCAGGTGGGGTGTATCGGGATGAGCAGGCTTCAGCCGAACTGCAGGCTGTCGGCGAAGGCCAGTGCTTCGAGGTGGGCGCGATTGACCTGTTCGCAGGAGATGTGGAGGTCGTCGGCAAGGGCGGCGAGGTTCTTGTCGTCGAAGCTCTCGAGGGCTCGGGCCAGCTTGAGGAAGGGCGCGTACACGCCGTCTCCGGTGAGCAGGGCGTCGGCGATGGGGGCCGGCAGGTGCATCTCTTCGAGGGCGGATTGCAGGCTGGCACCCAGCAGCAGGTGCAGCATGGAGAAGGCGCCGGTGATGAACAGGTTGTCCAGCTCACCTTTCTCGAAGAAGGCCGCGCCGATCTTTTCCATGAAGCGTCCGCGGGCGATGGCGGTCTGCATCAGGGCCGGGGCGGCGGGGTCGCGGCTGGCCGATACCAGCAGCACGGAGAGCCATTTGTTGAGCTTCTCGTAGCCGAGAATGGTCACCGCATGGCGGAAGGACTGGATCTCGCACATCAGTCCAAAACCGGCGGAATTGATATATCTGAGCAGTTTGTAAGAAAGTGCCACATCCTGCTTCAGGACAGTCTCGATTTCCTTTACTTCGGCATTTCTGCGCACCAGGTTCATCAGCCGCACGATCTGGGCGTGGGAGGGTGCGAGCTTGCCGTTGCTGGTGACGCCCCGCAGGAAGAACCACCCGGAGGCACCGTCGTAGCCCTGGACGATGGCGTTGCGGAAATCGGGTACGTCCGTCAGCCCCCAGGCCAGGGCCAGGCCCGGCGGGTCGGCGGGCAGGGTCTGGCGCTTGGCGTCGATGATCACGAAGCGCCAGGGCACGTTGGCGGGCAGCACGGTGTCGTGCTGGTACCAGGTGAGGTTGAGGCTGATGCCGGCCGCCTGGAGCTGGGGGATCAGCGACAGGGTGAGGGGGTGGGCGATGGACTGGACGGGGATCTCGACCATGGCGTTGGCCGGGGCGATCCAGTTGAGCAGGTCCGGGGTGGGCACCAGCTTGTAGAGGCTGACGAAGACCGGGTGGGTGGACGGCCAGACGTCGGCAAGGCTGTCCAGGGCATCCACCGCCTGGGAAACCGAGGCCGCATGGACGATCAGGCGGTTGGCCGTGATCTTGTGCTGTTTGTTGATGACCGGCTCGCGGGTGATCAGGACGGCGTTGCTCATGGGCGCAGGGTTCCGGTGCGGAGCTCAGGCGGCTCCGGCGTCGTTCGAGTAGCTGAAGGCGTCGGCAAAGAAGGCCTCGGGCGGCAGCGCGCAGCGCGCGGTGAGATCGGCCCGGGCCGCGTCGATCATGGCGGGCGAGCCGCAGGCGTACACTTCGTGACCGGACAGGTCGGGCAGATCGGCCATCAGGGCATGGTGGGCGAAACCGCTGCGGCCCGTCCAGGCGTCGCTGGCGGGGGCTTCGGAGAGCACCGGGACAAAGCGGAAACCCGGCAGGCGGGCTTCCCAGTCGCGGGCGATGTCGAACTGGTAAAGGCCGGCCAGGTCGCGGCTGCCCCAGTAGAGGCTCATGGGACGCTTGAGGCCGGTGGCAATGGCGTTCTCGACGATGCTCTTGATCGGCGCAAAACCGGTGCCACCCGCCAGCAGCACGACCGGCCGGGTGGAGTCTTCACGCAGGCGGAAGCCGCCCAGGGGGCCTTCGAAGCGCAGGATGTCCTTCTCCTTGAGCTTCTCGAAGACGTGGGTGGTGAAGCGCCCGCCGGGAACCAGGCGAATGTGCAGCTCGAGGTAATCGGCGCCGGTGGGGGCATTGGCGATGGAGAAGCTGCGGCGCTTGCCGTCGGCGAGCAGGAAGTCGATGTACTGGCCGGCCACGAACTGGAACTTCTCGCTGGCGGGGAGCTTGACCTCGAGAACGATCACGTCGGCGCCGATGCGCGTCAGCTTCTGGACGCGACAGGGCAGCTTCTTGACCGGGATGTCGCCGGCGCGGCTGACCTGGCGGACTTCGACGACCAGATCGGAGCGCGGTGAAGCGCAGCACAGCAGGGCCATGCCGGCATCACGGTCGGCGGCGGTGAGGGTCGATTCGGAATAGCGGCCCTGGTCCACCTGGCCGGACACGATCTTGCTCTTGCGGACGCCGCAGGCGCCGTCGCGGCAGCTGTAGGGGAGGAGCAGGCCGGCGGCCAGGGCGGAGGCGAGAACGGTTTCTTCACTGCCCGCTTCAAAGTGGAGGCCGCTGGGTTGGAGGGTGACCTGGAACGACATGGTGGATGGCCGTGAGATAATCGAAGGATGAAACGTCGAAAAATGAAGCAGGTGCTGATTGTAGGCAGTGGTGACGTGGCCCGCCGGATCATTCCCTGGCTGGCAGCGCGCTTTCGTGTGATGGCGGTGACGAGGCGGGCCGAGGAGTGCGCCGGGCTGCGTGCGCTGGGCGCCACGCCCCTTGTTGCCGACCTCGATCTGCCCGACACCCTGCACCGCCTCGCCGGCATTGCCGACTACGTGCTGCACTGTGCGCCGCCGCCCGCGCAGGGCGTCGATGATCCGCGTACCCGGCGCCTGCTGGCAGCCCTGACGCGTCGCGGGAGTCTACCACGACGGATAAGCTACATAAGTACCACTGGTGTCTATGGAGACTGCGCTGGCGCCTGGCTGGACGAGACCCGGCCGCTGCGTCCGGACTCGGCCCGGGCCGGGCGGCGGGTGGCGGCGGAGGCACGCCTGCGCGGCTTCGGCAAGCGTACCGGCTGCCGTGTCAGCATCCTTCGGGCCCCCGGGATCTACGATGCGGATACCCGCCTGCCGCGGGCCCGGCTGATCAAGGGCGACCCGGTGCTGGTGGCCGAGGACGACGTGTTCACCAATCACATCCACGCCGATGATCTGGCCCGGCTGTCGGCCCTGGCCCTGTTTCGCGGCCGGCCCAATCGGGCCTATAACGCCACCGACGACAGCACGATGCGCATGGGGGATTACTTCGACCTGGTCGCCGATGCCTGCGCTCTGCCCCGGCCGCCGCGCCTGCCGCGGGCCGAGCTGGCGGGCCGCCTGTCGCCGATGACCCTGTCCTTCATGTCCGAGTCGCGGCGCCTGATGAACGGCCGCATCAAGCGGGAACTCCGCGTCCGGCTGCGCTATCCGACCGTGGCCGACGCCCTTGCGACGATGCCGCCCACTGTTCCCTGAAACCTGAATCGAGTCCGACACCATGCTTTACCTCAGCATCAAGGCCCTGCACATCATCTTCGTCACCAGCTGGTTTGCCGGCCTGTTTTACCTGCCGCGCCTGTTCGTCAATCACGCCATGGTCACCGACGCCGCCACCCTGGAGCGCCTGGCCCTGATGGAGCACAAGCTGTATCGCTTCATGACGCCCCTGGGCATCCTGGCTGTTGCCTTGGGCATGTGGCTGTGGTTCGGCTTCGACCTGAGTGGCGGCTGGCTGCATGCCAAGACCGCACTGGTGACTTTCCTGATCGTCTACCACCTGTATTGCGGGCGCCTGCTGCGTGCCTTTGCCGAGGGCCGCAATACGCGCAGCCATGTCTGGTACCGCTTCTTCAACGAGGTGCCGGTGCTGGTGCTGTTTGTGGTGGTCTTCCTCGTCGTGCTGAAGCCTTTCTGATCCTTTAATCCGGACGTCTGCCTTGAACTTCTTCTCTCCCTGTCCCCGCGGCCTTGAGCCCATCCTTGCCGACGAACTGAAGGCCCTCGGTGTCACTGACCCCAGGATCGTGCCCGGCGGCGTGCATTTTGCCGGCGACTGGTCCCTGTGCTATCGGGTCAACCTGGAAAGCCGTATCGCCACCCGTGTGCTGTGGCAGATCACCATGGGGCGCTACCGGAGCGAGGAGGATATCTACCGCATCGCCTATGCCCCCACCTGGGCCCGCTGGTTTACGCCCGATCAGACCATCCGCGTCTTTGTGGTGGCCCACAAGTCGCCCCTGCGCAGCCTGGAGTTCGCCACCCTGCGCATCAAGGACGCGGTGTGCGACCACTTCCGCACGGTCGCCGGGCGGCGGCCGGATGTGGACACCCAGTCGCCCGACATGCGCATCCACGCCTTCCTGTCGGCCGACACGGTCACCCTTTATCTGGATACCTCGGGGGATGCGCTCTACAAGCGCGGCTTCAAGCAGGCTGCGGTGGAGGCGCCCCTGAAGGAGAACCTGGCGGCGGGCATCCTGCGCCTGACGGGCTGGAAGCCGGGTGAAGAGGCCCTGTGCGACCCCATGTGCGGTAGCGGCACCTTCCTCATCGAAGCGGCCCAGATGGCCCTGGATGTTGCGCCCGGCCTGGGCCGCCACTTTGCCTTCGAGCGCTTCAAACAGTACGAAAGGGAGGTCTGGCAGCCCATCCGCCAGGCCGCCGAGGCCCGCCGCCGGGCACCGCGCAAACTGGCCATCTACGGCTCCGACATCCTGGAAGCCCAGCAACGCAAGACCATCGTGAATCTGCGCAGTGCCGGTCTGGAGGGCTGTGTGGAGGTGGGGCGTGCCGACCTGCTTGATCTGCCGGCACCGGCCGCCTCGGGCGTGCTGATCGCCAATCCGCCCTACGGCGTGCGCCTGTCGGATACGGCGGAGCTGGAAGCCTTCTACCCGAAGCTGGGCGACGCCCTGAAGGCTCACTGGACGGGCTGGCGCTGCTACTTCTTCAGCGGCGACCCCGCCCTGCCCAAAGGCGTCCGCCTCAAGGCCAGCAAGCGCACCCCGCTGTTCAACGGCGCCATCGAATGCCGCCTGTTTGAATATCAGATGGTCGCCGGCTCAGCCCGCAAACCCAAGCCCTCGGAAAATGAAGAGCTGAACGATTGAGGGTGTCCGGAAAGTTTGGTGGCGAGCCCTATTAGCAGGGCACGCCGAATGGGGACAGGAAGCGTAGCGAGCGGTCCAAGGTCGCGATGAGGCGCGCAGCCGTACTCGAGTACGGCGAGCACCGCAGTCGCGAGATTGGACCGCGCAGTAGCTTCATGCCCCCATTCACACGATGTCGAGGTTCTGGATGCCTGAGAGCACATCCTTGTCGCCCCGGCGGCTCTTGAGCTTGATCTGCAGGCGCAGGTCGTTCATGGAGTCGGCGTTGCGCAGGGCATCCTCGTACGTGATCATGCCCTTCTCGTAGAGGTCGAAAAGACTCTGGTCGAAGGTCTGCATGCCGAGGTCCACGGAGCGCTTCATGACCTCCTTGATGCCCGGGATCTCGCCCTTGAAGATCAGGTCGGAGATCAGCGGCGAGTTGAGCATCACCTCGACGGCCGGTACCCGCCCCTTGCGGTCGCACATGGGCAGCAGGCGCTGGGAGATGAGGGCGCGCAGGTTGAGGGAGAGGTCCATCAGCAACTGGTGGCGGCGCTCTTCGGGGAAGAAGTTGACGATCCGGTCGATGGCCTGGTTGGCGCTGTTGGCGTGCAGGGTGGCGAGGCACAGGTGGCCGGTTTCGGCGAAGGCGATGGCATAGTCCATGGTCTCCCGGTCGCGGATCTCGCCCATCAGGATCACGTCGGGTGCCTGGCGCAGGGTGTTCTTGAGCGCGGGCTCCCAGGAGTCGGTGTCGATGCCGACCTCCCGCTGGGTCACGATGCAGTTCTTGTGGGCGTGCACGAACTCGATCGGGTCTTCGATGGTGATGATGTGCCCGAAGGATTTCTCGTTGCGGTAATCGACCATCGCCGCCAGCGAGGTGGTCTTGCCGGTGCCCGTGCCGCCGACGAAGATCACCAGCCCGCGCTTGGACATGGTGATGTCCTTGAGTACCGGGGGCAGGCCGAGGGAGTCGAAGGTGGGGATCTTCTGGGGGATGGTCCGCAGCACCAGCCCGACCTGGCCCTGCTGGATGAAGGCATTGGCCCGGAAGCGCCCGATGCCCGGCGGGGAGATGGCGAAGTTGCACTCCTTGGTGGCTTCGAACTCCTGGGCTTGGCGGTCGCTCATGATCACCCGGGCCAGCTCTGACGTATGGGTGTGGGTGAGTTGCTGGTTCGACTGGGGAATGATCTTGCCGTCGATCTTGATAGCCGGCGGAAAATTGGTGGTGATGAAGAGGTCCGAGCCGTTCTTCTGCACCATGAGGCGCAGGAGGTCGTGCATGAACTTGAGAGCCTGATCACGTTCCATGGTGGGGTCCTGTTGCCGGGGCGGGCCGGCTGTCTGGTAAGGCGGCAGGGCTTGCCGGGTTTCAGGCGGGGAAGCTGTCCTTGTTCTGGGCGCGCAGGCGGGCCTCCGAGCCCGACACGATGTTGCGCCGGACCATGTCGGCCAGACACTGGTCGAGGGTCTGCATGCCAATGTTCTGGCCGGTCTGGATGGCGGAGTACATCTGCGCCACCTTGTTTTCGCGGATCAGGTTGCGGATGGCGGGGGTGCCGATCATGATTTCGTGAGCCGCCACGCGGCCGGTGCCGTCCTTGGTCTTGAGCAGGGTTTGCGAGATCACGGCCCGCAGGGATTCGGACATCATCGCCCGGACCATGTCCTTTTCGTTGGCGGGGAAGACGTCGACGATACGGTCGATGGTCTTGGCGGCCGACGAGGTGTGCAGGGTGCCGAAGACCAAGTGGCCGGTTTCGGCTGCGGTGAGGGCCAGGCGGATGGTTTCCAGGTCGCGCATTTCACCCACCAGCACCACGTCCGGATCTTCCCGCAGGGCCGAGCGCAGGGCGGCGTTGAAGGACTGGGTGTCGCGGGACACCTCGCGCTGGTTGATCAGGCAGCGCTTGGATTCGTGCACGAATTCGATGGGGTCCTCGATGGTGAGGATGTGGCCGTACTCGTTTTCATTCACGTAGTCGACCATCGCCGCGAGGGTGGTGGATTTACCCGAGCCGGTGGGGCCGGTGACCAGCACGATGCCCCGGGGCTGGTTGGCGATCTCCTTGAAGATCTTCGGACAGTTGAGCTCTTCGAGGGTCATGACCTTGGAGGGAATGACCCGGAACACGGCGGCCGCGCCGCGGTTCTGGTTGAAGGCGTTGACCCGGAAGCGTGCCAGGTTGGGGATCTCGAAGGAGAAGTCGGTCTCGAAATACTCTTCGTACTGCTTGCGCTGGGCGTCGTTCATGATGTCGTACACCATGCCATGGACGTCTTTGTGGGCAAGGGCGGGCAGGTTGATCCGGCGCACGTCGCCATGGACCCGGATCATCGGCGGCAGGCCGGCTGAAACGTGCAGGTCGGACGCCTTGTTCTTGACCGTAAAGGCCAGCAGTTCGGTGATATCCATCGTGGGGACTCGCGGCAGGGCAGGGATTGTCGGGCGGGAAGTCGGGCTCGGAGCCGATGCTATACTCAACAGCCCCGACTGCCCAGAAATTGAGCTTTGCAAGATTATAAATCAGGCATATCCGCCCGCCTGCAAAACATCGCTGAGCGCATTGCGCGGGCTGCCATCGTCTCCGGCCGTGATCCCTCGGACGTACGCCTGCTGGCGGTCAGCAAGACCTGGCCGGCCGAGAGCGTGCGGGAGGCCGCGGCTGCGGGCCAGCGGGCCTTTGGCGAAAGCTATGTGCAGGAGGCCATCGACAAGCTCGACGCGCTGGCGGACCTGGGCCTCGAGTGGCACTTCATCGGCCCACTGCAGAGCAACAAGACCCGCCCGGTGGCGAATGGCTTTGCATGGGTGCACTCTGTCGATCGACTCCGGATCGCCCAGCGTCTGTCCGAGCAGCGGGACGTGCATCTGCCGCCCCTGCAGGTGTGCATCCAGGTCAACGTGAGTGGCGAGGCCAGCAAGAGCGGTGTCGCCCCCGATGCCCTGCCTGAGCTGGCCCGGGCGGTGGCTGCCCTCCCGCGCCTGCAGCTGCGCGGGCTGATGACCATCCCCGAGGCGACGTCGGATGTGGCCTTGCAACGGGCACGTTTTGCCTCCCTGCGGCAGCTGAAGGACGGCCTTGTCGCCTCCGGGCTGCCCCTCGATACCCTCTCCATGGGCATGTCGGACGATCTCGAGGCTGCGGTCGCCGAAGGCGCGACGATAGTCCGGGTGGGCACTGCGATCTTCGGCGCGCGGGCCTGACCCAACCGATTCACACAACTCTGGAACGAACCGATGAAAATCACCTTCCTGGGAGGCGGCAACATGGCTGCAGCCCTGATCGGCGGCCTGCTCAAGCAAGGCTTCAAGGCTGACGAACTGCAGGCCATCGAGCTCAGTGCCGAGGGGCGCGACAAGCTGGCGGGCAACTTCGGTGTGCGTGCCGTGGAGAGCCTGGACGAGCAGGCGCTGGCCTGCGACGTGCTGGTGCTGGCGGTCAAGCCCCAGCAACTCCGGGATGCCGTTGCCCCCGTGGCTGGCCGGCTGACGCGTCAGGTGGTGGTGAGCATTGCCGCGGGCCTGCGCCTCGTGGATATCGGCCGCTGGCTGGGTGGCTACGGCAACCTGGTGCGGGCCATGCCCAATACGCCGGCTCTGATCGGCGCGGGCATCACCGGCCTGTTTGCCAGCGCAGGGGTGGATGAGGCCGGCCGAACGGCCGCCGAGCGTGTGCTGGCGGCGGTGGGCAGCACGGTGTGGGTTGCCGATGAAGCGCAGATCGACGGTGTGACGGCCATCTCCGGGAGCGGGCCGGCCTACGTCTTCCATTTCATCGAGTCCCTCCAGGCGGCGGGCGAATCCATCGGCTTTGACGCCGACACCGCCCGCAAGCTGGCCATCGACACGGTGCTGGGCGCGGCCCGCCTGGCGGCCGGCAGTGAGGAGTCGCCCGGCGTGCTGCGGGAGCGCGTCACCTCCAAGGGGGGCACGACCGCGGCGGCACTGGCGTCGTTTGCTGCGGACGGTTTTCCGGCCGTGGTCGAGCGGGCCGTGCGTGCCGCCGAGGCCCGGGGGCAGGAGCTGGGCGAGCAGCTCGGCCGCGACTGACGGGGGACGGACATGCTCGGTAGCCTTTTGCTGACGATCGTCGATACCCTGGGTGGTTTACTGTCGGGCGTGTTGCTGGCCCGCTTCGTGATGCAGTGGCAGCGGATCTCCTTCCGTAATCCCATCGGTCAGTTCGTGGTGGCCACCACCGACTGGCTGGTGCTGCCGCTGCGGCGTTTCATTCCCGGGTTGGGCGGGCTGGATCTGGCCAGCCTGCTGCCGGCCTGGGTGGTGCAGGTGCTGGTGGTGTTTGTGGCGCTGGGGGTGAAGGGGGTGATCGGTGTCGCCGATCCCCTGAGCATGCTGGTGGTGATGTGGGGGGTGGGCCTTCTTGAGACGGTCAAGGTGGCGCTCTACCTGCTGATGGGCGTGGTCCTGATGTCGGCAGTGCTGTCGTGGGTCAATCCCCATGCGCCCATGGCCGGTCTCATCAATGCGCTGGCCGAACCCTTCCTGCGGCCTTTCCGGCGGGTCATCCAGCTGGTGGGCGGTGTGGACCTGACGCCGATTGCCCTGTTGCTGGTGCTTCAGGTGCTTCTGAGCGCGCTGGCCATGGGCAAGTACATGCTGATCGGTCTGGCCTGAGTCGGCCATGGTTTGGTTGAGCCGGGCGGCGGATGGCAGCGTAATGCTCACGCTGCACATCCAGCCGGGTGCGAAGAAGACCGAAATTGTCGGTCTTCACGGGGAGGCCCTCAAGATCAGGCTCGCCGCACCGCCGGTGGACGGAAAGGCCAATGCGGCGCTCATCGCCTACCTGGCCAGGGTTTGCGGTGTTTCCAGGAGCGACGTCGCCTTGGTGAGTGGCGAGAGCGCGCGGGCCAAGCGCGTCCGCATCACCGGCGTGGCGGACGAGGTGCTGGCGGCGTTGCTCCCGGACGGTGGCTGAGGCGGGATCCTGCCGGGGAGACTGGTTCGGAAGGGGGGCTGAGGGGCGGCAAACGCTGTTCTGGATGTCGGGATATTTTACAAATCTGCGAATAAATAATGTTTCTAGCTTCGCTTCAGATTTGTTTCTTTACACAATTTTTTGATTTTTAACGAATTTTTAATTCATGGCCATGCCCTGGCCCGAGATTTGCTCTGTTTGTGTATAAGTGTTGCGGATTTAGTCCTGGCATCACTGGTGTCGTCGTCCAACTTCAGATGCATTTTTTCCAGGGAGTCATCATGGTTCGTCTCAACAAGATCGCCGCCGCTTGCGCGATTGCCCTTGCTGCCGGCAGCGCTTCTGCTAGCGTCTTCACCTCCACCACCCCGACCGGTTTTGACGCTACCTCCGTGGGCGCGAGCACCGTCGGCGGCATCGTCGTGGAGGCCGTGGGTACCAACGGTGCCCGCGTCATCAGCCAGCTGGCTGCTTCTTCCCTGTACGTGGGCTTCTACGACAGCGGTACGCCCGTTGGCTACCGCGGCAACCCCGGCACCATTGGTGTTCAGACCGGTTTCAGCTCCAGCGTGCTGTCCGCCCTGGGGGGGGGTTCCAGTCCTTTTCGATCCGTTTCACTCTGTACGACGGTGACACCGGTATCGGCAACTTCGATGACGGTGACAACAACCTGCTGGTGAACGGCCTCAATTTTGGCGACTGGACTGCGGTTGACACCCAGCAAACCACGTCCC
>Ga0116181_1003511_pt1 | contig 12204 bp, 11 predicted proteins | sample AD_UKC075_MetaG_FD_89752 | JGI IMG/M metagenome (GOLD analysis project Ga0116181, IMG submission 89752) | Active sludge microbial communities of municipal wastewater-treating anaerobic digesters from USA - AD_UKC075_MetaG | ecosystem: Engineered > Bioreactor > Anaerobic > Digestate | place: USA...
ATATGTTGTATTTTAGGTTTACGTTGGTATCCTTTGGCTACTTCATACTCACGAATGCTTACCAAGGCTTGTTCTATTTCTAAAATATTAATGGCTACTTTTCGATTTTTAAAATCCAATTTATCGGCATCTAATAAGAAGTTGCCCATATCAATATCGTAATCACTTCCACCCCAAGCATCGTCCATGTGGAACTTCACATTGGATAAGGCTACTTTATCAATATCAATTTCGAAGTCATTTTTTTGTTGCTTTTTCTTTTTCGGACCCGTATCAAATGCATCAATGATAAATTGATAATTCCATTCTTTCGATTGGTTGGTACGATAAAGATGAACATAAGCATCTTTCAAACCGAGATAGCTTACTACCGGTACTTCTTTTTTGAAAATGAACCAATCGGTAATACGTGTTTGTAGTTCTCCGGCAAATAACAACGTATCCCCTGCCCTATCTTCAACATATACACCTTGAACCAACACTTTATTTAGAAAATTAATTCTTACATGCTCAATGGAAACTTTAGTTTTTAGCTTATCCTGTAGGATATGTGTGACTTTCCTTACCAAAAAATTTTGCACAGGAGTGAGGTTCATTAATACAATAAGCAATAGCACCACTGCTATTAGGGTGAGAAGAATATTCCTGCTTATGTTGAAAACGCGCTTCAGGTAAGAGATAATTTAGCTTTCTAATTCACAAATACTATGCTACAAAAATAATTTTTAATGGCTTATTTTATACCATTATCGATAGGCTTCGTAGCTAGCCTTTTTGTGCTACTTCCGGATGATCCACATTAGCTAACTGACCACAAGCGGCATCTATGTCCTTGCCTCTACTTCTTCGCAAGCGAGCATTTACTTTTTTGCTTTCTAAGTATTGCATGAATTGATGAGTCACTTGTTCTTCCGGTTTAGAAAAATCAGCTTCTTCAATAGGATTGTATTCGATGATATTGACCAAATCAACCGGTACTCTACGATATAGTTTCACCAACTCTTCCGCATCTTTTTGGCTATCATTAAAGTTTTTGAATAAGATATACTCAAAGGTGATTTCGTTCTTGGTCTGTTTATAAAAGAAGTTGAGTGCTTCTACTAATGCTTCGATGTTATTGGTTTCATTGATAGGCATTATTTCATTTCGCTTAAAATCATTAGCGGCATGCAATGACAAAGCCAACTTAAAACGCACTTCGTCTTCTCCTAATTGCTGAATCATTTTTGCCACACCCGCAGTAGATACTGTAATACGCCTTGGACTCATCCCCAACCCATCAGGAGAAGTGATACGTTCTACTGCTTTTATCATGTTTTTATAATTCAACAAAGGCTCTCCCATTCCCATAAATACAATATTGGTTAATGGCTTTCCATAGTATTTTAACGCTTGTTCATTGACTTCAGTTACTTGATCTACTATTTCATCAAAATTCAAATTGCGCTTTCTGGGCAAATAGCCTGTGGCACAAAACTTACAAGACAACGAACAACCTACTTGAGAAGAAACACAAACCGTCATTCGTTTATCCGTAGGTATCAATACAGATTCTATAAAGTGTCCGTCATGTAATATCATTCTATTTTTTATAGTGCCATCGCTACTATGTTGTGTATGGTGGATGCCCACTTTAGGAATAAAATAAGTTTCTTTTAGTTTTTCACGTAGCATTTTTGACAAGGAACTCATGCCATCAATACTTGCCACATGTTTTTTCCATATCCATTCATTTACCTGAGCTGCACGATATTTGGGCTCATCAAATGATGCAATCAAGGTTTGCAATTGCGATAGGTCCAATTCTCTCAAATTTTTCATGGCGCAAAGGTAAGATTAAGAAAAATGCTACGCTGTAAAAGATTCTGTTCTTAATGGCTAGTTGGGTAAAACAAATTTTAATAAACAAACAGTGCCGCAGTTATCCACTTCGTTATGGAACCTCCTTTTTGTTTTCCCTGTTTTTTTCTTGCATTTTTACTTCATGAAATGGGAAGAATTATACCATGCACGACGAAATTCAAAGGATCAGCAATTGACACCTAATGCCGAGACCGTGCGCACCTCATATATTCGCGATTATGACCGTCTCATATTTTCAACTGCCTTTAGAAGGTTGCAAAACAAAACTCAGGTCTTCCCTTTACCCGGTGCTGTGTTCGTGCACAATCGGCTAACTCATAGTTTAGAAGTAGCTTCCGTAGGCCGCTCTTTAGGTAAGGCAGTAGGGGAAATGATAGCAAAACTATTTACCGAACATTCTGCCCCTTACGATTTTTATAAAAATGAATTACAATCGGTCATTGCTGCGGCATGTCTTGCACATGATATCGGTAATCCCCCGTTTGGTCATTCAGGCGAAGAAGCTATTCGTTTATTTTTTACAGAGCTCTCAAGCGATAAACGAACATTTCTTTCTGACCACCTTAGTCCCAACCAGCTTTGTGATTTTGATTTTTTTGAAGGGAATGCTAACGCTTTCCGTTTATTAACCCATCCTTTCAACGAAGATGAAAGCAGCTTTAAACTCACCTATGCTACTTTAGCAGCTATCATCAAATACCCTTGCACTTCCAGTAAAGGATTTGATAAAAATTCGCAGCTTATAGCTACTAAAAAATCTGGTTTTTTTGATAGTGAAGTTGCCACTTACCAGCAAATAGCTGCCACTTTCAACATCCCTGAACATCCTAATTTCACAAGTGTTTATGCACGCCACCCATTCGTGTATCTCACCGAAGCTGCTGATGATATCTGCTATAGAGTAATGGATTTGGAGGATGCCCATCGTCTGAACCTCATCAACCTTTCCTCTTTTCAAGAGTTGTTTTTACCCTTCTTTGAAAGAGAAACAGGGTACAATCATGTCAATACAATTCATGAAAAATTAGTCAAAATCAAAGATGATAATCAAAAGGTACAATACATTAGAGCGAGGTGGATAGGATTGATGATTTCAAAACTATCACAAGCTTTTTTACAAGAAGAAAAAGCGCTTTTAGAAGGAGGGTTGCAGAAAGACTTATTGAAATGTTTGCCGGAATATGAGCAAGGATTAATCAAAAAAATCAACACCTTCTCTTTTGAAAAAATATATAATTCTAGAGTCGTTTTGGAAATTGAAAATGCCGGATTCAATGTAATAGGTGGGCTTTTAAAAGAATTTGTTCAAGCGGTAATGACTCCCAATGAACTACGTTCTGAAAAGCTGCTACGGTTACTTCCACAGCAATTTCTCATAACTAAGCAACGGGCATTTTTGTACAACGATGTTCAGTCGGTAGTAGATTATGTATCCGGCATGACCGACCTTTATGCCTTAGATTTATACCGAAAAATTACGGGTATTACCATACCTGAAATCCGTTAATTCATGCACCCCAAAAAACTTAAGATTACCGATTATACTTACGAGCTTCCTGCAGAACGCATCGCGCAGCAACCTTTAGCACAGCGAGATGCATCCAAGATATTAGTATATCAAGGTGGCAGTATCACTGAAGATATTTATAGTTGTTTGTCCAATCATTTGCCGGATAATGCCTTGTTGGTTTTTAATCAAACAAAGGTGATACATGCAAGATTACTTTTTCAAAAACCTACAGGTAGCACGGTTGAAATTTTCTGTTTAGAGCCAGTAGCACCTCACAAAGAAGTGTCGGCTGCTATGCTGGCAAAGAACACCACTCTTTGGAAGTGTATGGTAGGCGGGGCTGCTAAATGGAAAGATGGGCAGTTGCTATCAAAAACAATAGGTGAAAACACACTAACGGTTTCCATGGAGGAACGATATGCCGATACCTTCTTGATTGAATTTAGATGGGACGATACGCTCAGCTTTGCAGATATTTTACAACTAGCCGGAGACGTGCCTTTGCCTCCTTATATGCGTAGAAAGGCCACACTGGAAGATGAAGACCGCTATCAAACCATATTTGCAAAAGAAGAAGGAAGTGTGGCTGCACCTACTGCAGCCTTACATTTTACTCAGCAACTAGTAGCCTCATTTCAAGCTAAGAATATCCTTACCGAACAAGTTACTTTACACGTAGGTGCGGGTACGTTCTTACCCGTCAAATCTACCACTATCGAAGGCCATACAATGCATGCCGAATGGATAGACCTTCCCCTTTCCACTATTAAATCAATTTACAGGAACCTCCACAGACCTATAGTAGCCGTAGGCACCACTTCGCTACGTACCCTTGAATCGCTTTATTGGTTGGGTGCTAAATGTTTTAATAAAATTCCTATTTCTTTAGATACTATTTCTATTAAACAATGGGAGGTATATGAATCTTTAAAAGAAACGCCTTCAGCCGAAGTAGCCCTTCAATCACTGATACAATGGATGGAAACCCAACAATTAGATCGGCTCATTACTCAAACACAAATCTTAATAGCTCCCGGCTATGAATTTAAAATCATAAAAGGTCTTATCACCAATTTCCATCAGCCACAATCAACCTTATTGCTTTTGGTGGCAGCACTCATAGGAGGCGATTGGAAAGTAGTTTATCAATATGCATTAGACAATAATTTTAGATTTTTAAGCTATGGTGATGGCTGCTTATTATGGGGGCAATAATTGAAACGAACTATCTTGCATTTATAAAATCAAAACAATAAAAAATGGGAACCTATATCACCAACAACTTGATCAAAGACGAACATGTAGAATATGAAACAACCTATCATTGGATAATTTTTATTAGCCTAAGAGCCTTGTTAACTTTATTTATAGCACCAATAATTGATAGATTTACCGACGAGTTTGCTATAACCAACAAAAGAGTGGTGATTAAAACAGGACTTATTAGTAGGAGAACTTTTGAAATGAACCTTTCTAAGATTGAAAGTGTAAACGTGATGCAAAGTATTTTAGGAAGAATATTAGGCTATGGTACTATTCAAATTATCGGTACTGGAGGCACTAAGGAGGCATTTATGAATATTAAAAAGCCGTTGGAATTTAGAAAACGATTCCAAGAATTGTCTGTTTAATAGCTACAAGTAGAGCCATAACATATCTTATACTATTCTTAATAAAACTTCCCATTATGAGACCTTTCATTATTTTGGTATTCATCTTAATAAGTTTCATTGCTTGTAATAAAAAGGAACCGGACCAACCTACAACCCAACCTTCAACTACCCGAATGCTCAATGACACTTTTATGTTTGTGAGTAATGCAAAAACAATCCCTATCGATATTGATGGTGATAGCACCAGCGACTTTCAACTTAAATTTTTTAACACATTCAATCAAACTAATAAATCAACGAACGTAAGCATACTCCCACTAACTATCGGATTACAAGTACCGGTTGAAACTCGAACCTTCTATTTCATTAAGGACTCAATAATCTGTACGATTGACAATAATATTTTTATATCTACAAAAATTAATCCTTGCGACTCTACAGATACTAAAATGAATTGGATGGAATCTATAACTTTTGCAAAGCTTAACAACAATGATTCTTTATCCTTTGTATCCTTCCATCAAGAGTTGCTAATTGAAAAGTATTATAACACATATTCCTATGGATTCTGTGGCTATATTAGCTCATTATATTTTATTGGTAATAGAATCGGCACTTCTTTTTTACAATTTAAAACAAGCAATGGGAAAAAATATCAACTCAATATTAGAGTAATAATGCCCAATCTAATACTAGATTCGATTACTGAATTAAAATAATGTACCCTTTTTTACTAAACGCTAATATGGAGGATTAAAGTTTACGTTTCGCTGGGCGGATTTTGGGTCTTTTCTTCTTCATCTATTTCTTCCTGTTCTCGTACTCTTCTATTCTTCAATCGCAAGGCTGGATAAGCTATCGGGCTCATCTTAGGGTTTTCATCTCCTAGCAACAATCCCCATTGACGGAACATGGGCGTTTTATCAAAAACAATTTTTAAAACTGCCATCATTGGCAATGACAAGAACATTCCGGATATACCTGCTAACGTACCGCCAATCACTACACCAAGGATACTAGCTAAGGCATTGAGCTTAACTTTGGAGCCTACAATACGAGGCATCAAGATATTATTGTCTAAAAATTGAACCGCTGCAATCGCTATCAATACCGTAAATACACTTGACAAATCCGATGAAGAAGTAAGGGTTAAAAGGACACCAAGGATATTTCCAATTAATGCGCCTACATAGGGAATCAAGTTGAGAATGGCAAAGATAATCCCGATAAGCAAAGCATGTTTGATGCCTAAGATAGCCAAGGCGCCACCTAACAAAATGGTGATATAAGTTATCTGTATCAACAAGCCTATCAAATAACTTTTAATAATAGACTCTGTTTCTATTAATACTTCTGTTACTAAATCATGATCTTTCTGCTGAAACAATAAATAAACAAAGCGCATCAAAAGATTTTTATAATTCAGAAATAGGAAAATATAAATAGGCAACAACCCTACAAATATAAATACACTTGAAAGCGACAAAGCAGCGCCGCTCACCATAGTTCCAGCACTCTTTATCATCATATCACTTTGGCTATTGAGCCATGCTAATTGCTCTTTTACCGATAAGGAGGTATGTGCTTCTATCCAATGAGTCAAGGTACTCCAATGTTCTGAAAGATTTTTTTGAATCGTAGGCAGGTCAGAAACTAAAGCCGCTACCTGTGCTGTAAAAAACCAAACGACACCCGTCAAAAACAACACTAAGGTTACTAATGACAAACTGATAGCAATGACTTCCGGCATTCTTAGTCGATGTTTTAAAATTCGATAAAGAGGAAGCAGCAAAATACTCAAGAAGAAAGCCATCAACAAAGGAGTGATAATGTCACTACCGTAATAAAAAACGAACCCTAACAAAACTAAGCCTAGCAATTCAATAGAGCGCTTTATGGTTGGAGGAAATTCAATCATTGCTGATGTTTTAAGAGTTTTTAAATCTGGAAAGTTGAATAGCTTTTAAATAGAGTGAAAACTATGCGCCACTACCTTTAAATTGATGATGTGCCTCTTTAAACAGCACATTAAATGTAGTCAATGAGCCATAAATACCGGTGATGTATTGATGCATATCAACCTTCTCTTCGTCAGTCAAGCCCTTATGAGCATTGATTTTTTGCTCTATCAATCTGAGGCGGTCGCGTACCATTACTATCTTATGAAAAAACGTTTCGATGGGCAGTTCTTTTGCTTGCATCGTAGCATCAGCCGGCTGAAGTATCATGGTGCCATTATTCCATTTATTGGCTAAAGGCACTAGTTGAAATTCATTCAAACGACGGTCTAAAATATTATCTAATGCTGCTTCTATATCGGCGATAGTTATTGAGGTGGAGGAGACGGAGGCTTCACCTGCATCCATCAATGTAATTACTTTTAAGTCTTTATATTCTTTACTGACACTCTTAGCTGTTTGTTGTGATTTAAACCAAATGGAATAAAATTCTTGTGCTACTTCTACGATTATACCTCTACCAAAATGTGGGTGCTCAACTCTTGACCCAATACCTAAATTTTCCATGCAGCTAAAATAAGGCAGTTGCTCTTATTCTTGAGAAATTTATAGTGTCTCTTCAAAAAAATAAGCGTTAAAGAATATTCTTCAACGCCCAAAAATCATTTCTTCCAAATGAGGAAAGTTACTATTGGCTTTCTAATGACTTAGCCACAAGTTCTGCAATATCCAAAACTTGTACTTCTTCTTCCTTCTCTTTATTTTTCACACCATCTGTCAACATCGTAGTACAAAATGGACAATTAGATGCAATGATGGAAGCACCGGTATTAATAGCTTCTTCTGAGCGTTCGAAATTAACTCTGGTCTTACCTGCTTCTTCTTCCTTAAACATCTGTGCACCTCCGGCACCACAACACATTCCTCCCGATTTGCAACGTTTCATCTCTACCAATTCTATTTCCAAAGCTTGCAACACTTCACGTGGCGCTTCATAAATATTATTTCCTCGACCTAAGTAGCAGCTATCATGATAAGTAATTTTTTTACCTTTAAAAATACCCCCGCCTTTCAATACTAACCTTCCATCATTAATCAACTGCTGTAAAAAAGTAGTATGATGGATGACTTCGTAAGTTCCACCCAATGCAGGATATTCATTTTTAAACACATTGAAACAATGAGGGCATGTGGTAACAATTTTTTTTATCTCATAGCCATTCAGTACTTGAATATTGTTTTGAGCCATCATTTGAAAAAGAAATTCATTTCCCGACCTACGTGCCGGATCGCCGGTACACATTTCTTCTTTGCCTAGGATGGCAAAGTTGACTCCTACTTTATTAAGTATTTGAGCAAAGGCTTTGGTTACTTTTTGAGCACGCTGGTCAAAACTGCCGGCACAACCCACCCAAAACAAAACATCAGGAGTTTCGCCACTTGCCATAAATTCTGCCATAGTTCTTACTGCTATCATGTTCTTCTATTATTATTCACTATTGCTACCAATAGTTAGGTGATTAATATTTAAAAATTGATTTAATTCAAAAGCATTTTATGAATGTACCCAAGCATCTCGATCATCCGGACTGAATTTCCAAGGCGCCATGTTGGTTTCAATATTTGAATTCATCATGTTCCACTCTTGTGGTGCATTGCTTTCTTCCATGATTAGATTTCTGCGAAGCTGTATGATAATATCTAAAGGGCTTATACTTACCGGACACGCTTCTACACAGGCTTGACAAGTAGTACAAGCTCTTAATTCCTCCACAGAAATATAATCGTGCAATAGGGATTTGCCATCATCTATAAAGGATTTATTCTTATTAATATTTTCACCTACTTCTTCCAATCGATCTCTGGTAGCCATCATTATTTTTCGAGGAGATAATACTTTACCCGTAATATTAGCAGGACAAGATGCAGTACAACGACCACATTCCGTACAGGCATAGGCATCTAATAAATTTTTCCAAGAAAGGTCTTTCACATCTCTAGCTCCGAAAGTAGGTGTTGCCGGTTGTGTACCATCAGTAGGTGTTGGTGGAGCCAGTTCAGGCTGTAACATATACAACACTTCATTTTGAACATCTTTCATATTACGCATTTCGCCTTGTGGTGTCAAGCGTTGATAATAAGCATTAGGAAACGCTAATAGAATATGAAAATGTTTTGAGTAAGGTAAGTAATTAAGAAATGCAAAGATGCCTAAGATATGCCCCCACCAACAGATACGTTCTATAAGGTGCAGTGTGCCAATACTCATTCCTGAAAATAGGGGGGCGATTAATCCGCTAACAAAAAACCCTGTACCCGTTCCTTCTTGAATCATCACGGCGCCTTCGGCAGCATTCATGATAAGCAACATGGACATCAATACCACTTCAATATATAAAATTGTATTCGCATCTTTTCTTGGAAATCCATCGAGTTCCGCCATATTCAAACGACCTACTTTCAATACATTTCTTCTAATTAAAAAACTAATAACCGCAACTAATGTAAGTACTGCCAACACTTCAAAAAAGCCTATTAAAAAATCATAAAAACCACCTAGTGGTTCTCGTAATACACGAGTAGTACCCAAGGTGCCATCTATCAATATTTCCAGTACTTCAATATTAATCAATATGAACCCTACATAAACAAACAAGTGCAAGATGGCCGGTATAGGCTTCTTAAACATTTTCTTTTGTCCTAAAGCAAGCAATAGCATATTCTTCCATCGTTTATCCGATTGGTCGGTCAGGTCTTCCTCCCTACCCAAAAGAATATTCCTTCTTACTTCTCCTACTTTCTTAGCAAAAAAATAGCCCGCTGCAACGGCAACGATGACAAAGATTATTTGTTGGACGATCATCATAAGCTAAATATAAATGGCTGCTCTAAAGTAGTTTCTTTTAGCAAAAAAACATAGTTTAACGTTTGTAGTACCTACATTTCAAAGAAATTTATTAGGTTTGAATACTTTGTCACTTGCTAAGTGAAGTACTAGAAAAAATGAATTTTATGCCCTTAGTGCAACGATTATTTTTCGTACTTCATCATTTGAAACGACCATTTTATAAGTAAATAGAACCATTATAGTGAAACAATTCTACTGCACTTTATTTGTATTAATCGCTTTGTTTACCGCACCTAATGCTAAGGCTCAGGATATAGCAAAGATGGAAGACTCTCTAGTAGTCACTGCAGATTCCATGCACCATGCATTTATTCCTGAAATGCGTCAACTGTATTGCGAAAAATTCATCAAACAATTAGTACGTACTCTAAAAACAGCGAACTCTTATAACTATCCTTTTACCAAATTGGGTGCTTCTATCAACATCTTACAACCAGAAGATAAAAAGTTTAGACTTTTCAATTGGGCAGTGAATGTTGCCGGTGCCACAATACGATATTATGGCGCCATTCAAATGCAAGGAGAGCAACTAAAACTTTACCCTCTTATTGATTATTCACAAGAACTGGGTAGTGGCTTGGAAGATAGCATCCTTACTAATGGAAAATGGTATGGTGGTATCTATTACGATATTCTTGCAAGAGATTATAATGGAAAAACCGTTTATAGTTTTCTAGGCAAAAACATCAACAACTTACTTAGCAATATCAAGGTAATTGACCCAATGAGTTTTTCAGATAATGGTTTGATATTCGGAGCACCTATTTTTTCTATCTCCGGCAAAAAAGGAACAATCAATCGTTTTGTATTAGAATACCGCAAAGATGTAAGTGTCTCGATGAAATGGGACAAAGATTACAATGCGATTATCTACGACCGACTGATTTCTCAAATGAACGACCCCAATCGTAAAAACACCTTTGTACCGACCGGACAATATGATGGACTAAAATGGGAAAATGGTAAATGGACATTATTAGAAGATGCACTACCTGTACAGATTTTCAAAGATGGTGAAGCACCAGTGCCCAAACCTACTGTACCCAAACAATAAATGATTTTCTTTTTTCAGTTTAATGTTTACATTTGCACTCCCAAACAAAAAGGCAGGTCTCGTAGCTCAGTTGGATAGAGCAACAGCCTTCTAAGCTGTGGGTCTCAGGTTCGAATCCTGACGGGATCACTCAAAAAACAAAAGGCTATTCATTATGGATAGCCTTTTATATTTTTATATAAATACTCTTATGCCTCCTCTTCATCTTCCGGCTTCAACAACTCCATCAACTGATAGATTTCCTCTGCCTTTGCCGGCTCTTTATTAAACTGAAAACAGGCTGCCAATTCTTCCATCATTTTATAGATAATCTCTTTGTTGGTAAGGGGAGTAAAATACGTAGCTGTATCCTCAGCATTTATTTTTTTCAAGTAAGTATTTACATCCAACTGAGTATATACCATACCACTAAGTGGGTCCAAGAAAAACTGCAATTGCTCTACCCCTTCCGCATCCGGCGCAAAAAAATGATGTAACGTATCGATATAAGCCAATATAAACTGGCGAGGTACATTCATAGCAAATACCGGCACATCCAACAACTCACAAAGCACAAGATACAATACACCTAAAGTATAAGAATTCCCTTGCTTACTATCCAACACTTGATTAATGAAAAAAAACTTAGGCTCCCGTTCCGTCAACTCATGTCCTTGTAACTTATAGTAACTATACAATATACTATTGAACACATTCACTTGCTCCAAGGGAGTGAGGTAGTTATTCAGCTCCAACCAAATATTTCTACGTATCTGGTCCAGTTGATTTAATACACTCGGTATATCCAACTCCGGATATTGATACTTTGCCACCAATAGTGCTCCTCGCATCAGTTCCGGGCGCTTTTCTTGGCTCCACTCCAAAAACTCTGTTTGTAAATCTTGAAAATGCACTCGATGGATGAGCGTTTCAATCCTTTCTTGCACCGATTCGTCTGATGTATGTTCCCAGAGAGATTCCAAATTAGGGATGATATCTTTTCCAAAGTGCATCAGCTTTTCAGAAATAGCATCATAGACCTCCATATCAGGGTCGTCTATCAGCTTAAACAATGCTTTTATTTCTTTGGTAGGCTTCATGCTTTACTTCATCTCGAAAAAATACAACAATAAATCAATTTTTGAAACGTGTCAGCAAATTTTAATACAATTTTTATCAACAATGCCTCGGTGCTTTATCCTTGACATCATGTTTGGATATTATTTTTTAATGTTGTCCGGTAAAAAATAGGATGCCCTAGACGCATCGCATGGATAGCGTGTTTGAGCAGCAAAACAGCGTGAAATCTAAAAGTAAGC
>Ga0116181_1003514_pt1 | contig 12196 bp, 9 predicted proteins | sample AD_UKC075_MetaG_FD_89752 | JGI IMG/M metagenome (GOLD analysis project Ga0116181, IMG submission 89752) | Active sludge microbial communities of municipal wastewater-treating anaerobic digesters from USA - AD_UKC075_MetaG | ecosystem: Engineered > Bioreactor > Anaerobic > Digestate | place: USA...
ATATTTGATGGTATACAAGTACTTGAATAAAATAATACTAAATAACTTGGTTCATTTAAACAGTTTAGAAATTCTTCTTCTGTATTAATATCTTTTATCATTCTTTATATTTATCAATCAAAACATCAACATTTTTAATATTTAGTTTGCCTTTATTTACTAATTTTCTTACTGATTCAGATGTTATAACTTTATATTTCATTAAAGTGTCAAGTGATTCATAATCTCCTTCACTTTTATCTGTATCACTTTCATGACTAGAACAAATATCATATATTTCACTTACAGAACTATAAATACTATTTGTAACATTTGATAAGGCTGGAGTTTTATTTAACATAAATTCTCCTACTTGAGATGTTGACATAAGTTCTGAACTAAATGGTAATTGCATTAAAATAAAGACAACAAAGAAAATTATGATGTAATATTGGATTGCTCCAAATAAAAGACCTAATACTTTACTAGGTAAAGCAAGAATCATGGTCATATTTATTAATTTATCAACGATACCAGTTAATTTTAAAACAATTCCTAGAAGAGCTCCTAATATAACTAAACATACTAGGTAAGCAACTCCTTCATATAACAATATATTAAATGAAGTAATACCATAGAAAACTCCACCAAAGTTATAGAATGGTAAGTTTTCATACATTAAAACACTTACTGGATTTTTTAAATAATAAGCTAAAACAAATACTAAAATAGTTCCTATTAAAGAAATAGCACTGGAAAAGCATCCATATTTCCATCCTTTAACAGCTCCAATTATAAGTAATAAAATAATTAAAATATCGACAATATTCATATATACACTTCCTTATTATATTATATATTATTTGGCCTAATTTGTATATTATTAATTTCAATTAAAATGTTAATATGCTATGATTAATAAAGGTGATGTGTGATGAAACAAAATATAGTTGTATATAAAATATCAGAAAATCTAAGAGGAGAAATCATTAATTTTTATCGCGATCGTTTTAGTGATAATAAACCTCCCTACTCAGTATTTCAAGTAAAGGATTATGATTGCACGATTACATTATATGAATCGGGAAAGATAATGTTTCAAGGTATTGGTGCTGATATTGAAGCTTCTTATTGGACTGAACAAGAAAGAATTCGTAATAAAAGAGATGTAATGTCAGAAATAAAAGATAAACAAAATAAGAAAGATAAAGAAAACAATGTAAGTGAAGATATGTCTTGGGTTCAATATAAGGGAGAAAATACCATTGGTTCTGATGAGGTTGGTACTGGTGATTACTTTGGTCCTATCGTTGTAAGTGCTTCATATGTAGACAAAGCTCATATGAGTTTACTAAATACGTTAGGTGTTAGAGACTCAAAAAAACTTACTGATGATAAAATAATTGAAATCGCTCCTACTTTAATAAAAGAAATACCTCATGAAACATTAATTTATTCACCAAGCGATTACAATCGTATTAATATTACTAATATGAATGTTGTAAAAGCTATTTTACATAATAAAACATTAACTAAACTAATATTAAAAGAATATCCTTATGAAGCAATTGTAATTGATCAATTTTGTCCACCTAATAAATTCTATAAGCATATTGAAAAAATGAAAGTTAGAGTTAAAAATGTGGTATTTACTACTCATGCTGAAGATAAGTTTTTATCTGTTGCTGCAAGTTCTATTATTTCACGTTATATTTTCTTAAAAGAAATGGATAGAATGTCTAAGGAACTTGGAATGAAAATACCTAAGGGTGCTTCTAATGAAGTAGATAAATTTGGTGTTGAAGTTGTAAATAAATATGGAATTAATAAATTAAATGATTTAGTTAAATTAAATTTTAAGAATACAGACAAAATAAAAGAGTTATTACAAACTAAGTAAATAACTCTTAAGTTCATGAACAGGATCCCCTCCTGTTTTTGTTTTCTTATCAATGTCAGCTAAAGACAATATAATATTTTCTAATTCATCCATCGTATAGTATCTAGCATTTCTTTTTACAGCATATACTCTTTTAATATTATTATAATTAAATTCTTCATTTATCTCTTCATCACTTAATCCATGATTGATGGCATCTTTAATCATATATATATTAGTATAAGCGGAAGCAATGGCACCAATTATGATTACCATTTCCATACCATCGTTTAGAAATTTATCTAAATAATTAAAAGCTAAGTCAAAATTTTTAGCTATTAAAGCATTGGTGAAATCATATATTACGTCTTCTTTTTCATCTATTTGGCTATATTCTTTTAATAAATCAAGGGTTATATGTTTATCGGCTAAAGAAAGACGATCTAATTCATTAATCATGATATCAATATTTTCATTACTATTTTCTAACAATTTAAGATAAGCATTATTATCTAATAAAATGTTATTTCTAATAGCATATTCATCAATGAAGGCTTTTATGTCTGTCGAACTTAACTTCGTTAGATCAATATATTCTCCACCTAGAGATTTTATTTGTTTAGATATATCTTTTGTTGATGAATATTCACTACAAGTAAAAATCATAATTGTATTTTCATCTAAATGACTAAGAAATTTAGATAAAATATCACATTCAGATTTGTATTCTATTTTATTACTAAAGTATTTTATATTATTCACGATAATGGCTTTTTTATCATTAAATAAACCATAGTAAGAAGAAGATTCAATAATATCTTCTAAAGACGAATTATCTAATGAAAAGTTTTCAATATCTTGAATGTCTTTAGTTAATTCATTTATTTTATTTTTAACTAAATGATAACTATTAAATTTAATTATATATATCATAAATATTTCAACTACTTTCTGGTAATGGTACAGGTATAAGATGATCCTTCCAAATTAGATTTAATGGTATTTATATCATCATTAGCTGTGATATTCTTAGAACTTAAATAAGAATTAAAGAACGTTGGATAAACTGATACACCAATGTAAGTATTTATTTCAACACCATCATCTACTTCATTAACTTTATATATGAAATTATCGTTTAAATTTGAGGATACTTTATCTACTTCTGTTTGGAAGTAAGTTAATTCTTCCTGTTTACTATCTTCATCAGTTGTTGTAAATTTTTCATATCGATAATAGCCATATAATGTTCCTTCAACATATCTGAATTTTAAAGTCTCAGAATAGTTATTATAACTATCAGGATAATCACATACTAACCAGGATTCAACATAAGATGAAGAACGCATACTTACACTTACTAAAACAATAACAACAAAAACAACAATCATGATTGATGATATTACAATCTTTTTATCAAATTCTTTATTTATCTTCTTCATATTTATACTCCCATAGTCCTAGTTTACCCTTTGCATTAATGGGTTCAATTACTTTTATATTTTCTAATTTCCAAGCATATCTTCCAATAGCATATTGCCCACAGGCTAATTCATTGGGTTTTACAGTTTTAATAAAATCACTATCCATATATATACAGTCTGTAAGTGTTGCTTCACATAAAATGTATCCGGGATTAAATATCAATTTATTACTATTAATAATGTTAAGTAAATCAGGCCTATTTTTATATGATGAATCAATTGATAAACTTGCATGTATTAATATTTTACCACGGTAATTAGTTTTCCAAGATCTTGTTTCATATTGTTTTAATTGATTCTTTATCAAGGAAGCGAATGGTTCTTTAATACTTAATACCTTCATTTATGTCACCTACTTAATTATACAAGATTAAGTATTATTTTTAAATCAAAACTTTAAATTTGTATTTATGTTGAAGTTAAAGTTGATTTTTTGGGCAATATATCATATAATTAACTGGTTTCTATTAAAAAGAGGAGGAAAATATATGAAAAAAACTAAAATTGTTACTAGTATAGGTCCTGCTTCTAATACTGTTGAAGTATTTAAGAAGATGGTACTTGCTGGTGCTAACGTTGCAAGAATTAACTTTTCACATGCAACTATTGAAGAAAGAGAGACAGCTGTAGCTACAGTTAAAGCTGTAAGAAAAGAATTAAATACTTCTATTGGTATACTATATGATACTAAAGGCCCTGAATTCCGTAATGGTGAGGTTGTAGAAGAAGGAATTGATTTAATTGCTGGAAATACAATCAAAGTTGTTAAAGATTCTGTTGTTGGAAATCAAGAAAGATTTTCTTTAAATCATCCTGAAGCTATTGATGCTTTAAATGTTGGAGATATTATTTTACTAGAAAATGGCTTAATGTCTATTAAAGTAACAGAAAAGAATAATGATGAATTAACTTGTACTGTTATTAATGGAGGAAAGTTATTTTCAAGAAAGAGCTTAGCTGCTCCTGGAGTTGATTTAAATATACCATTTATATCTGATATTGATCGTGAAGATATTATTTATGCTTGTAGACATGAAGGAGACTTCTTAGCTGCTTCATTCGTACAATCTGCTGCTGATGTTTTAGCAATTAGAGAAATATTAAAAGAAGAAAATCGTGAAGATATGAAGATTATTGCTAAGATTGAATCTCAAATGGGTATTAATAATCTTGATGAAATTGTTAAGGTTGCTGATGGTTGTATGGTTGCTCGTGGTGATCTTGGTGTTGAAGTTCCTATGGCCAACTTACCTATTTACCAAAAGAGAATTGTTAAAGCTTGTCGTCAAAATAGAAAATTATGTATCGTTGCAACAGAAATGCTTGAATCAATGAAACATAATCCAAGACCTACAAGAGCTGAAGTAACAGATGTTGCTAATGCTGTTTACAATGGTACTGATGCTGTTATGCTTTCTGGTGAAACTACTACTGGTGATTATCCAGTTGAGACAGTTAGAAGTATGGCTGAAATTGCTGAAAACATTGAAAATGCTATTATCTATAAAAATATATTCGCTGATCCAATTGTTACAAATGCAACTGATGCTGTTATTAAGTCAGTAGCTGATGCTGCTAACTCATTAAATACTAAGTTAATCGTTGTTCCTACTATGTCTGGTACATCTGCAAAACTTATATCTAATCTTGAACCTAAATGTCCTATTCTTGCTTTAGTTAGTGATGATAATACAGCTAACCAATTAATTCTACATTATGGTGTATATACTAAAGTAGTTAATTATTGGAATGATTTGGATGAAATCATGGCTCAATCATTAGAAGAAGCTAAGAAATTTATTAATTTAGTACCTGGAGATAATATTATTATTACCGGTGGATTTAGTGCTGATAAGAATAAAAATGAAGTTGTTCCAACTAATTTAATGAAGATTGAAACTATAAAATAACCTATAATAGGTTATTTTTTTATTTTGGACTTGAAAACAGGAGTAATATTTGTTATTATTATTCTTGTTACATGGCGGTATTGGTGAAGTGGTTAACACGCCGGATTGTGGCTCCGGTATGCTAGGGTTCGACTCCCTAATACCGCCCCATTTGTAATAATAAAGACTCATTAATTTGAGTTTTTTTTGTTTAACAAAAAAGAATGATACATCATCATTCTATTTAAATATTTTAGTTAGTTTTGCTTTTATTTGATCTTTACTAAATGGTTTAGATAAATAATCGTTAAATCCTTCGCCCTTATATTTTTCTTCAGATCCTTCAATAGCATCGGCGGTTAAGGCTATAACTGGCGTGTTAAAGTTTGGATCAAGTTTTAATTCTTTTAAAGCTGACTCCCCTGACATGATTGGCATCATGATATCCATGAGGATTACATCATAGGTATTTCCTTGTTTAATCTTATCTAAACATTCCTTACCATTCATGCATTCATCTATTGCTCCAAATCCAAGAGGTTCTAGACTACGCCTTGCAACTTTTAAGTTTAATTTATTATCATCAACCACTAAGACTTTCTTTGTACTATAATCTATTCTATTTAATTCATTAACTACAGCGCCTGTGTTAATCAATTGAGTTTCAGTTAATGGTTTAGTCATTGTTCCTATTTTTTGAGGTAATGTAACCATAAATATGGAACCCACACCAAATTGAGATTGTATATTTATTTTACCACCCATCATTTCAACTAATTTCTTAGTAATAGCTAATCCTAAACCTGTTCCTTCAGTAGTTGTATTTTTTTCAATATCAAGTCTTTCAAACTTAGTAAACAATTTACTAATATTTTCCGCTTTTATTCCTCTACCTGTATCTTTACAAGATATAAATAATGTACATATATTATCTTTATTAATACATTTAGCTGTTAATTCAATTGTTCCACGTTCTGTATATTTAATAGAGTTTGATAGTAAATTATTAACTACTTCTTTAACGTGTCCACGATCACCTATTAATTCATATGGTATATCTTCAGCTACATTGACTTTTAATTCAATTGGCTTATCACCTATTTTAACTGAATCAACACGAGCTAGTGTTTCAAATTCTTCTCTAAAGTTATAAGGTATTTCAATAATCTCCATCTTTTCTGATTCAATCTTATTGATATCCATGATATTACCAACTATTTCAAGCAACGTATTTGAAGCTGAGATTATATCGTGTAGATCTTCTTTCATATCATCTGGACAATTACCACGTGATGACATATCTTCAGATAAACCTACGATAGCATTTAAAGGTGTTCTTATTTCATGAGACATACTTGATAAGAAATCTGATTTGGCACGGTTGGCTCTTTCAGCATTTTCCTTAGCTGTATTTAATTGAGCTATCATTTTTACGTCTGGATTTTCAATGAAGAAAAAAGTCAAAATTGTAACAAAGGTTTCAACTGGAGTTGTTAATAATAAGGATGGTGTTATAAACTGTACCACTAAACCTAATGAGCCAAATGTTAAAAAGGCAAATAAAGGAATAAATTTCTTTTTATCCATCTTTTTTACAAATATTTTGCTTATTGTGGATAAAAATAATACTGATATTATTATACCTACATAAATATATGCTAAATAAACCGCTATGCCATTAACAAATGGTATACCATCTACTGTATAATTATAATTTTCTGGTAAAACAATAATTAGTAATGTAAAAACCGCTAAAATCGGTAATATGTATTTATGATATTTTTCATTAGATTTATTACCAATATTTAATACATAAATTGAAAATAAACTAGTCCACACTATTACATATATCAAGAATATTTTATTCACAATTATGGGTATAATTGTCCCATTAAAGTCCTTTGAATACATTATTTGTAAAAAATCCAAAACCAATCCAAAAATATTCGTAATTATAGTAATAGCGTAAATTCTATTATCCAAGCTATCTATTTTCTTTTTAGAAAAGTAGATAGCTGCAATAAGTAATAAATAAATTAAACTTATAATAAATAGCCATGTCACCTTGTACCATCTCCTATTTTATTTTACCACAAAAAAACTAGCAGACAACTGCTAGTTAATATTATTTTCTTACTTTTTGTTTTTCTTTAACATTTAAATTCACTTTATTATTGATACAAATAGTATTTTCAATTCCCATTTCGTCAATTGCTGTTATATTTCTTTTTCCGCTTCCAGTAAGAGGATACGATTTTTTATTATCCATTATTCTGAATAAAATTCTATTTCCAATGTCTTCCCCAAAGTTTTTCTCACATCTCTTTTGAATAGATGTAAGTATTATTTTTTTATCATGCTTACATTCGGGTTGAAATTCAATGTTCAAAATTGGATAAATTAAACCATCTTTATTATATCTGGTTGCTGTACAAGATAGTATGTTTTTTGTATCAATACAGGCTATGTCTTCAAAGGCAAAGTCAGGAATTACCATACCATTTTCGTATTTTGCATATTTCCCTACTCGTCCTTTGACATGAACTCCACCTAATTCATCAATATATCCAATTACATTTGATGATACCCAGTCTCTTCCGTTAGTATCTGTAATTAAAATATTGTAAGTTTTGTCTGGATCATTTTTATAGCCATCCATTGTTGAATAAGAATTTGCTGCAATTAATCCATATTCGTTATAATTACATTCTTCATACAATCCATTATCAAGTTTTTTAAATGCTGATACTTGTGCAAAAGGTTCAGGAGTAAGTCCATATTCCCTTTTTTTCAACTTTAAGCAATTTAACTTCTCGAACAAACTTTTCCATAATGTGTAGTAAATTCCACCATGCTCACAATCACCACCACCAATTGATAATGTAGTGTATGGTAAACTAAATCCAGAAATTTTTACACCACTACCTGCGCGCGACTCTCTTAAAAACTTATTAATAAATTTTTCCTCGCCCTTTGAAACACCTTCACCTACTGCAAAAGTAGCCAATAGATATGGTAACTTTTTACCAACACCATTTTCATGATATTTTTTTTCAATTAGATATTGCTTAGCCATCGTAATTAAAAAACTTGTCGTTGCATTAAAATAACTTGGATGATTTATTATTACATAGTCTAATGCCTTATTTTTATCATATTCGGGCTCAAGTGCAACAGACCAATTTTGCATTAAATTATCTGATATGGCTGTAATAACATCTGTATTTGACTCTGTATGTATATGCGCTAAACCTCTTAATCCTTTTATTTCTGGATTGCCAGATAATTCAGAATCATGAAATCTTCCACTTGTTATCAAGCTTCTATTCTTATGAATTATTTGACTTGGTAATCCAATTATTGTTGAGCCACTTGTATATGTAACAAGAAACTCTGTATCTAAATTATTATCATCTATTATCGTATCCTTATAATTATTCCCAAGTTCAATAAATTCACTAAACGATAATATTGACTTATTTTGTATTTGAAAATCTTTTACTTTATTGTCATAATGATAATATTTATCTAATTGTTCTTCATATTCATCACTCTTTTTTGGATCTTCTGGCAAGGAATCGGCTAATGAAACAATCAACTTTTTTGAAATATTAGATTCATCTACGATGTCTTTTATATCTAAATATGTGTCATCTGTTCCAATAAAGATTTTAGAGCTGCAATTAGCCAAAACATTCTTTAGATATTCCGAATTTAAATGAGTACCAAATAAATTAACTTTCGCACCTAGCTTATTTGCTGCTAATAATATATATACTAATTCTGGTGTATTTGACAAACAACATGGAATCTCATCGCCTTTTGTAATACCAATACTAGCTAATGATTTAGCAACCTCATCAGCTTTTTTCATCATCTCTTCAAATGTGATTTTGTTACCGCGATAAAACAATGCCGTTGCATTTGGTTGTCTATTGGATCTAATTCTTATTTCTTCATACCAAGAATGATTATTATTTTTTTCAATTGATTCTAAAGCATTTATTGCTTTTCTACCTTTTTTTGTCATAATAATTCTTTTAGAAGGTTTTGATTCTGGCAATGTTGAAAGCAGTTCAAGTTCATCTTGAATTTTAAAAGTTTTAATTCTTCCTGTATTTTTTGTATAATCTCTAGTTTTCATAAAATAACCTCCTTGTTATTCATCATGAATATCCTTTTTATTGCCTAATATACTAGCAAATATTAATGCACTTGTCAAATTTTGACAAAGAAAAAGCCAACTGTTCATTGGCCTTTTAATATCCATTACTTAGCATACTTTTTATAACTCTATGCAAATAAGGCTTGTATTCATCAATAGTTAGACCTATTCTTCTATTAAAAACAGAGAATAATGTTGATGATGTAAATTCAATAATCATATATAAAGTGACTTCAGGATTGTTAAGTTTAATATTATTATCTTTTACACCTTTTATAAACATATCATATAGTTTTATATGATCACTTCCAAGTATTTGATTTAACTTTTCAGAATATATACCCATCGATAAATCTTTAGAAATAAAGTTCAATAATTCGGGTGCTTTAATCAACTCATCTATTACATAATCAACAACAAAGATAATTTGATTATCAAATTTTTCTATTTTATGTTTGCTTAATTCATCCATGGCATTATTAAATAATTCTTCACTTTTGGAAATAATTAATTGCTCTTGAATATTATATTTGTCGGCAAAATATAAGTAAAAAGTTCCTTTTGCTACTTTAGCTGCATCAACAATATCTTGTATTGTAGTTGAATTAATACCCTTGGTAGTAAATAAGTCATAAGCACTTGCTAGTAATCTTTTTTTCTTTGGCACTTCTTCCATAAGCCACCTCTTCTATTCAAAAGTTATCACGTTTTTAGTGATTAGTCAATTATCAAAAACTTTTTATTGACTAATAGTCAGTTTTGTATTACCATTTATTTATGACCAAAAGTCAGTGAGGAGTTTTATATGAAGAATATCAGTAAAAACATTGTTAAGTATAAATGGTGGATTCTTGTAATATCTATTCTACTTATTATACCTGCAATCATTGGTATGGAAAAAACGAAAATCAATTATGATATATTAGTTTATCTTCCAAGTGATATTGAAACCATGAAAGGTGAAGATATCTTAACTAATGATTTTGATATGGGAGCATTTTCCCTATCAGTAGTTGAAAATATGAGTCAAAAAGACGTACTAGAATTGGAGGATAAAATCAAGGAAATTGATGGTGTCGAAAAAGTTGTTACAATAGATGATTTAACTGGTACAACAATTCCTGTTAGTATGTTACCTACTGAATTTAAGGATAAGGTTGCTAAAGATGGATCAACATTGATGCTAATAACATTTAAAGAATCTACTTCTAATCAAGAAACACTTGATGCTGTACAAAGTATTAGAGACTTAACTGGTGAATCAGTTAAAGTTGGTGGAATGTCAGCAATGGTACTTGATACAATGAATTTATCTAATTCAGAAATTGCTATCTATATTGTTATAGCGGTTGTATTATGTATTATTGTTTTAATGATATGTATGGATTCATATCTTGTTCCATTTATTTTATTATTAAATATTGGTATAGCTATCCTTTATAATATGGGAACTAATATATTCTTAGGAAATATATCTTATATTACTAAGGCTATATCTGCTGTATTGCAATTAGGTGTAACAACCGATTTCTCAATCTTCCTATATCATAGGTTTGAAGCAGAAAAGAAAGTTACTAAATCTAAAGAAGAGGCAATGGTTATTGCTATTGATGATACATTTAAATCAATATTAGGAAGTTCTCTAACAACAATTGCTGGATTCCTAGCATTATGTACAATGACATTACTTCTTGGTAAAGATATTGGTATTGTCATGGCTAAGGGAGTTCTATTTGGTGTTATATGTGTACTTACTATATTCCCTGCTTTAATTCTTATATTTGATAAACAAATAGATAAAACTGTACATAGAGAAATATTACCTAAGTTTACTCATGTAAAGAATTTTGTAACAAAACATTATAAATTAATATTGGTAATATTTATTTTATTATGTATACCTGCTTATATAGGTAATAAAAATGTTAAAGTTTATTATAATTTAAGTAAATCATTACCTACTACACTTCAATTTAGTGTTGCTAATCAAGAATTAAAAGACAAGTATAATATTGTTTCACCTGAAGTTATATTAGTAGATAAAACTATGAAGAATAATGATATAAATGAAATGATAGATAAAATCGAAGATGTTGATGGTATAACATTTGCATTATCTTATTCAGAATTTAGTAATTTAGGTTTACCTGATGATTTAATACCAGAGGATGTCTATAACACATTTAATGATGGTGAATATCAGATGATAATTGTAAATTCAAAATATGAAATAGCAACTGATGAATTAAACAATCAAATTGGTGAAATAAATGATATAGTTAAAACTTATGATGATAAAGCAATTGTAGCTGGAGAAGGCCCTTTAATGAAGGATATGGTTAATATTAGTAATACAGACTTTAATAATGTTAATTATACTTCTATTGCTGTAATATTCATTATCATGGTATTTGTCCTTGGATCAATTTCTTTGCCAGTCATTTTAGTTACGGCAATTGAATTTGCAATATTTGTAAATATGTCTTCATTCTATTATACAGGTGTTACACTTCCATTTATAGCATCAATTGTAATTGGTACTATTCAATTAGGAGCCACGATTGACTATGCAATATTAATGACAACTAAATATTTGGATAAACGTAAGGCTGGTGAGGATTCTGTTAAGTCAATGCATTATGCACTTGATAACTCTGTTCAATCTGTATTTACATCAGGTTTATGCTTCTTTGCAGCAACATTTGGAGTTGGATTATATAGTAAAATAGATATTATTGGTGCTATATGTCATTTAATATCAAGAGGTGCTTTGATAAGCATGGCTGTTGTTATATTAATA
>Ga0116181_1003519_pt1 | contig 12181 bp, 4 predicted proteins | sample AD_UKC075_MetaG_FD_89752 | JGI IMG/M metagenome (GOLD analysis project Ga0116181, IMG submission 89752) | Active sludge microbial communities of municipal wastewater-treating anaerobic digesters from USA - AD_UKC075_MetaG | ecosystem: Engineered > Bioreactor > Anaerobic > Digestate | place: USA...
CACCCAGAAATCTTAAGATCGTCATTCATTCTAGGGATATTCCAACCCTTAATAAAGCCATGAAATCGCTCAATCAAAGCTGACTCATGGAATACAGAAGGCAGCTCTTCAAACATATTGCTATAACCGTCTGCATCCATTGTTTCTTTCTTAATATTACCGCAAAGGATTACCCCTGCATCTGCAGTGCCTTCATAGTTGCCAACAGTAAAGATTCCTGATTCCAGGTATCCTTTTAGTGCGGCCCTCATCTCATCTACATCTGTGAACGAAATCGTCTGTACCTCATCAAGTGTCACAAAGTCGTTTCCAGAAACTAACCCTTCTTTGCGCTTATTCTGGTCATAAAACATTTTTGCGCGACTCATAACACCCCCACTTGATAACCAGCCGAAACGGGAAACCCGTCCGAATAAATATGATTTCCCTGTACCTTTGGGGGCAAGTTCAATAAGGTTCAACCGTTTTTCAACGAATGGAAGTAACCGAGTTAGCATTGTGAGTTTCTTTTCCTCATCGCCTAGATAACCATTTGCATTATAGTCTACGGCCCCTAACAGCACATCAATCCATTCTGATATACTAAACTCTTTACGTGCTTCCTTATAATAGTCAACGTCTATGGTGTATGGACAAAAACTTTTGAAGGCGGTTAATTTTATTTTACCCTTACTTGTATGCCTGCTTTTATCATAAACATCTGGTGGCCTGTAACCTAATTCAACCATTCCCCAAGTTTCTCGTCCTCCAACTAATTCATCTTTGCAACTTTCCCATACAAAATTTTCAATAATTGTGTCTTTATTTGTTAAGCCAAAATCTGGAAGGGAAAAAGATACTTCACCGGTCTTAATGTCAATCTCAACAGAAATCTTAGCAAGAAATTTCACACGTTCATTTTCGATAATTACTCTATTTTTTATAGCTGTCCAGTCATCCTTGCGAGGCAGATATGTCCGCACAAACTCGCCTAATGCCTCAGCATCAAAATGTCCGTTCTCGTCTTGAAATCTTTTTAAGAGCCAATCGCGCATGAAAGAGGGTAGGCTGAGTGCAGAAAAGAAATTACTTTTTTTTAAATCTTTGTATACAACCATCTCGTCAAAGCAGTTTCGGAGTTTCTCAATCACAAAAAGCCCCCCTAAAATAATTCATCAAAGGCATCATTAATTTTTGCGCTCTTACCATGTGCTTTGATAATAATTTCCCCGACTAGGTCATCCCCAGAAAAAACGTCAGCAGTATATTCTCCGGCCCTCCTAATGTCGACAAGCTCCACTTTAAAATGATTTTGATCAAGTGGAGAGGCTAAATAACGCTTTTCATTAATAACAATAGAGACATTTTTTAAAGGACAATTGGAGAATAAAGTTATTTCAATTCCCTTCCGGAAGTCTACGGTAGCAAACTCTTCTAGCATCTCCACAATTATGTTACTGTCTTTAAGAGTTAACTCTATTATCGGCACAAGCACTTCCTCAAGTGAAGCTCCGCCATGGACCTCGACGTTAGCGGCACGGCTTCCCTTGAAGCGTCCATAGTCCGCAAGCACAAGATACCCGTTTTCCTCCGCGGCAAATGGTAAGTTATATGGCTCAAAATATTCGCAGCAACGTCCAGAATGCTCTCCTTTTGTATCAGTCTCGTACTTTTCTTCCTTGCGCCTCAAAACGGCAAGACGAGATGCTCCATGATCACTTACAATCAGAAAACGCTTACAATGGTGCATAGCAAGCTCTGTTGCAGCCTTTTCAAATACTTCGGAGATAATATCTAGCTCTTTAGCAAGGTGAATTGGAAGGTTATTTATCTCGAAGTTATATCCGCCGACATCAGCAGCATGCTTAGTTTCATCCAAATCATTGTTTTTTTCTTTTTTAGCTCCTGCCCAGGTGTCAAAAAAATCTCGGTTCAAGGAAGTTATCGTCGGTAGCTCCGCGCGTGCAATTTTAATAGAAGCTGATAGCCCATACTTTCGGGCCAGTTCCACCACAAGTGCTAAGTACTCAACACCAAATGAATCCAGCCAGTAAAGATAGGTGTCATCTTTTTCTATACGCTCCATTACCTCATTGCGTGTAGGTAATTGGTTATATAAGCGAGTTTCAGCAAGGTGCTCTACTTTAGTTAAAAAGTCAGCATCAAGGGTGTTAGAGAGCTTTTGCCTTTTGTATTCCTGAAAGTATTCTGTTAGCTGGGAGGAAAGATGTCCACAGTTAAAAACATAGAGTTTCATATAGCTATTCAGTGCAGGATATATTTCTGCAATCTCTGGAATAAGCCCGTAACGAGAAACCCAAGCTATAATTTCTTCACGCTCGACCCTTGTGTTGTCTGTCAACCTGTATATACTTTGGGCAGCATTTCTACGGTTGGAAGCAACAAATTTTGCGACTTCAGACTCCGGATATCCAGCGACAAGTTTCTTTCTTTCGTTATAAAAAGTTTTAAACCTATCGTCAGTATGAGCTACTTCAATAATAGCGTTGAGAACGTTACTCTTGAAATCTTCAAATTGATTCGTTCTATTGAGTACAAACCGTAAATAGCTATTGCCCAAAACATCAGCCTTTATTTTCAAGGCAATAAAGTAAAGCCAATTCCTATATTCAAGCCCTGCGACTCGAACATAAAAATCTGCTTCAAGGGTGCTGTCAAATCCGTTTTTTTCAAAGACTGCATCAAGCGATCCGCCGTTTTGTGTTAATTCCTTTAGTAGTTCAGCCCACTGCATATTGCTGCCGCAGGAGCGTGGTAAATTAAAGCCGTGCGCGGTAAATTTAATACCCTCGTAAGCATTGGTTATTTTATGGACGGTAAATAGGGCTTTATCAAGACTAACCGTTGTGTTAACGACAAAATTCCCACATATACCATTTTCGAGCTTTATGAGTAGAGCCTTTATTCCTGGCAGAGCCGACAGACCGACAGACGGAACGGCGAGAGTGAATGACAAATCGCAATTTGCTTTATCAAGCATGCAGAAACGTCGACTGTCAAAACGCGGGTCTGTTTGCAAGTCATTAATTTGAGTGGCAACTCCACGCAGAAGCAAAACAACTTTCGTGCTTCCAATATTTAAGTCTTTCAATTGCGATAAAATGCTTGTGGCTTCGTTATTTCCACGGAGAGCGAGATATTCGCCAAGACCAATTACAACCAGTTTGTTATCACTCGCGTTCACATCGGTGGTCTTAAGGCGTTCTAACAAGCTGTCAATATCCGGCAATTTATCATCGCCACCGCAATAGTCGCTTACTTTGACGAAAGTAAAACCCAATTCCAACAATTTGTCCTTGACACCCTTATACTGCCCATCACCGACGACTAAAAAGTAAGGCGACTTAATGCTGGAGCACAGATATTTATTTACTGCTTCAATCGACATCCGCCTACTCGCCTCCATTCGTAATAATTTCAATTCCGACGGTCATGTTTTCTCTAACGAGCCGCTTAAGGTACTGCTTCAATTTGGTATCGTGCATTTCATCAATTTTCATGAGAGCCTTATCGCTCCCACCAGCGTTGTATTCTGCTTCGGCAAGTTGCTTGACTTTGTTTTTGACACTAGGATTTTCGCGCCAATCATAAGTGTCTACGGACAAACGTTCAAGTGCGTCCCTAACCTCTTCCAGATTTTGGAGTAAAGGACGGTATTCGCCGACAATATCACGTTCGAATGCGGCATTGCGTTTATTTTCGTCCATTAAAACTTCGAAGAGTCTCGTTGTTTCAAGAAACTCAAGCGCAGCTTTTATCTCTGCATCAGTAGACCAGTTTCTGTTCAGTGTGTCAAACGCTTTTTTCGCCGCTTCAAACTCGTTTTCGGATACACAGCAAAGTATCGGAGTTCTGTAAAGGCTTGACCATTCACGAGGATTTTTCGTACCAGTCTTCTCTTTCCAGAGTTTGTACAATTGTGTTTTTAATTGGTTCTTACGGAACTCCTCCACTGCTGCCTTAACTTTGGTGTTGCAATCCGTTTTGGGGAGTTCAAACATTCCCGTTGGTAGTTTGCTCTTTATCTCGCTGATATCAGAATCGCTCAAGTCCTCGAGATAAGGGGCGTAAACTTCCATGAATATTTGCTTTTCGCTATTAAGTAAATCACGGATTTCTGCACCGTGTGCCGTCAGTTCTGAAAGGAACATCTTTAGCTGCTCCGGTAATACGTCCGATTGCTGATATATTTTCAAAAGTGTATTAAGGACTTTAGTGAGCATAGGAAACTTTGCTTTTAATGCTTCGCAAGAAACACCGATAAACTTCAACCGTTCGCGCCATTCTTTAAATGCTTCCGAACGAGAATGAGCCATCACGTTCAAAAGAATGTTGCTTTCTTTGACAACACCATAATCAGTCAAGAGTTTGCGGATTTCATCTTCACCTGTTTGTCTATCCCACAAACAGGAATGCTTCACTGCGAATAATGCACGGATGTCCGAGAGTACATTTCCACTTGCGCCGATTTCAGCAGCAAGCGACAGAATTTTGCCCCCTTCAAATGAGGTCAAGAACTCGCGCATTCCCTTTTGGCAATTTTCTCCTGTAAGAAGAGCTGCTAAGTTTTCGGGTAGCGTTGTTTTGACAGTAGCGATCTTGCCTATTTCAACGGCTTTTTTGTGCGCTTCATAGCCTTCCTTTTGGATGAGTTCAATGTACTTTTGAACAACATCATAAACACCATAATTATCAACTTCGGCAAGGCACCACACGGGTAAGCCAAACCCACGCATTTTTGCAGTCACTGCAATAGCCGCTTGTCCCACTGACGAACAAGAATTTGGCGCAATATCCCACGCTTTTTCAGTGAGTTCATAGAATGCCATTTCTTCAGCAGTCATTTTTACAATGTAAGTAGGTTTTGGAGTTTTTCCAATATAGTTGCCGAGCATTTCCGCGAGTTTGTCCTGAGTCATGGATTCGTGACCACCGGATGAGTCGCTGTAGCGGAACGGCTCACCACCATACTCTTTCAACAGAAAACCTGCAAGGAACGCTGAAAGGTTGCATGGCGCAAAACCGAACTTTTCTTCAAGGAAGTCGTATATTTCTCCTATTGAAATTTGCCCATCGCGATTAAACGCATCCTCAATCAGTTTATCTACCTCGACTTTTATCTTGGAAATCGGTAACGTTGCCGTGGAAGGGGCTTCCCAGTATTTACCCACTTTCCACACAGTAGGCAAAACGTGCTTTTCTATACCGGCTACAACGCCACTTGTGCTTTGAACGATACCGCTTTTCGCACTTGCTTTTCCGTTGGTAAGCTTCAACTGAGTTTCGCTTAGCCCTTTGGTAAAATCGAATACGAGAGGGAAGCGGGCAGTTACTATAGTTTGGAGGACGCTCGCCACGCCTTGCCCATTGCCAAGTTTTTCACCCTCTTGATTTGCATAGGTGTATACGATAAATTGGCCATTGTAAATACGGTTTTTCCAGTCTTGGTCTAAGACATGTCTTGCCTTGTCAGAATTTTCCCGCGATGCTGAATTGTTGTTTCCGTTATAATACATAGCCATAGCGGAATAATCCACATACTGTTCGAAAGCTTCAATTCCAAGCGGGGTAGAGAGCGCATCGATAAATACAATGTTTTCGTACCGCTTATCCGCGACCGCTGCTTTGATAGTCTTTCGGAAGCTTGCAGCTTCAATATCGTCTTTGGCGAACGCTATAACAGCATGGAAATTCCACTTAGTTTCTTTGGTACATAGGTTATTGATTGTGCGGGTAAAATCCGTAGCGGTCACAGGTATAATTTTCCCTGTTTTCGGCTCAGATTCAAACCGTAAACGAAGCGCAGGAGACAGAGAAAGTACGGTTGAAAGACCACCCTCGGCAACAAGCTTCGAAGTTGTGCTATTGTTGCGGATATCTTTTTTGTAACTGTCAATCTTTGCTTGGTCGCCTGCAAGCACAGCAGCGGCAAAAACATGCCTCCCACCGCTTATCGGGTTTGAAACCAAAATTCCCTTTGATACAAGTTGTTTGGCAAGATTAATGCAAGCCGTTCCTTCCAAATTCGGAATCCCCTCAAACACATAACTTAGGTTTTGTTCTGTAGCTTTGAACAGATCAATCGTACCACCCAAGCGTTGGTCAATAGCCTGCATTATCAGAACAGCCTTAAGGACAGCTTGCTCGTCTTCCCTTAAATTCTTTTGTTGGGGGAATGTATCTAAAATTAGCCGAATGTCGGCGGTAAGGTTATCCCTGCCCTTTTCGTAGAAAAAGTTCCATAGCATATCCACTGTTAAGAGCGGATGATCATCTAAGGGTCCCGTGTTCTCAATGAACCACTGAAAGGCTTTCACATCGTCCGTGTTTGACGACTTTATAAAGTCGAACATGCTTCTCTGATTGGACTTGAACGCGGAAGCTATATTCTTAAGCAAAAGAGCAGCCATAGGGTGGAGCGGCATAATGTTCTTCATCACTTGTGGATCTGTAATTTTCGTAGCCTTCATAACCGCCGCACGGGAAGAATTAACACGGGTGTTCAAGTCGTCAGCCCATATTTCCCAGTCGCCTTGCGCCGCTTGCTTAGCTTTAAAAGCGTGGCCGATGAGATCAAACGCTATGTTATCCGGCAGAGCGATTTGAACGGGAATAAAGCGGTCACGCACTTTTGTCCAAGTGCTATCTGCTGTGGTGAATAGCTGCCCTGACTCGTGTGTAACCACAATAAAATAGAACGGCTTTAAGTTTACCAGTTCGACGAGTTTCTGAAACTCAGACAGGCTCTCGCGGTTGTTCTTGAAATAGTCGGAGAATTCGTCCCAAATAAAGACGATTTTCACATTGTTTTGGTCGATAACGTCCGTTATCCAAGCCAAAAGCCTATCCGCGTCTATGTTCAATGCGGTAATGCCTTCTTTGTCGGCGAGGCGGAACAGGTTATCCATCAGCTGTTTGACTTCACCGCCCTTACGGAGCACATTCAGCACTTCATCTGCTGTTGACTGTGAAAACAAAGCCTTCCATTCCGGCTTTTGCAAAAGAGCATCAAAAAACAGCTTGTGCGACGGTTCATCAATCCAAGCAATTACACTTTCTTTCAGCGTGTTTTCACCTGCGTAGAGTTTTTTCTCATTCAGGGCAGATCTTATGCTATCCTGCACAGCAAGGAACAAATCACGAGGCGATCCGATACCACCAGAGGCATAGCGGTGCACAGTCACAATTCCTTTTTGCTTATGCCCGATGAGTTTTTCGAGCAGGTCTGATTTCTTTTTCAGCGGTTCATACTTGTTCCAGTAAGCACGGAGTTCCTCTTCGGGAACTTCGAGAATTTTCTTTAATGCATAGGCGCATTGTGATTTACCTGTGCCGTATGCCCCCTCAATCCAAAGAGAACGCTTCTCTTGCCGCGCCAAGACACGTTCCATACTGCTTAGCATATCGATGAAGGTCTGATGCGGATATGTAGTCATCCAGAAGTCTGGCTTTGCCGCCGCAATAGAGTAATCGTTTATTTGCGGAAAGTATTCTTCATCGATATCGAAGTATTCACGGTATTTATTAGCCATTTGTACGTTCCTCCTTAAACAAGTCGAGTACATCCGACGAAGTTTTATCTTCCGCAAGCGTTATCTTTTCAAGATCATGTGTAAACGAAGCGTTTATATAGTCCGGGTACTTTGCCGATAAACCCAGCAATAACGGCGTCATATCTTCACGCTCAAGCCCGAAAATACGGGTGGGACTTATGCCATCGCGGTCGATGCTGTCATTTAGGAGCGTAGCAAGCGTGAACTCTTTGTAATCATTGCATTTTTCCGCAAACTTGAATAAGCCGTAAAGCACCACACGAGGATCGGAAATAGAACATTTTGTACGGACAAGGTTACCGTCGTCCGTGACATAGCCAAAATGCAAACTCGTGCCAAGAGGCAGTTCAATCAATTTTCCAAATGCACTGTAAACAAATTTCACAACATTTTTACTACTGGTGCTTTCTAACAGCATTGAAATTACTGTGTCTCGTGGATAGCTTCGTCCAATTTCTAACTTTGTGACATACCAGCGTATTTGCGGATTATCTGCCACAAGATTGACCAAAAGAATCCCCCATGCAGTATCGGTTTCCCAACCTAATTCGGAAATAAGCTCAGCCAACGCGGAATAGCTATTCTTCACGGTTAACCCCGCATCTTTAAGAAAACGTTTGAACGTCTTCACTTGATTGGGTCCCAACCCGTGAGCATTCCAAAAATCATTCTTTTCTTCAAAGAAGCGGATAAACCAATCATTTTTGGGAAGTACCGAATCAAAACAATTAATAGACATAGACTTCTCCTCCTTCGGTATTCTTAATGAATTATAAGCAAGGCAACCATCCTCTATATCATGGCACTTTAAGCAGTGTTCGCAATCTGTAATCTTCAATCCGCCATCAAACTTTAAATGCCCTAAGCTGCAGTTTGTTTCACATACTCCGCATTTTACGCAGTACGCTGATTTACGAAATACCTGTTTAAATAGTTTTCCGAATGTTGGATTTTCCTTGATGTATGTTTCAGGCAATTGAACAGTATAACCATTGGCCTGTTTTTTTACTGTGTAAGGAATATCTCCAAAACCGCCGAGTGTTTTAAACCATTCACGCCAATCGGATTTTGGTGATGTTACCGTGATAGTTAGAGTTCCATTTTTTACCGTTTCAGAATAGTTCATAATGTTATCAATTAAATCACGCCCACTCCTGCGGGATACCCAACCACCCTCGGTGATATAAGAATCTGCCCCAAAATTTCTGCCATTGAATTCTTTTATCAAGTCTATATAAAACTCAGTTTCATTGGTATATACTTCGTGTTTAACATAATCTGATTTTTTGACAGACATCGGACAGAATAGGCAACCCGCTCTTGAATTACCTTTTTTATATGCTTCATTAATAAGAATATTGTTCGCATATATATAAAGCCATACTTCTGCAGAGGTCCATTCTAGAATAGAATTATGACTATATTGACCCTTTTGCTTTTTACCATAATTCTCATATTCATATTCGGCGCGCGTCGCACTTTCTGCGGCTCGAACGCCCACAAATGCCAAGCCTGTGTAATCGTCTTTTCCAGTTACCTCGCGAAGCTTCATAATTTGTGGAGCACTTTTATGCACGCTGCAGCACCATCGTAATGTGCGTGATGGAGGACCGAACAACTTCCAAGACTCCTTCGGTTCAAGGTGTGACTTTGCTATATAAAAAGGTATTCCTTCTTCTTCACATTCATGGCGAGTTTTCTCTACTACATCGTATGTATCCGGAAATTCCATACCCGTATCACCGAATACAACAACAAAACTATCCTTTGGTAAAGCCTTTTTTACAAGATCAAGCAAAACAGCGCTGTCTTTCCCCCCAGAAAAGGCGACGTGGAATAGGTCAACCCTACCTTTATATTTTTCATAGATTGCCAGTATCTTTTTGACCGTAGTTTGCTCTATGATTTCGAGCATCTCACGATTTGCTTCAACCATTGCCTTAATATCAATGGGACGCAGGGGGTTGCCGTTTGGCTCAGGTGATACGGGAATACCGTTTTCATCTGTTGGAATGATTATCTCAGGTGCTGTGTAGAGATTGCCTCCTTTAAGTTTGGCAACAAGTGTCCCGCGATACCAATAACTGTTTGCCTCAGCCCACATGTATGGGAATTCAGTCTGTCTATCATACTTCCAATATTTATCAAAGCCCAAAACGTCAAGCTCAGTGGCATAGACGGGGCGCGGCTCTTTTGAGAAACCCGTAGGCGAAGAATTTAGCAATATCCCGCCTGTGTTTTTGTCGTAGGTATACGAGTACAACCTCAATCCCTCCTCTCTCGTATGGCTTTTGCCTGCTCGATTAACTCATCGGTTTTTGAATAAGACCGCCTGCCTAAGTAGCCGTTACCACACAAAAATTCTTCGATTACCTTTTTTTCAAGCGGTATATCAGACTTCGCAACTGCATCCGCCATAATTTGAGCATAAGACAGACGGCAGCTTTTGCGGACTATTGCGCCTGCATTTTTAGAATTGACCGCTAACACCTCGAATCGAAATCTGTGGCTGAACCGTCGGCAATAGCTTTCAAGCAAAAACAAGTTCCAAGCTTGTCCACAGTATGGAAAAGCCGCAAAAGTGGTGATGCCTTTAAGTGGCAGGTACTCACCGGTTACGAACAGGTCAAGTGCACTGTCAATCCCGGCAACATCGAAATGAACATACTTTTCCGCTATGTAGATATCCTCATCTGCTCGCACCATTACGGAGTAGCCAGCTTCCATCGGTATCCAACGATGTGATTCGCCCGTAAGTTCCCGTTCAAAGTCAAGTAAATCCTGGAGAGAGCATTTATCCAACTTGCGGCAATGCTCTTTCATTATGGTGAGTGCGTCAAGAGTGTCACCCTTGCGGGTTATGATTTTACCGCGCCTGTCATATTTGTCGGAAAGGACAATCTCAAACACTGCGTTGTGAATTGCCGTAAACGTAAGTTCATAATTGCGCTCTGCGATTTCCTCAAGCGGAACATCGCTGAGAGAAACGTAACCGTCTCTCCGACAGGCAACCTCAACATAGTCAGTAATAGCGGTGCATTCCTCACTAGTCACATCAACCTTACTAATGTGAGTGTAAACCCCCGTGGCATTCCATATAAAATCACCGTTCTGTGCCAACACGTATTTTATCTTATCGAGGGGAATGTATGGCAGGCGTTCAGAAAGCTGTTCGTAGTTCAGCATAACATCGCTACCCCAGACGCGCAGGATTTCACCTTTGATTTTGGAGAGTTCCGTATCGTTTCCCGCTTTTGGTGAGAAGTATTTTGTCTTGTACACATATTTCGGGTACATCTTAACGAGTATCTCTTTCAGCATTTCCTCAGAGATAACACCTCCGGCAAGCAACCATTCTTCATGCTGAGTGTAAAACGAACTGTAGAAGATAATTTCTACACCGCCTGATACTGCCAAATCTACATTGTTTCGTATTCTGCTCTCAATTTCATTGCCGATGACATAAACCTTACCATTAAAGAAGATGCCGCAAGAGGAGATTGACTTGATTAACTCTTGATCAGTTATCAAGAGTTCATTGCCAAAGTCCTCGGCTGCGAAACGGCGAAAACGTAATAATTCAATCGGAGAATCAATTCTAAAGCCGTTAGAAAAATGCGTCGACATTACCTCTATTATCATTTCGGCAAATGCAGGTTCAAGCATTGTGTTAGACGAGGTATTCTCTATAACATCTTTTCCCACACGATCAGTAGTTTCTGCTGAATGTTCAAAATGAGCGGCTTTTGGCAAATAGCTAATAACAACATCGCTAAGAGGAACCCCGCAGTGTCGGCACAGATTGCCGATAATCGTTACGATGACCTGCGGATTGTAGTTGGTATATATCCATTTGCCATTTGACAGTTTGAAGCAAGTGCCCAAATCTGCCTTCCGAGGCATAAAAAACACCTTATTACCATACAATGGCTTTTTGTCAAGCGCACCGAGGTTAGGATTGTTCTCTTCTATAAACCGCTCAGTAATTGCAACCAATAAACGTGACCAGTTTTGCTTATCAGGTACGACGGTTCGACCATTTATCAAGCAATTCACTGGGCGTGTTTGTGCACATAGTTCTGGATGTGTAAAGTCCACGATCAACGCTGTGTCATCATGATTCTCCGAAGGGGTAATTACGGTCGTATCTTGTGAAATCGATGTCGTAGCGTTTTTAACAGGGGTTAATTCGTTCGATAAAGCCCTTGCTCTTGCATACGGCTTGTCTTTCAGGAATTTCAAATACAGCTGCCCAGCTATATGAAAAATCTTATATGTAATTCTATTGGTTATCCGTAACAGCTTATCTTTTAGGATTCTGTTGTATACTGGTCGGAATATGGAATGTTGTGAAAGGCTCCATATGTCAACCGAACATATCTTCTTTCGAAGTGCATATTCTGAAATACTGTCAAGGCAGTTTATCAATATAGCAGGGGGATACTTTTTGGAGTGTCCCTTTGAAAGCCAATCCAAAAAAGTATCTCTCAATGAAATAGAGGAGAGGAAAGCATGCTGATTGGCATGTATGTTTTCATTATTATTAAAGTTATCATGGCTTGCCATTCATCTGTACCCCCTTTCTCGGAAATTTAAACCATACGTTCGTTCTCAGCATTGTCTTAGGA
>Ga0116181_1003527_pt1 | contig 12171 bp, 15 predicted proteins | sample AD_UKC075_MetaG_FD_89752 | JGI IMG/M metagenome (GOLD analysis project Ga0116181, IMG submission 89752) | Active sludge microbial communities of municipal wastewater-treating anaerobic digesters from USA - AD_UKC075_MetaG | ecosystem: Engineered > Bioreactor > Anaerobic > Digestate | place: USA...
CACGGTTATCATGGCTCAAATGGGATCATTTGTTCCAGCCGCCTCTGCACGTTTACCAATATTTGATAAAATATTTACAAGAATTGGGGCATCCGATGATCTTGTTTCAGGAGAATCAACTTTCATGGTGGAAATGCTTGAAGCACGTAACGCCTTGGTAAATGCTACAAGTAATTCATTAGTATTATTTGATGAATTAGGGAGAGGAACTGCAACTTATGATGGTATGAGTTTAGCTCGTGCAATACTTGAATATATAACAACAAAGACTCAATGTAAGACCTTATTTTCTACCCATTATCATGAGTTAACTGATTTAGATAAAAAATTTAAAACTATTAAAAATATTCATGTTGAAGCTAAAGAAGAAAATGGAGAAATAACATTCCTTCATAAAGTAAAAGATGGCTCAGTTGATAAATCGTATGGTATCCATGTTGCTCGTTTAGCAGGATTACCAGAAGAAGTATTAACAACAGCACAAAATATTTTAAACTTATATGAAACTAAGAGCAAAAAGAATAGTAAAGAAGTCGTTGAACAAATAGCCTTTGACTTAACACCAAAAGAAACTAATGAATTAGATGATTATATAAAAACCATTGATCCATTAAATATTACACCAATGGAAGCTATGAATATTCTCTTTAAAATTAAAGAATTAGAAAAAAATAAGAAATAGGTTTGTATATATTTATAGGTGATACTATGTTAATTAATAATTTACCTATAAAGGAACAACCTAGAGAAAGATTAAAAGAATATGGAGTAGATAGTTTATCTAATTCTGATCTTTTAAGCATAATTTTAAGAACTGGTATTAAAGGTTTATCAGTAAAAGATATTTCCAATAATGTATTAAATGAAATAGGACATTTGGATAACTTAAATAATTTTAGTCTTGATGAATTAGCAAACATCAAAGGAGTAGGACTAGTAAAAGCTATGTCTTTATTAGCCTCGATTGAATTAGGAAAAAGAGTTACCTCGATTGAACCTCATGTTAATATGTACTTTGGCAATTATGATTTACTGCATCAAACTTTTAAACAGTTCTTTTTTGGCTTAAAACAAGAAAAATTCATGGCCATTTATTTGGATTCCCATAAGTGTTTAATAAGTTATAAAATAATTTACATAGGAACGATTGACCGAGCATACATTCACCCACGAGATATATTTAGGGAAGCCATTAAAGTAAGTGGGTCTTTCATTATTGTTATACATAATCATCCAACAGGAGATTTAACAGCAAGCAAGGCTGACATTCAAACTACAGAAAAACTTATAAGTGTTGGAAATATTATTGATATTCCTTTACTAAATCATATAATTACGAACGGAGTTAATTATAATTTAATAATAAAATAAAATCTTGTTAGATATCTCATTTTGTGCTATATTAGCTAGTCAAAAGGGGAAAATAGATATGAAATTAAAAATGAATGATTATTACATTGGTTATAAAGGAATTGCACTTGATAAGTTTAATGTAAATATGTTAAATAATTTAAAACTATTTATGATAAGAAATATTAATGAAATTCAAAAAGAGGCAAGTAATTTTACAAGCCCTAGTAGTTATGTTGATGGAACAACTCTTGAAGAAGTAAAAAAGCAAACTATAGAATTTTATAAAAAATACTTTAGTATTCATGATATTAATTATCCAAGTGAAGAATTATATACAAGAGAGTTCATTGAACAATTGAGTGCATCAAAAGATAGCAAAGAATTTTATGATAAGGTAAGTACAATCTTAAAACCAATTTCGCCATTTGCTTTACCTATAGAACTCATACATGGTCAACCTTTAGTTGGCGTAGTGGAAAAGAAATTAGTTGGTGTACCAGGATCATTTGACAATAATCGACCTATATATTTTAATTGTATTAAAATTGGTAATCAACTATGTAACTTATCATCTTCATGTTTAACACATGAAATAGCCCATACTCAAACAGAAAGTAATCTAGGTTATACTGATGATTTATTAAATAAAGAAATAATAAGTATTTTTCTTGAAAAAATGTCAGCATTGGAATCAGATTCCAGTGGAATAAATCTAAGAAAAGTTGAAAAAATAAGATCCATGGATTTAATTCAAAGATACTTAGATTTAATACAAAATCCAAATATAACTGAAATTGATTTAATTTCCAATTTAACATATATTAAATCTACTTTATTTGCCAATAAACTATTTGATATGTATCAATTTGAAAGAAAACAAAAAAATAGAGATATTTATATAGATGATATTCAAAGATTATTTGATGGTAGTATTAAAGTAGAAGATATTATTAGAAAAAATAATATTACAATAAACAACGCTCAAGACTTATCCGTATTACAAAGACATTTATAAAATCAATTTATTATATAAGATGTAAAATGATTGACATTCCCGGGTTTCTTTGGTAATATCAAGTATGTTTGTAGGAGCAATCTTTACGAACCGCACTAAAGAGGTTTAAGTGGTAATACCCACCTTAAAGGCGAGTCTTCAAAATTTTATAAGGAGGTAAATGTAATGAAAGCTATATTCGTAACTGGTGGAAAACAATATTATGTTGCTGAAGGCGATGAAATCTATGTTGAAAAATTAGATGCTGAAGCAGGAAAAACTGTTGATTTTGATCAAGTATTATGTGTTGGAGAAAAGACTGGAACTCCATATGTTAAGGGTGCTAAGGTTACTTGTGAAGTTGTAAAAACTGGTAAACAAAAGAAAATCAGAGTATTCAAATATGTACAAAAGAACAATTTCCATAAGACACAAGGTCATAGACAACCATATACTAAGTTAAAAGTAACTAAAATAGTAGGTTAATTTATGATACATATTGTAAAAAGGGATAAGATAATTAAGATAGACGGACATGCAGATTATCAAGATACTAATGATATTGTATGTGCAAGTGTTTCATCAATAATGTATACTACAGTAAATGCTCTATTAAAATATAATGATAAATCTATCAAATATGAAGATGATGGAGATGTAGTAACTATTAAAATATTAAAGACTGATAAAGTTATTAATATCTTAATTGATAATATGATGTCACTATTTAAAAGTCTAGTAACTAATTATCCAGATAATGTGAAAATTGAAGAGGAGGAATAAGAATGTATAAGAATATTATAGAATTAGACATCCAACGTTTCGCCCATGTTAAAGCTCAAGGTTCTACACAAAATGGACGTGATAGTGTCGGTCGTAGATTAGGCGCTAAAGCTGCTGATGGCGAAAAAATTAATGCTGGATCTATTATATACAGACAAAGAGGAACTAAGGTTTATCCTGGTACTAATGTAGGTATGGGTAAAGATGATACTCTATTTGCTTTAATCTCTGGAGTAGTTAAATATGAAAGAGTTGGAAAAGATAAAAAGAAAGTTTCTGTTTACGAAGCATAAATAAAAGAATGGGTTGACCATTCTTTTTTATTTTATTAAAGGTTTATTATTATTTTCAAATAAAGTGACATTATCATTAGTCAACATTTGATAAATTAATGCTGAAGTATCTTCATAATCCTTAACAACGTTATTGATATTGGCATATTTAGTAATTAGAGGGATTTGGATATTCTTCTTTATTGAATTGATATAATCTTTTCCTTTAGAACTAAATCCTAATAATCTAACATAACTTAATTTTGTATTGCTATCATTTTTCTTTATACCTAAAAGAATATGCGTTAACATCCTTGATAATCTATTATAAGTATATCTTTTAGATTTAATATTATTAATAAGTTCATCTAAAGAATTACTATTAAGTATTTCTTTTTTTAATTTATTTTCTATTCCTTCATCAACAGTTTCATATATTGATAAATCATCAGTTAGTATTTTATATTTTATTAAAGTAAATAAAAGTTTATAATCTACCTTATCTATTTTTCCTTCAGGAATATATTTATCTATATTTTCAGAATTAATTATTTTATTTCTAATATTAGATGCTGAAATAATTTCTTCATTAGAATTAATATCGTGATAACTGTTTGTTCTTTGGATACAAATAGGTTTTATATCAAAATGATTTTTTAATATAGCTTTAATATAAGAAATACCCAATAAATCATTTGGAGAATCTATACTTATTCCAATTGCTTTATTTAAAGCTGTAGGATAGTTTAAACCTTTATCTAAATAAGACTTAACCTTATCATTAAAACCATCGCTTAGTTGAATACTAGCAGCCTGTTTTAGCATATTAATATCACATGATTCAGAACCAAATATTATTTTTTCAACTCCAAGATTATTTAGCATAGTAATTGAAGTTTCAGCAAAAATATCAGCAGAAGAAGTACCATAAAGAACGGGTAATTCAAGAACTATATCAACTGCATATTTGAGAGCCAACCTGGTTTTTTCTTCTTTAGATTCTATAGATATATCACCACGTTCAGTGAAGTACCCATTTAATACTAATACAAGAATAGAATTAGGATACATTTCTTTAATCTTATTTATATAATATAAATGTCCCTTGTGAAAAGGATTAAATTCAGCAATAATACCAATTATATCCATGTAAAATACTTCCTTCCATATGTACAATATTACCATAGTAATTAAAAAAAATAAAATTTTATGTTAATATTAAAATAGGTGATAATATGGAAAAGCCAAGATTAAAAATATATTTTATACATTCTGCCAAGATAGATGCTAATGAACTTATATATTTGCCGGTTCTACGTAGTAATCAATTATCTCATGATGAATTAATATTTTCCGAATCTACGAAATATGCAGGTAAATATTATAAAGATTTAATTGATCGAGCAGATGTTTTAGTTGCCGAATTAACTAACCCTGATATGGGATTTAATATGGAATTAAAATATGGAATTATTTCCAAAAAACCAATCTTGGCCTTAGCCCAAAAGAAATATGGATATGAAGCAAAGTATGGAAAAATACTAAAAAATATCATTGGTTATTCTACAGAAGAAGAACTAAGATTTTATGTTGAAGCATTCGCTAAAAATTATGAAGGTAAAGTATTTTCCACTAAAGGTGAATCAACATTAGTATTAGGAGTACTAAAATAACCTATAAAGTAAAACTTATAGGTTTTATTTTTATTAAAATACTAAAAAAAGAAAAAGGTTGCATTATAAATTAATTTATGCTATTATTAAAAAGTTCGTTTTTTGGAAGGAGCTGATTTAGTAATGAGTAATTTAAAAGTTATTGCAGCTGAAAAGGTATTTAAAAAAGAAAATAGTACAACTTATTATGTTTCACCAATAGAAGAAGAAATAATTGATGGAACAGGTTTATGCATATTATTTAAGAAAAAAGATGAGTATGCCGAATATGATGGAGATACAAATTATAAGATAGGTTTTCCTGGAAGACCTCAACCAAATAATACATATGTAACATCAAGCACATATTCAGATCAATATGACATTAGAAAATGTATGTATACTATTGCAAATTCATCTATAGATGATGATGCTGCTAGAGAATTATTTATAAACAGAAATTTTTATAAAATGACTGTTGATAGTAATTATGTTGTAACTAATATAACTAACATGACTGCAAGTTTAGTTGAAGAACCTGCAAAAGTTAGAACATTAACTGCTGTTAATGAAAAATAATAGGAAGCATGTGCTTCCTTTTATTTTGTATAAAATCTATATAAATTATAACTTGGTTTATCAAATAATCTTAATCGTAACATACTAGTACCAACACCACCAGATATATATAAGTCAGCGTTATTTACCTTATAATGTTCATCGTAGTATTTCTTTGAACCATATGGAGTCCATATAGCGCCAATGTAAGGTAATCTTACTTGTCCTAAGTGAGAATGACCAGCAAATACTAAGTCAAATGAATAATTACTTATTGAATCTATTTGATCAGGCTCATGCATTAAAACTATTGTATACAAATCTTTATCATTTTCTTTCAAATAAGAAAATGCATTTTGATAATCAGGTTTACCATTCATATAATCGTCTAAACCAACAAATACAATTGGTTCTTTTGAATTATCATAAATATATTCGTAAGTATTATCTAATAAATGCCAATTAAGTTTACTTGTAACTTTATCGAAGTAAGTCTTTTGATCATAATCATGATTACCAAGCACATATAATACTTCAATTTTAGGGCTTAACTTGTTTAAAGCCTCAGCTAGTTTATCTAGATTTTCATCACTAATTTGAATATCTTGTTCAATTAAATCACCAGTAAATACAATAATATCAGGCTCCTGCTTATTAATATTATCAACAAGATTATTAACATCATCGATTCCAATCGTGGATCCGAAGTGTAAATCACTAAATTGAACTATATTAAGCGAATCATAATCAGAACTTAATTTAGATGTCTTAATGGGATATTCTTTTACTACAAGTCCAATCGTTCCCACATATCTTGCATATAATAAAACTAAAATACCAATAACCACGACCCCGATAATAATCTTAAGTATCATTAACTTCCTCTTATCTTCCTTAGATGTATCTATATCTATATCATTAACTTCTTTATCTTTTTCCATTTAATTCACATCCATCATATAAATATTAACATAAAGCTGATTAAATTATTAAGTATATGTATGATGATTGACACAAATATGTTATTAGTTTTATAAAAACTGTAATAAAAACCTAAAGACATTAATATATAAGGAATTATGAATAATAAATCTAACATATTATTACTATACATTAAATGACTTAAAGCAAATAGAATTGTATAAACAAAGAAAGCAGGTAAAGTATTTATCTTATTAAAGGGGTAAATAAACAATAAACTTTCTAAAATTGGTCCTAATAAAATAGCATTAATAAACATGATAGGAATATTTTGCTTTACATAAGATACGGTTAAGACATCATTAGGTGAAGCATGTCCTAATAAATATATAAGTAAATAATTAACTCCATACTCCAAGATTAATAATAAAATAGTTACAATAATGATATTTTTTAATTTGCCTTTTGTATCTTTCTTTATATTTTTAAATGAATTAAATAAATTATTACCTTGCTTATAATCTATAAATAATATTATTATCGTTAAAGAAACGTAAACAAATAGATAGCTAATAGTTACATCTTTTACAATAACGCTAAAAAAAGATAACAATAATGCTTCTATAATAAATAGGGAAATAATTGTTAAAAATGCTTGAAAGATATTTTTTGCTTGTAAATTAATAATTTTCATAAAATCACCTAAACTTATTTTATTATATTTATTTAAAATTTGCTATTCTTGTGTTATAATTTCTTTATAGTAGAGGGTATTTGGATAGAAATAAGAATAAATTGGAGGTTTCTTTATGGCAAAAAAGGGTTCAAACCACGGTGTAGGTGGGGTTTTTAAACGTTTTGTAGGAAATAAAAATACAGTTACATTACTAGGATTAGTTGCATGTATTGCCGTTTTAGTAATTGGTTATAATTATCGTGTTAATACGGCTATATCACCAGTATCTGTACCATATGCAAAAGTAGCAATAGATACAAGAACATTAATTACAAGTGATATGGTTGGAAATATAAAGATATCAAGCTCCTATCTTCAAAATGCTAGTAACATTGTAAAGACATCATCACAAGTAGTAGGAAAGTATGTATCATATAAAACTAGTATTCCTAAAGGTAGTTTATTTTATTCAAATCAATTAAAAGAAGCTAATCAAATGCCAGATTCAGCATTTGCTAACATTGCCGATGGTTATACAATTTATAGTCTAGATGTAACATCTGATACAACATATTCTAATTCAATTGCTGCAGGAGATTACATTGATTTATATATGAGTGCTAAAGATACGACTTCAGGTACAAGTTTAATAATTTATGCTGAATTAATTCAAAGTATTAGAGTACTTGCTGTTAAAGATAGCAAGGGTAACAATATAACTTCAACATCTACATCAACGAACAAACCTGCTGAGTTATTATTTGCCGTTCCAGATGATGTTTATTTATTATTAAAAGAAACGGAATATGTTAAATCTGAGATAAAGATTGAGCCCGTTATAAGAAACTCAAATTATACAAAGTCTGCTGGATCAATGAAAGTATCAAGTGAAGAATTAAAAGCCTTCATTGAACAGTATGTAACGGTATTAAGTTAGGAGGAATAGATATGGACGTTAATCAAGTAAAAACTAATATAAAAAGATTTTTAAGTAATCCTAATACTCTAACTTTTATTCTTGTAATTATCTTAATTATAATAATCTATTTTGTTTATAATTATTTAGTTAATAAAGCAATATCACCAGTTTCTGTTCCTTATGCAATCAATCAATTACAAGCTAAGGATGAAATAACATCTGATGATGTAGGAACTGTTAAAATATCAGGAAACTTTGTTACAGCTTCTGGAAGTGGATTAATTCAATCAGGAAGAACGGTTGTAGGAAAATATGTAGCTAATGGTTACCAAATACCTAAAAATAGTTTCTTCTATACTGATGCTGTTGCATCTGAATCTGAAGCAGCAACTACCGAGTTCTCTAATATACCTGATGGTTATACAATTTATCGTTTACCAGTTACATTCCATTCAACATATGGATGTTCAATCATGGAAGGCGATTATATAGATCTTTACTTTAAAGCTAAAGATGTTAATGGAACAAATTCATCTAACATAATATATGGTTTATTTATAAAATCTATTCAAGTATTAAAAGTAGTAGATAAAGATGGAAATGATGTATTTACTAATACCGATGATGATGATCAAATGGTACCTAAGTATATTGAATTTGCTGTACCAATTGAATACTTTACATTACTTAGAAAAGCATCATTGATACCAGCTGATACAGAACTTATACCTGTACCACGTAATGCTGGTTATTCAGAAAATCCAGAAGATACAACAATTGCCAGTGAAGCAATTGAGAATTTCATCTTAGCGTTATCATCTTCATATGGTATTGAATAAAATAATAAAAAGAAAGAAAGGGGTGGTACCATGGTAAATTCGATATTTGATCAAATGGACTTTGGACCATTACAAGAATTCCTAGAACAAGATGATATCACCGATATTTCTTATTCAAATGGAGGTCAAGTTTGGCTTAAAACCCTATCAAGTGGTATTAAACAAGTTAAAAGACCAGAAATAAATAATGCATTCATGGAAAAACTTGCATTCCAATGCTCAAATGTAATGGGTAAAACATTTAACATGGCCCATCCATTCCTAGATGCTGAATCTGCTGAATTACGTATGAATTTCGTTCACAGTTCTATTGCTACAAATGGAATTGCTGTCTTAATACGTAAGACACCAGCCAAAATAAGATTAAATAAAGATAAATTAATTGATGAACAATATATTACAGAACAATTACATGACTTTTTAATTAAATGTGTTGAAGGACATGCAAATATCCTTGTAGCTGGAGAAACTGGTTCAGGAAAAACTGAGCTAGTAAAATATTTAGCATCAAAAACTAAATATGATGAAAAAATAATAACTATCGAGGATACATTGGAACTTCACTTAGATAAGATTTTCCCTGAAAGAGATATTGTATCTATGAAGACTAATAATATAGCATCTTATACAGAAGCTCTAGTAGCCTGCATGAGACAAAACCCTATATGGATATTACTAGCCGAGGTTCGTTCTGCTGAAGCAGTACTTGCCGTACGTAACTCTATTTCATCAGGACACCATATTATATCAACAATCCATGCCGATCGTGCTTCTAATATACCTTTACGTTTGTATTCCTTACTAGAAACATCACAAGATGTTGATCAATTCGTTGTTTCATTCCATAGATATATTCAAATAGGTATTTATGTTAAAGGTTATTTTTCTAAAACCTTAAATAGATTCCAACGTGAAATAATTGAAGTATGTGAATTCTATGTTGATGATAATCAAAAAGCATGTGTTAATGAATTATATCAAAAAGGTATGGATGGTAAGATTACTTTACATAATCCAACGCAACACTTACTTGATTATTTAGCAATTAGTAATGTTATGTTACCAAAAGATACATTTAAATTAGGTGAAAGTGGAGAAGGTACTGAGGATGCTCATCAAGAGAGCTTAAAATATATGGAAAAAACTGGACAAAAAATACCAGTTCAACCTGTAGCACCTACAACACCACCACCTGCCTCACCTGTAGTAAATAATACGAAAGGTGATTTATTCAATATGAATGGTACCAACGTTATAACTCCAAGTGTTCAACCAGTTGCTCAACCAGTTGTTCAACCAGTTGCTCCTACACAAACTGTTAACCAAGTACCAGTTCAACCACAACCAGTTATGCCAAGTCCAATGCCAACACCACCTCAGGTGGTATCAGCACAAGTGACCTCACAACCAAATGCAATTGAAGAATTAGTATAATAAAGAAAGAAGATGACTATATATGGAATTAATATTAATGCTCGTAATCGCCGTATTTGTCTTGTCCTATCGCCAACAAAATGGTGAAAGTGTCTATGCATTTATCACGGGAACAATTAAGACCATCTATAACAAATATGCTCCATATAGTTACCAAGAAGTAAAGGAAAAAAGTAAAGAATTAGGACAAGAATATACAGCCAAGCAATATTTATCTCAAGTAATATTATTTGGAGGTGGAGCAGCCGGCATTTCTTATATGTACTTTTATAGTATAGTAAGAGCTATCCTTTATGGAGGTGTTGCTATCTTATTTATTCCTTATTTAGCTTACTTAAAAAATAAAAAGACTTATTCAGAATTTATTTTTGAGGAAGTTCAAGTTTATTGTACTAATGTTATTAATGAATTTAATACAACTCAATCATTTGTAAAAGCTTTGGAAGGTGTTAGAGATTCAGGAATTCTTGAAGAACCAATAGCATCTGATGTTAAAAAAGTTATTGATATGGCTTATGCCAATGGTACCATTGATGAAGCCGTTGAATGGTTTAATGGCAAATACCCATATTACATGGTTAAAAATATGCACCAATTGTTCTTACAAATAACTAAAGAGGGTGCAAAAGATTCTAGTGAATCACTTGAAAACATGATGCTAGATATCGACCTCTTAGTTGAAGGTGTATATCGTGATAAAATGGATCGTGATGTTTCACATAAAAAGTTTATTGGATTTGGCATAGCACTTTACTTCTTAGTAATGCTTACTCAAGCCTTAGTTAATACAGACAATTATAAAACAATGCTTAATCAATTATATGTTAGAGCCTTACTTCATGGTATTATCTGGGTAAATACATACTTCTTAATAAGTGGAGAAAAGTTTTATAACGAAGATACGGGGGTTGAGTAACATATGTATTATGAAATTGCAGCCTTAGCGGTAATAATTATATTTGTAATGCAGTATATAGGTGGATTTAATATAAATAAATTCGTTGATGATAATGCAGCATACTTTCAAAAATTAAAAGAATCTGACTTTGAATTCTATGCTAAAGCTAAATATGGTGATGCCATTGATATTGATAAATTATTTAATCAACGATTAAGAGATGCTATGTTAGTTACTCTTTTAATGGGATTTATGTTTATTTCTAAGTTTAATTATTTAATGATTATTATCTTATTTGCTATTTTCTTAGGAATGTTTAAATTACCATATTTCAAATTAAAAAAGTATTATAAATCTCACTTACATTTAATTGATACTCAATTACCATACTATTTAAAGAACCTCGAAATCTTAATACAACACTACACAGTACCAGTTGCCTTAGGCAAATCTGTAGGTGATGCTCCAGAGATATTTAGAGATGGTTTAAAAGATATGATAGAAAAGATCAATGCTGGTGATTCAACAATTCAACCATATATGGACTTTGCTAAAGAATTCCCAGTAAGAGATTCAATGCGTATGATGCGTTTACTATATCGTCTTGGATTAGGTAAACAAGAAAGAAAACAAGAGCAATTATTAACTTTCTCAAGAAACGTTTCTTCATTACAACAAAAAGCACGTGAAGCACGTTATAAAGAAAGACTTGATAAAATGGAAAGCAAGACAATGCAAATGCTTATTGCAACCGGTGCTGGAGTAATGGGCTTACTAGTTTTATCAATATTACAAACATTCAATGCTATGTAAAAGACTTATTTTTAAGTCTTTTTTTCTATTGTTGACCTTTTTGGTATGATATTCTATAA
>Ga0116181_1003528_pt1 | contig 12170 bp, 10 predicted proteins | sample AD_UKC075_MetaG_FD_89752 | JGI IMG/M metagenome (GOLD analysis project Ga0116181, IMG submission 89752) | Active sludge microbial communities of municipal wastewater-treating anaerobic digesters from USA - AD_UKC075_MetaG | ecosystem: Engineered > Bioreactor > Anaerobic > Digestate | place: USA...
AACTCCGCACTGAATACTTTCCTCTGCATCGCTCGTCTCCACGTCGTCATGCGATCCTACCCGTGCAGAGTCCTACCTTAATTAGCTGTCCAAAATTCGGGGACCATTATAGCCAGCAGGTCGATAAATGCCTTAATCGTCGTCCGTGGGGTGCGAAAGTAAGCGTCCCCCAGGCGCTTCGAGCAGTGCTCCATGAAAGCCGCAATAGCTTGTTCCGGCAGCAGATACTTCGTCTTGTCGCCCGAAGCATACACATGGATGACCTTGCCCAGCAGGACGTAAAAATCTTCCTGAGTGAGGCTGGCAAGACGCATGACAGGGCCAGAGCAGTCCACCATGCCAGCTTTGGCGAAGGTGTTTTCGGCCAGGCGGGATTGAAGAGCCACGTAGCTATACAGCCCCCGCCGCGTATCCAGCAAGAATTCCGGCGTTCCCCCCAGCACAAAACCCAGGCCCTCGGCTGACCCCTGCAACGAGTCGTTGAGGATACGCAAAATCTGCTCGTAGTTCGCGTTACGGGCCTGAGTGTTGGCGAGTTTGTACAGGTTGACCATTTCGTCTAGGCAGATCATCAGACCGCTGTATCCCGCCAAACGAACAAAACGGGAAAGCAGTTTGATTTGATCGTAGACAGAGGCGTCATCGATGATGGTGCGCACCCCTAGTGCGGCGCGGGCATCGGTCTTAGTTGTGAACTCTCCCCGGAGCCAACGAATGGCGTCGGCCTTGCGCCGTTCATTGCCCTCTTCAAAGCCACGGCAATACGAAGCAATAACGTCGGCAAAGTCATAACCATTCACCATCTCGGCCAAGTGAACCAGACGTTCACGGACGAGATCTTCACTCGATTTGCCGGTGGCCTTCGCTTCCGACTTGGTCTGAGCGATGAACTTCTCGACGACTCCTGCCATCGCCCCACCTTCACGCTTCGTGCGCGTCGCCATGTTCCGCGCCAACTCGGCGTACAGGGATCGCCCTTGACCACCAGTGGCGTGCAACCGTCGGTCTGGATTAAGGTCCGCATGCATCGTGACGAGTTTTTTCTCCATCGCGATGGCTCTGACCAAATTCAGAAAGAACGTCTTGCCGGAGCCGTACTCACCTATGATGACGCGAAAACCGGAGCCGGTATCGGAAATTCTTTCGATGTCTTTCAGCAGGGCTTCCAACTCCTTTACCCGCCCGACCTGAATCAAATGTTGACCGGTTCGGGGAACGACCCCGGCTCTGAGCGATTGGATGACCGCATCGCGGTCCTTAGCACGAATAGTGCTCATGCGGGTAAAGTCTCCAAAACTGCCTTATTAATTTCGATAGGGTCCTCGCCTTCCGTAAGCGGTTCGTCGAAGGCGTCCAGGACCGCCTCGTTGATGTGTTCGAGCGCGCCGTCGAGCATCAACTCCATATCGGCGGCGGCATTTTCCAGTTCTCCACGCAGCCAAGACGAGCGCGTGACCAGCAAGCGCAGGAAGGCCGAATGGTCAGCATCCAAACCCAATACTCCGCTGGTCTCCACGACGGTATCTGGTTCAGCTGCATGAGGGAAGGAAGCGGTTATCTCTGATGCAGTTTCCTCGGCGAAGACATTCGCCAGCAGTGCGGCAACTTCGGCAGTTTCCTTCTGCAACAAGGCAATGCGGGCGGAATCGAGCGTAAATGTCTGGGGTTGTGGCCGGGTCGTTTCAGTGGTTACGGGTACCTGTAATGCTTCGCTGGCGGATAGGTCTGAGTAGACGAGCTTGATATCCAAACCGAGCGTCTTGTAGGTACGTTCTAGGAGCTTAACCTCTTGGGGACTCACCACGCCATCAGCTTGCGCGAGATGAGCCAAGAAACGGGCAATCCTACGCCGCGCATCGGTGGGCAGGGGTTCCAGCTTTTTCTTGAGCGCTCCCACCTTGGCGGGTTTGTCAATGCTCAGGCGCAAGTACGCTTTCAAGCGTTTCCGACGGGCAACACTCAGATGGGTCCATGATTCAATATGCCGAGATAGCTGGAGCAGCACTTGGTCCGAGGCGCCACCATCGGAAAAGGCAACAGCGCAGCCGAGGTCCAAGGTAACGGCGGCAACCCGATAGGCAGAGTCCACCCGAGTTTCGCCATCTTCTGGATGAGTGGCAAAAAGGGCAATTTTGTCTTCGGCTTTGGGAAGGCGACTCCCTGCCAAGACATCGGGTTCCATCCCGACATGGAGGCTTTCCAGTGCGCGGGCGAGCCCGAGTACCTTGTCTCGAGAAAGCGGACCTGCGCTCTTCAAACGACCGGAAAGTTCTCCAAACGTCAGAATTAACAAACTATCACCGATACGAGCTTTGATTTCTTCAACTTCAGCTTTTACCGAAGAGGGCCACAACTCTACAGGTAGTTGCAGTATCCCTTCTAGGGCCTGTTTCTTATCTGGATTTCGCCCAATAAACCTGCTGTATGGCTCCAGTTGTACAGTGGCTTCATCGACAAGAGCTTGAAGCTTTTGGACGGGTCCCTTAACCGCTGACACATCCGGTAGTCCACTAAGATTGAGGCTAAAAGCCCGTCCGTTAAATCCGCTCGAAGCGGGTTGGTAAGAAACTTGGAGCTTGGTTCGATTCTGTTTGAGCAAGAGCCCATTGCCGTAGAGCCGAGAATAGCTTTGCCTGAAAAGATGCGCAAACTCGGTAGCGCAGCGGGTAACGGGTGTCCTGCGCTTGATATTCGGGTCGTTCAGCGCCCAAGCCAACGCCCAATCAGTAGAAACAGGCACTTGGTCAACAGCCAGTTGGCCTAAAGCAATCTTGAGGGGCAAGGGCAATTCATAGCCTTGCTCGACAGCTTCCGGAGGCTTCTGCAGATAGGTTTTATCAGGAACCGCTTTGGCTTCGAGAAAGGTAATAAAATGCGTGGCGTAGCGCCGGAATGAGTTATTCCCTCCGTGGATGGAAAGGAGGCGGCGAAGTTCAGCAATAATAACTGGAGCTTCATCCCATGCGTCAGCATCGGTCTTTGCATCAGCCAGCAGGCGACGCTCCAAACCGTAAAAGAACAGGAAAACATACCCGATATCGACGTTGGAATCGGCGCGGCCACCAGACAGCCATTGTAAGTAAGCTCGGCGAGCATCAGGCGATATGCTTGAGTAATTCGGCCAGTAATTGACCAAGTGTGCCGAGAGATCTACTGGGCTGGATGCAACCTTTAAGTCGGGATTAATCAGGGCAGGCTCAATCTCGCCACAACCAATTTGAAGACCACATCCAACATAGAGCAGCCCCCCTGTGACGTTAAATCCTGCAATAGATACTGATTCCCTCATAGAGTACCACTTCCATTTTGCCCCAATGTCTACGCTAGATTTGGCGATACGGAAGCTATACTCTTCCCGTTCATCACCAAGCGTAAAAGTCGCAAAATCCTCATCCACTCCATAGCGTGTCTTAAAGGTTCCCATCAATTCTGGTGTGGTTCGTTCCTTGGACTGAATTGTAACTGAGGTGCGTCGAATCACATCTTCTTTGACTGGCCGATTAATTTTTTCCTGAGAGGAACTTTTTTTCAATTTTACCAGCTTTGAAACGAGCCAAAAGGCAAAGGCAAGCACTGCAATCACAATTACCAGCCCTATTAACTCCTTTGGAATAGAAGCAATCAATGCAATAAAAATAGCCACCCCAATAATAAGAGCATTATCACCAGTTTTTTTCTTAGTCATAAGTATTGACTCTTGTTAGGTGCGACCAGCTATTTTGGGTGATGATCCCCAAACACCTTCAATACCTTATCCCATAATGGTTGACCACTTTCACGGCGATCACGGCGATCTTGCCGGTTTCGGGCTTATTAAACGGGCGGCTGTTAGTCGAGTACAATTCTGACCAAGCAGCTTCATCTAACTCGGCCTTCAACGCTCGTTGCAGCTTCTCATAGGGCCAGCCGCCATCTTGGCCGCATGCGGTGTAACCGTCCAGGGTGGCCTGGGCGTTGGCCTGCCGCAACCGTTGAGAATAAACGTGCCATGGTTGGCGTCGCGGCGCGATCTCGATCAGGTAGATGATCGTCTCCACCGCCTCAATCTGGCAGAAGAACAGTCGCCGCTCCCGGTTGGGGCGGGTCCAGTGGTCCAGCAAGCGCCGGGTGACGGCGATCGTGTAGGGTCGCCCCGCCTGCCGCCAACGAGAAACCCGCTCCCGAAGATCGTTGATCAGTTTGTTCTCTTCGGCTCGATGCTGGATGTTCAGGTCCAGCATCCCCTGCTTCTGTGCGCCCTTGAGCTTGGGTTTGGCGATGGGTATGAAGTATGTGCTCCGCCGTCGCCCCGGCACGATCTCGTTGGTAATATCGTTCTCGGCAAAGCGGAAATGCCGCCGGGGTTCCCCGAACGGGGAGTTGATGACGGGGTTTTCGATGGCAGCTTGGCTCATGATGTGTTCTTTAAAAACGTCCGTTTTGGTACTTTTTAGCCCTACTCTGGCTTCCTTGGCCAAGAGCTTCTGACGCTTTCGTGATGTTCCTCACGGCACGATAACCGCCCCTCTCCTTCCGCGCCCGCTTCGATGGCGGCGGCTTCGGTCTCGAACCGGCTTTCCCGAATCGCGCCTGGCCGCCAGATCCGATCTCGCCCCGAACGAGCCTCCGCGAACCGAACCGCGCCGGAGCGGCGGCGACAGCGATATGACGCCTCCCTCGATTGCGGGTGGAATCGTGCCGTCTGGCGGAGTCGGGCCGGATTTCGCCAGCCTAGCCGCTCGCCCTTTCCTGCTTCCTTCGCGGCGCAAACCAGCTATCACGCCGAACGCCGCAAATGATCACAAATGTTATACTTAAAGCCCACATGAAACCATCCGTCCCCGACGCCCACCCGGTTCCGGTCGCGCCACCCCGCCTTTGGCCACCTCCTCGCGTTCGCCCCGCTCGGCTTGGCTCTCGGCCTCGCTGGCTGCGGGCCTTCGGATCCGGTCGTTCCGCCCGCTATGTTCCGTCCCGCTCGTCACGCCGCAGTGATAGCGACGACGACGGCGGTCAGCTTTTCCAGCGGGTGATCGGCGACCACCAGTCGGTCTCGCTCCCGCCAAACGCGCCCACCGCGAACAGGCTGACCCGAGTCCGCTGTTGCCAGCCAGCCCCGGCAGGCGCAGCCACCATCACCGGCGCCGCCTCCGGCAGGATATCGCGGAACAGCCGACTCACGGCATCGCAGGTTTCGACCATCGCATCGTCCACACCGCGCACGACTGCCAGCATGCCCGCCGCCTGAGCGGGCTTGAATCCCTGGTCATACCAGGCGGCCAGCGCTGCATAGGCCACCGCCTGCACCCGCTCCGGGCGGGCCGGATACTCCTCCGTCGCGCTGGCGACCAGCATGGGCCGCGCACCGTTGAAGGTGGTGATCAGCCCAGCGAAATCGGCCTCGACCGGACCGGGCGTGGCGAGCGCGGCGATCCAGTCGGTCACCGTCGCCTGCAGCAAGACCCAGGCATCGTCCTGGCTCGGATCGCGCGGCCAGCACATCAGGCCATCCAGATTGCCGAGCAGCTCGGCGCTCAGGCGGATGCGCTCGCCGGGCGGCGGCGGCAGGATAATGCCCAGCAGCAGCGTCGGCCGCTCCCGCAACAGACCCAGCTTGAAGCTGAGCTGCTCGGTCTTGTCGTGGTGCTCAGCCCCGACGATCACCAGCCCCAGCGCCGCGCCGGTCGAAAAGTCCGGCACGGTCGCCGCATTGCCGATCCAATCGCAGTGATGGGCGTCGCTGTCGGTCTGGCGCGAGTCGGGATCGTGATCGATCAGGATCGCGTGGACCTCCGCCAAACCCGCCTGGCGCAGGCGCTGAATCGCTTCGCATCCTCGCCGACCCAAGCCGATCAGGGCGATGGGGAAATCGGCATGACCCCCGTCGAAGGGCAGTTCCCAAGCTGAAATCATGCAGGCTCCAATGGCGGCGGCCGGTCGGCCCGCCCAAGTGGTTTTTCAACGGATCGCTGCGGCGATGATCGCGACCCTGCCGCTCATACCCTGCCGACGCGCAGCGCCAGGGGCCAGGTCACGATCCGAGGTTCGAGTGGAACGCCCCACAGCGGGGCCAATTCATCCGCCAGCACCGTCACCGGATCATAGCCTCGCTCGACGCCGAACCGCCCGGTCGCCGACCAACTGCGCACGTAACCGAGCAATTCCGACAGGCTCCAGGACGTTTCCATGTGGAAAGCGGGCGCTTCCAGCTCGGCGAAGGGAAACGGCAGCGTCCGATAGCCGCTTTCCACCAGCTGGCGTTCCGGTGGCCAGTAGGGTCCCACGGTGTCGCGATAGAACGTCTGTACCCGCTCGTCCACCGCTGTACCGGCCACCGCCAGCACGCCATAACTCCACACCACCAGCACACCGCCAGGCTTCAGGACCCGCCGGACTTCGGCGTAGAAGCGATCGAGGTCGAACCAGTGCAGGGCCTGGGCGACCGTGACCAGATCGACCGTTCCGGCCGACAGCCCGGAGGCTTCAGCCGGCGCGACCCGGTACTCCACCCGGTGATGGGGATGGGCGGCGGCAATCTGGGCGGCGCTGGCGTCGGTCGCGATGACCTGGTCGAAATGATCGGCCAGATCGCGGGAAGCCTGACCGCTGCCCGCCGCGCAATCCCAGGCCATGGTCCGCGCGGGAGCGAGATCGGCCAGCCATGCGAACAGGGCCGCCGGATAAACCGGCCGGAACCGCGCGTAATCGGCAGCGACCGACGCAAAGTGATCGGTGAAAGCGCGAGTCATGGGCGCTCGTCCTCCAAAACAAGGGGAGTCATGCGCGACATCCCGCCAACCGCCTGAAAACCCATCCTTCGCATCATATATGAAACCACGATAAGCATTGCTCTTTATATTCTTTAAGTATCTTAATCAGCTGCCTTACATTATTTCCCATCTCGTATCTGGAGCATTCAAAATGATGAACAAAATTCGACTCCCTCGCACGCTGCTCGCCCTGGGCCTGGCCGTGGGTCTGGGCGCGCCCGCGCTGGCCGACACCACCCTGTTGAACGTCTCCTATGATCCGACCCGCGAGCTTTATCAGCAATTCAACAGCGCCTTCACCCAGCACTGGAAAAAGCTGAACGGCGAAACGGTCAAGGTCCAGCAGTCGCATGGCGGCTCCGGCAAGCAGGCCCGGGCGGTGATCGACGGGCTGGAAGCCGATGTGGTCACCCTGGCCCTGGCCTATGACATCGACGCCCTGGCCGAGAAGGGCCAGTTGGTTCCGCCCGACTGGCAAAAACGCCTGCCGAACAACAGCGCGCCCTATACCTCGACCATCGTGTTCCTGGTGCGCAAGGATAACCCCAAAGGCATCAAGGACTGGGACGATCTGGTCAAACCGGGCGTGTCGGTCATCACCCCCAATCCCAAGACCTCAGGCGGCGCGCGCTGGAACTATCTGGCCGCCTGGGGCTACGCGCTGAAGAAATTCGGCGGCGACGAGACCCAGGCCCGCCAGTTCGTGGCCCAGTTGTATAAGAACGTGCCGGTGCTCGACTCCGGAGCGCGAGGTTCGACCACGACCTTCGCCGGGCGTGGTATCGGTGATGTCCTCGTTACCTGGGAGAACGAAGCTTATCTGGCGCGGAGAGAATTCGGTTCTAACCAGTTGGAGATCGTAACCCCATCATGGTCGATCCTGGCCGAACCGCCGGTGTCGGTGGTCGATAAGGTGGTGGACAGAAAAGGCACGCGCAAGGTCGCCGAAGCCTATCTGGACTATCTCTACAGCCCCGAAGGGCAGAAGATCGCCGGCCAGAACTTCTACCGTCCGCGCGATCCCGCCATCGCCGCCCAGTACGCCGGGCAATTCGCCAAGGTCGATCTGTTCACCATCGACGAGCTATTCGGCGGCTGGCAAAAAGCGCAGAAGATCCATTTCGCCGACGGCGGCGTCTTCGATCAAATCTATCAGCCCGCCGCCCAATAATCATTTGGAGAATCGTCAATGTCACAGTGGTACGAAGACAACTCGCTGTCGATCGGGCATACCCCGCTGGTGCGGCTCAATCGCATCACCGACGGCGCGCCGGTCACGGTGCTGGCCAAGATCGAGGGCCGCAATCCGGCCTATTCGGTCAAGTGCCGGATCGGCGCGGCGATGATCTGGGACGCCGAACGCCGCGGACTGCTCGGTCCCGGCAAGCATCTGGTCGAACCGACCAGCGGCAACACCGGCATCGCCCTGGCCTTCGTCGCCGCCGCCCGCGGCATTCCGCTCACCCTGACCATGCCGGAAACCATGAGTCTGGAACGGCGCAAGCTGCTGATCGCCTATGGCGCGAAGCTGGTGCTGACCGAAGGGGCCAAGGGCATGAGCGGCGCGGTGGCCAAAGCCGAGGAGATCGCCGCGTCCGACCCGGAGCGGTATGTCCTGCTCCAGCAGTTCAAGAATCCGGCCAATCCAGCCATCCATGAGCAGACCACCGGCCCGGAAATCTGGAACGACACCGACGGCGCGGTCGACATCTTCGTAGCCGGGGTAGGCACCGGCGGTACCATCACCGGCGTCACCCGCTATCTCAAGCACACCCAGGGCAAGCCCATCCTGTCGGTAGCGGTCGAACCCGCCGCCAGTCCGGTGCTCAGCCAGAAGCGGGCCGGCCAGCCGCTGAAACCCGCTCCCCACAAGATCCAGGGGATTGGGGCCGGCTTCGTGCCAGACGTGCTCGATCTGTCCCTGATCGACGAAATCGCGCCCGTCAGCAACGAAGAAGCCATCCATTTCGCCCGCCGCCTGGCGCACGAGGAAGGCATCCTGTCGGGCATTTCCGGCGGCGCAGCGGTAGTAGCGGCCGTTCGTATCGCCCAGCGGCCCGAAAACGCTGGCAAGACCCTGGTCGTCCTGCTGCCCGATTCCGGCGAACGCTATCTCAGCTCGGTGCTGTTCGAGGGGGTATTCGACGCCTCCGGGTTGGGGTTGGTGGCATGAACGCCAGACTCCAGCCGGTCGCGACACCGGTCGGCGCAGGTTCGCCGTGGGCGCTGGACTCGATCGTGACCGAATTGCGCGCCGCGCGGCTGCGGTCGCTGGCCGACCGGCAGCGCAACGCCGACCAGCCACCCCGTCTGCCATCGCGCAAGGCCCTGGTCGGCATCGTCGACGGCCTGAGCGCAGCCCTGTTTCCCCATCGCCTGGGGCCACCCGAGCTGGCCGATGACGGGATCGACTATTTCGTCGGCCATACCCTCGATGTGACCCTGCGGCAGCTGCACAGCCAGCTCTACCGGGAGTTGCGCTATCTCTCCGAACAGCAGGGCGGCAGCGGCCGCGCGGCGGAACGCCAGCGAGCGGCGGACATCATCGGCGCTTTCGCCGCCCGCCTGCCGGACATCCGCGCCGTGCTCGACAGCGACATCCGCGCCGCCTACGAAGGCGATCCGGCGGCGGGCAGCCTGGATGAGGTGCTGGTGTGCTATCCCGGCATCACCGCCATCATCCACCATCGCCTCGCCCATGCCCTGCACCGGCTGGGCGCGCCGCTGATCGCCCGCATCATCGCGGAAATCGCCCACTCGGCCACCGGCATCGACATTCATCCGGGCGCCGAGATCGGTGGCAGCTTCTTCATCGATCACGGCACCGGCGTCGTGATCGGCGAGACCACGATCATCGGCCAGCGCGTGCGCTTGTATCAGGCGGTGACGCTGGGAGCCAAGCGCTTCCCAGCCCACGAAAACGGCAGTCTGATCAAGGGCAACGCCCGCCATCCCATCGTCGAGGATGACGTGGTGATTTACGCCGGCGCGACCATCCTGGGTCGGATCACCATTGGCCACGGCTCGACCATCGGCGGCAACGTCTGGTTAACCCGCAGCGTGCCGCCCGGCAGCAACATCTCGCAGGCGCAGGTGCGCAGCGAGGCATTCGACGGCGGCGCCGGGATTTGAACGGATCTGGGCGGCATGGGTCGGGACAGCGATCGATGAACGATGAATCAGGGATTTTCGCCAGCCATGCCGGCCGGCAGCCGCCACCGCTTCGCGCCGATCTCGCCCCACTGGCGCTGGAGCCCGAGGCGACCGCCGCAGGCGACGATGTGCCGAATCTCACTGCCGTGATCGGCCGGCACATCCACCTGCGCCGCAAACGGCTGGGGCTGTCGCTGGAAGCGCTGGCCCAGCGTTCGCAGGTCAGCCGGGCCATGCTGAGCCAGATCGAGCGGGGCCGCAGCACGCCGACCATCGGGGTACTGTGGAAAATCGCCCAGGCCCTGGAAACGCCCATCTCGGCGTTGCTGCACGAACATCGTGAAGACAATGTCTGCCTGCTCCCTACCCACAGCGCGCGGTCGTTCTTCTCCCAGGATGGCCGCTTCTGCGCCCGCTCCCTGTTTCCGGCCCATCCGTCCCGGCCGGTGGAATTCTATGAACTGCGGATCCAAAGCCGCGGCGAGGAAGCCGCCGATCCGCACTCCCCCGGCACCTTGAAGAATCTGGTGGTTGGCCACGGCGAAGTCGAAATCGTCGTTGCGGGCACACCCTACGCCCTGGCCACGGGGGATGCCATTCAATTCAAGGCCGACGTCGCGCACGCCTATCGCAACGTCGGCCCGATGGAAGCCGTCATGTATCTGGTGATGACCTACGCCCAGCGTTAGGCCATCCTCCCATCACCACCGAGGATCATACGATGCCGAGAGGTTTTGCCGCGCAGAGAGCGCACCTGGTTCAAGTGGAATCCCACCCGCACGCCAACCGGGCGGGCGGCCCGACCGCCGGCCGATTTCTGGGCAGCGCCAGCCCCGCTCAGGTCTGGGAGGCGTTGCAACAGCAACCGGAAGCGCTGTTGATCGACATCCGCACCCGCGCCGAGTGGACCTATGTCGGCGGTCCCGATCTGACCAGCCTGGACAGGAAGATCATCCAGGTCGAATGGCAGACCTTCCCCAACCTGGAACGCAATCCGCGCTTCCTGCGAGAACTGCAGGCCCAAGGGGCGCTGCCGGGGCGGCCGATCTACCTGATTTGCCGCAGCGGCATCCGGTCGCAGGCCGCCGCCCAGTTCCTGGCCGAGCGAGGCTATCATGCCTACAACGTCACCGATGGCTTCGAGGGACCGATCGACGCCGACGGTCATCGCGGCGCTAGTGGCTGGCGCGCCAGCGGTCTGCCCTGGAAGCAGAGCTAAGCGCATTCGGCCCGTCCCTCTGCCATCGACGATGGAGAGAGACGGGCCCAATCGGGATTCAATAGGGATTCAATGGCCGCGCCGGGCCTGCAAACGCAACAGCGCAGCGACCAGCGCATCGAGATCTTCGCGCAGGTTGTACACCGCCAGGGATGGACGCACGGTGCTCTCCAGACCAAAGCGGCGCAGGATCGGCTGGGCGCAATGATGGCCGGCCCGCACCGCGATGCCTTCCTGATCCAGCGCTTTGCCGACGTCCTCGGTGCGAAATCCGTCGAGCACGAAGGACAGCACTCCGGCCTTGTCCGCCGCCGTGCCGATCAGCCGCAGGCCGGGCACGCTCAGCAAACCCTCCGTGCCGTAGACCAATAGCTCATGCTCGTAGCGGCTCACATTCTCCAAACCGATCTCCTCGAGATAATCCAGCGCCGCGCCCAGCCCCACCGCATCGGCGATGTTGCCGGTGCCCGCTTCGAAACGGGCCGGAGCCGGCTGGTAGACGGTCTTCTCGAAGGTGACATCCACGATCATGTTGCCGCCGCCCTGCCAGGGCGGTGTGGCGTTCAGCAGATCCTCCTTGCCGAAAACCACGCCGATGCCGGTGGGACCGAACACCTTATGGCCGGAAAACACATACCAGTCGCAATCCAGCGCCTGCACGTCCACCCGCATATGGGAAACGGCCTGCGCGCCATCGACCAGAACCCGCGCGCCGTAGCGATGGGCGATCGCCGCCATCTCCTGCACCGGCGTGACGGTGCCGAGCGCATTCGAAACCTGGCTGAACGCCACCAGCCGCGTCCGGGGCCCGAGCAGCTTTTCGTACTCCTCCAGGATGATCTGGCCGCGATCGTCCACCGGTGCGACCCGCAGCCGCGCGCCCTTCTCGGCGCACAACTGCTGCCACGGCACGATGTTGGCGTGATGCTCCAGCCAGGAAATGACGATCTCGTCGTCCGGCCCAACATGCCGCCGCCCCCAACTCTGGGCAATCAGATTGATGCCCTCGGTGGCGCCGCGCACGAAGATGATCTCACGGGTGGAAGAGG
>Ga0116181_1003530_pt1 | contig 12166 bp, 10 predicted proteins | sample AD_UKC075_MetaG_FD_89752 | JGI IMG/M metagenome (GOLD analysis project Ga0116181, IMG submission 89752) | Active sludge microbial communities of municipal wastewater-treating anaerobic digesters from USA - AD_UKC075_MetaG | ecosystem: Engineered > Bioreactor > Anaerobic > Digestate | place: USA...
GCCTCGGGCAGCGGGTAGACGCCTTCGGACTCGATCGGGTTCTGGGTGGCGATCACGATGAACGGCTGCGGCACCTTGTAGGTGTGGCCGCCGATGGACACCTGCTGCTCGGCCATCAGCTCCAGCATCGCCGACTGCACCTTGGCCGGTGCACGGTTGATCTCGTCGGCGAGCACGAAGTTCACGAACACCGGGCCGAGCGCGATGTCGAACTTCTCCTGCCGGGCCGAGTAGATCCGGGTGCCGACGATGTCGGAGGGCACCAGGTCGGGCGTGAACTGGATGCGGGCGAAGTCTCCGCCCACCACAGTGGCGAAACTGCGTACCGCGAGGGTCTTCGCGACACCTGGCACGCCTTCGAGGAGGCAGTGACCCTTGGCCAGCAGCGCGACCATCAGCTGCTCGACCATATGCTCCTGGCCGACGATCACCCGCTGCACCTGGGCGATCGCCTCACCGAGCAGCTTGGCCGCGTTGGCCGTCTCCGAGTTGGTTGGAGCTGCGGTCGTGGCGGCCGGGGCGGCGGCGGGAGCAGGGGTGTTCGGCACGTGGGTTATCGGGGGCTGCACCGGGGGCACGGGCACGCCGCCCGGGTGGCCGGCTGGCTGGTTCTGGTCCGTCACGCGTCTCTCCTGGCATTGGCCTGTCGAAGGTTCGCTCAACGATACCGGCTGACACTGTGCATCCCCTGTGATCGCCGACGGCACGGTGTCCCGCTGGTGAGCGTGCGGCACAATGGGTGCCACCCGCGGCCACCGACCGTATTCACGATGGGACGAGATGAGCGCAGACCCGCCGGAGTCTCAGCCACCGCTGCTGTCCCCGCTGCTGCCGCCCGACCCGCCGAAGGTCGGGGACTACTGGCTGGACGCAAGGCTGCTGGCCGGTCCGTCCGGGGTGGCTTACGTGGCCCATGACGGGGCGAACACGCCCACGATGCTGATCCTGCTGTCGGAGGGTGCAGCCGCGGACGCAGGCGCCCGCGACCGCTTCGCCGGCACCGTCAACGAACTGCACATCGACACCGTGCTGGCCCGCGGCGGCCGTGGCCAGGCCGATGGTCGGCTGGGCAAGCGCCATCGCGACGATTCCGACGACCCGGACGTGGCCGACGCCGCACCGGCGACGCCGTGGGTGGCGCTGGCCTACGACGCGTCGCCGGCTTCGGCGAAGGAAGCGGCCCGCATCCTCGCCGCGATCGACCTCTCCAGGGTGCCGCTGCAAGGCGCTGCCGCCGGGCCGGACTACCGGCTGCCCTGGGTCGACCAGGACCGTCCGGGAATGGCCAAGCTGTGGCCGCTGCCCTGGCCCGGTCGCCACGATCGGGCCGGCTGGCTGTCGATCCTGGCCTCCTGGTTGCTGATGGTGTTGCTGTGCGCGCTGGCGGTGCTGATCGCGATCCTGATCTTCCAGCAGGCGCCGCAGGTGAGCCCGCCGCCGCCGGTGCCCGACACCGCGTCCGCCTCGCCACAGACGCAGTCGGCTTCGCCGAGCCCCTCCTCTGCGTCCGCTTCGCCATCGCCCTCCCCCTCGCCGTCGAGCGCTTCGCCGACTCCAGGTTCGGCATCGCCTTCTGGACCCGGCTCGCCAACGCCCAACTCACGGCTATAGGCAGCGATGGTCGCCCCACGGCTGATCGCCACCGACCTGGACGGCACGTTCCTGACCACGGCCAAGACGGTGTCGCCGCTCAACCTCGCCGCCGCAGAACGCGCGGCACAACTCGGCGTGCCGCTGGTGGTGGCCACCGGGCGGCCGGTGCGCTGGTTGGATGTGGTCGATCAACTCGGCCTCGCATACTCCCAGGTGATCGTCAGCAACGGTGCCGCGGTCTACGACCTGGCTTCGCGGACGGTGGTGCGCAGCCATCCGCTGGACAGCGGGCTGGCCGTGCAGGTGGCCCAGGAACTCAAGCGGGTGATCCCCGGGATCAGCTTCGGCTTCGAGACCCCGACGGGCTTCGGCTGCGAGCCCGAATCGCCGTCCCGGCAGCGTGGCGAGCCCGGCGTGCATGAGGGTTCGCTGGATGAGCTCGCGAGCGGGCTGGGGCCGGTGATCAAGCTGTTGGGCTTCCACACCGAGCTGGACAGCGACGCTCTCGTCGCGGCGGCTGCGGCGGTCGTGGCTGATCGGCTAACGCTCACCCACGCGCTGGTGGGCGATGCGTACGGCATGCTCGAGCTCACCGCGTCCGGCGTTTCCAAGGCCAGCACTCTGGCCGCGTTGTGCGCGGATCTCGGCATCGCGCCAGCGGACGTGGCCGCGTTCGGCGACATGCCGAACGACCTGGCGATGCTGGACTGGGCTGGCCAGGCCTTCGTGGTCGCCAACGCGCATCCCCAGCTGCTGGCGGCCGGCTTCCCGGTGGTGCCGAGCAACGACGAGGACGGCGTCGGACGCACGATGCTGCAGCTGCTCGGTGAGCGCGATTCCGTGCCCCCCGACAGGCCGGACTGGTAGCGTCTGCCCAACCAGCGCACGCGTCTTTCGGAGGTAGCCATGGCAGTCATCACCATCTCCCGTCAGCTCGGCAGTCGAGGGGCTTCGCTCGCCCGCGACCTCGCCAAGGAACTCGGCTACGAGTTCGTCGACAAGTCAGTGATCAACAAGGTGATCCGGCAGTACGGGCTGCACCAGTTGAACGACATCTACGACCACAAGCCCAAGGTGTGGGAGCTGTTCAACGACAACAGCGTGCTGACGATCCAGATGATGAACCAGACCATCGCGGCGTTCGCCGCGCGCGGCAACGTGGTGATCCTTGGCCGCGGCGGTTTCAAGGTGCTCGAAGGCATGGGCGACGTGTTGAACGTGTTCGTCAAGGCGCCGCAGGACATCCGGGTGGCCCGGATCGCCAAGCGGGAAAACTTGTCCGAGGATGCTGCCACCGATCGGATCAAGGCCGACGACGAGCTGCGCGCCCGCTTCACCCGGCTGTTCTATTCAGCCAACTGGGCCGACGAGTCCCTGTTCGATCTGGTCGTGGACACCGGGGTCGACTCCGACGAGGCCGCGCTCGCCAAGATCGTCGCAGCAGTGAATGCGCTGCCGGTTCCGGGCGAGGTCGATCGGGCCGCGGCCAACATCGACGTCGATCCGGTCCTCGACCGCACCATCGACGGCGTGCTCGGACGCCGCACAGCCAAGCTGGGCTAACCGACCACGTCGCTGAACGCCGTCCGCGGCACGAACAGCAGGGCCACCGCAGCCACCAGCGCGGTGACCCCGCAGACCACCCAGACGGTCACATAGCCGCTGAAGGAGCCGGCGGTGCCCTGCAAAGCGCCGACCGCGTGGGTCGCAAGGGCGACGCCGAACACCGCGGACGCCACCGAGCCGCCCACCGTCTTCACCGAATTGGTGAGTCCGGTGGCGACGCCGGTCTGGCCGTGCGGAGCGGCCGCAGCCGCTGCGGCCGGCAGCGCCGCGACCAGTGCGCCCGACCCGATGCCGGCGATGATCATGTTGGTCAGCGTCTCGGCGAAGCTGGTGTGGAAGGGCAGGAAGAGCAGGTAGCCCAGACCGACCAGCAGGCTCGCTCCGATCAGGGCCCAGCGCGGGCTGAGCCAACGGGTCACCAACGGCAGCAACAGTGCACCGGCCGTGAGGGCGAGCACGTAGGCCCCGATCAGAACCGACGTGAGTCCGCTGCTGGCGCCCAGCCCGTAGCCGTAGACGGACGGGTCGGTGCGGGCGAACGTGGACAGCGGCGCTTGGGCACCGAGCACGCTCACGCCGAACAACCCGGCGGTGAGGAACACCGGCCACAGCGATGGGTTCACGAACATCCGCACGTCCACCAAGGGGTCCTTCTGGCGTAGTTCCCAGCGAACGAACGGGACGAACAACGCCAATCCCACCAGGATCGCGAGCCAGGCGACCGGGCTGCCCGGTCCGTTCACGCGCAGTAGGAAGAGCCCGCCGGTAAGGCCGAGCAGCGCGATGGCGACCAGCACCATGCCGGTGGTGTCGAACTCGCCGCCGTGCAGCTCCGGGGACTCCTTCACCCCGAGAAGGATGACGAAGAAGCACGCGGCCACGGCAACCGCCGGGATCCACAACACGACCGCGAGTGGCAGCACATCCACCAACTGTCCGGCCGAAAGCGCGCCGGCGATCACCCCCACTTCCAGTGCGGCGACCAGCCAGCCAGCGGCCCGTCGGGTGAGGGCGGCTGGGTGACCGGTGCTGCGGGCGCGGGCGTAGATCAGCGCGGTCTCCAGCGGCAACCAGACGATGTAGAAGGCCTGCAGCGACCAGGCGAGCAGGAACATCCAGAAGTTGTTGGTCAGCGGCAGGCCGGCGCTCGCGACCGCGGTGAGTGCGGTCGAGATCAGCAGCATCCTGCGGTGGCCGATCATGTCGCCGAGCTTGGCGAAGGCCGGAATGATGATCGCAGCAGCCATCATCTGGCCGCCTTCGAGCCAGTTCACGTCCGCGTCCGGCACGTTCAGATGCCTGGCGATGTCGGTGAGCAGCGGGGTGTAGAAGCCCTGCAGGATGCCGCTGGTGAACTCGACGTACACCAGGAACCCGACGACGGCCGCGAGCGCGCCGAACCGGATCTGGCGGGGATCCTGAACGGCGCTATAGCTCATCACGACTCCCCTCCGGGCAGGTTGAGCAGCAGCGCGCGATAGAACTGCTCGCCGCGGACCAGACTGTCGATGTCGACGGATTCGTCAATGCCGTGGATCGCGGCCCGCTGCGCCGCCGACATCCGCAGCGGCGCGAAGCGATAGACCGCCGAAGTGAAGCGGTGCCAGTGCCGGGCATCGGTAGCGGCCATGGTGAGGTAACCGAGCGTCGGCGTGCCGGGATAGCTGGCCTCGACGGCTTGCGCGATCAGCGCGAACTGGGCGTTGTCGGACGGCGACTCGGGAGTCGGCTCGTCTCCTTCCAGCACGCGGACGGCGACCAACGGATCGTTGATCACCCGGCGCAGGCGGGCGATCACGCCGGTGGTGGTCTCACCGACGTTGACCCGGATGTTAAGCGTCGCCGAAGCCGCGGACGGCAGCACATTGGGGCTGCTGCCACCGCTCAGCATCGTCGGCGCCAGGCTCGTTCGGACGAGCGCAGCCCCGTCCGCACCACCACCGGCCAGCAGGGCTCGGGCGGCCGGCCCCGGGTTCCTGGCGGCGAGCCGCCAGAGCCGGGCGTACTTCGGCTGGGCGTGCGCGGCAAGCTTGCCGAGCAGGTCGATCACGGTTCGGGGCATCCGGACATCGAACGGGTTGCGGTTGAGCTTGGCGACCACTCGGGCGATGCGTCCGACCGCTGTGATCCCGGTGGTGGCGGAGGCGTGTCCACCCTGCCCCGAAGCGTTCAGTTCAACACTAAGCACGCCCTTCTCGGCCAGTCCGACCATCGCGAAATGGCCGTCCACGCCTGGGAACGGCACCTCGGTGATCGCGCCGCCTTCGTCAAGCACCAGCCATGGCCGCACGCCGCGGTCGCGGTAGGTGGCGGCGATCAGCCTGGCAGTCGCACCCATCACTTCCTCGTCGGGGCCAAGGCACAACAGCACCGGACGCGGCGGCGTCCAACCTTCGGCCACCAGGTTCTCGACCGCTTCCAGCAGCACGCACAAGGCACCCTTGTCGTCGAGGGTGCCGCGTCCCCAGACCTTTCCGTCGGCGACGCGGCCCTCGAAAGGCGGGACGGACCACTCGGCCTCCTGGCCGGTGACCGGTACTACGTCGTAGTGCGCCATCAGCACGACCGGATCCAGGGCTGAGCCTGACGATGCCCATGTGTAAACCAGCCCGAACCCATCGAAGCGCTCGAGCTGCAACCCCGCATGCAACTGGGGGTAGAGCTCAGCGAGCAGGTCGACGAACTCCTCGAAGGGCGCCAAGCCCTGAGTCTCGCGCTCAGCCGAGACCGTTGGCACCCGAATCATCGCCGCGAGTCGATCCGCTATCCCCTGTGACATGCGCGCAGACTATCGCCGCCCACTGACGTCGTCGCTAGCCTCGATCCGTGACCGAAGAGTTGGCGCGAGTCCTGGCCGCGAGCAAGCGGATCGTGTTCTTCGGCGGCGCCGGTGTCTCGACCGAGAGCGGCATCCCCGACTTCCGCTCCGGCGACGGCCTGTACCAGCGCGGTGGCGCTCGCTACGCCCCGGAAGAGATCCTCAGCCACAGCTTCTTCGTCCGCCACCCGGAGGAGTTCTTCGATTATTACCGGACCAACCTGCTGCACCCGAACGCCCGACCGAACCCTGCGCACCTGGCCCTGGCCAGGCTTGAGGCGGCGGGACGGCTGACCGCGGTGATCACCCAGAACATCGACGGCTTGCACCAGGCCGCCGGCTCGAAGCGGGTGCTCGAGCTGCACGGCAGCGTGCATCGGAACCGCTGCCAGCGCTGCGGTCGCGGCTTCGGCCTGGACGCGATCCTGCGCTCATCCGGTCTGCCGCGCTGCGATTGCGGCGGGATCATCAAGCCCGAAGTGGTGCTCTACGAGGAGGCGCTCGACCCGGACGTCCTGGATGCTGCGCTCAGCCACCTGGCGGCTGCCGACACCCTCGTCGTCGGCGGCACCTCCCTGGTGGTGTACCCGGCAGCCGGACTGGTGCGCGAGTTCCGCGGCCGGAACCTGGTGCTGATCAATCGGGAGCCGACCGGGTATGACGATCTCGCCACGCTGGTGGTCCGGGAGCCGATCGGCGCAGCCTTCGGCGCTGCGGTTCCGGGCTGAGGGCTGCCAGAACTGCCACTCGACCCGCCGGTGGGGGTCCGGCAGGATGTGGCCATGGCGGCCGCGGGTACTCAGCACGTGACCGTGGCCGGTCGCACGCTGGCGCTGACCAATCTGGACAAGGTGCTCTATCCAGCCACCGGCACCACCAAGGGTGAAGTGATCGCCTACTACGCCGCGATCGGCGACGTGCTGCTGCCGCACCTGACGATGCGGCCGATCACCCGGAAGCGCTGGCCGGACGGGGTGGGCGACGGCGGTCCGGACGTGAACGTGTTCTTCGCCAAGAACCTGCCCCGCGGTACCCCCGACTGGGTGAAACGGTTCCCGATCGAGCATTCGGACGGGACCAACCTCTATCCGATCGCCGACGATGTAGCCACCCTCGTCTGGCTCGCGCAGTTGGCATCGCTGGAACTGCACGTGCCGCAGTGGCGCTTCGCCGACAAAGGCACCCCGCGGAATCCGGACCGACTGGTGCTCGACCTCGATCCGGGGCCCGGCGTGACGCTCAGCCAGTGCGCGGAGGTGGCCGGCTGGGTGCGGGACGCCCTGCGTGCGGTCGGGCTGGAGCCGTACCCGGTCACTTCGGGCAGCAAGGGCATCCACCTGTACACGCACTTGGACGGGACGCTGACGCCGACCGAGGCGTCCGCGCTGGCCAAGCGCCTGGCCGAGGCCCTCCAGGCCAAGGAACCCGCCCGGGTCACCGCGGTGATGCGTCGCGCCGACCGGGACGGCAGGGTCTTCCTCGACTGGAGCCAGAACAACGGCAACAAGACCACGATCACTCCGTATTCGTTGCGCGGACGCGCCCATCCCACGGTGGCCGCCCCCAGGACCTGGGACGAGCTGTCCCGTCCCGGGTTGGTACAACTGGACTTCCACGAGGTGCTCGATCGCGTGGCCGAGCTGGGCGATCTGCTCGCACCGCTGGCCGGCGAACCGGAGTCTCGACCGGCTCGACCAGCCGGGGTCAGCCCGGCCCGACCGATGCTCGCCAAGCTCGCCACCACGGCCGAAGTCGGTTCCGGCGACGCCTGGGCGTTCGAGATGAAGTGGGACGGCGTCCGCGTCCTGATCGAGATCGAAGGCGAACAGATCCGGTTGGTGAGCCGAAGCGGACGCGACGAGACGCTGCGCTATCCCGATCTGATGGCCGACCTGCGCGCCATCGGCGCTGGTGAGGCCATCCTTGACGGCGAAATCGTCGTCGTCGACGCCGGTGGAGCGCCACGATTCGAACTGCTCCAGCCGCGGATCAACCTCACCAAACCGGCCGACATCGCGGCGGCGGCCCAGCGGGCACCTGTGCAGTTGATGCTGTTCGACGTACTGAGCTTGAACGGTGTGGACTTGACCGAACTTGCCTACGAGGAGCGCCGCAAGCGGCTTGAAGAGCTGCCGGCCCAGGGTCGCGTTCAGGTACCACCCGGGTTCGAGGGCGATCTGGCCGCGGCCCTGGACACCAGCCTGGCGCTCGGGCTGGAGGGCGTGGTGGCCAAGCGCCGCGGCTCGGCGTACGCCGCAGGTTCGCGCTCGCGCAACTGGTTGAAGATCAAGCACCGGCGAACCCAGTCGGTGGTGATCGGCGGTTGGCGTCCCGGGTCCGGCAACCGTGAAGGCACCATCGGCTCGCTGCTGGTCGGCGTCCCGAGCGTGCAGGGCCTGCGGTACTCGGGACGCGTGGGCTCCGGTTTCAGCGATGCCGGCCTGGCCGAGGCGCAACGGTTGCTGCGCGAACTGTCGCGAGCAGAGCCCAGCCTGGTCGATGTGCCCAAAGAAGACGCCAAGGACGCCGCCTGGGTGGAACCGCTGCTGGTGGGCGAAGTGGCCTACACCGAACGCACCTCAATGGGACGGCTGCGGCACCCGGTCTGGATGGGTTGGCGAACCGATCTGACCCCGGCTGACGTACATCCGGAGTGAGGGTGGAGAATGGCAGCAGGGGGCGCGATGGACGTGGTGGCGGCAGTTTTCACCGACGGTGATCTGGTTCTGGCCGGTCGGCGGAAGCCTTACCTGGCCGCCGGCGGGCGCTGGGAGTTCCCCGGTGGGAAGACCGTCGCGGGCGAAGCCCCCCAGGCCGCACTTGAGCGGGAGATCAGGGAGGAACTCAGCGTCGAGATCGAGGTGGGCGACCTCGCCGATCTGAGCGCCACGATGGTGAACGGCACTCTCATCCGGCTGGCGTGCTACTTCGTCCGCCCCTTGGCTGAGGTGCCCGCGACCAGCACCGATCATGACGTGGTGTCCTGGTTCCGACGCGAGCGGTTGATGTGGCTGGACTGGGCGGAGCCTGATCTGCCGTGCGTGCGGCGGCTGGCGTTCGCTGCGTCCTGAGCGACTCCTCGGATCAAGCAGAATGGGCGGCATGGCACTCTTCGCGCGCACCCGATTGGACCCCGAGCTGAAGGAAGCCGCCGGACGACGTCGCGCGCTGGCGTCCGGGACAAGCCCAGAAGGCCAGGTCGCCGGGTTGGTGGACGCGTTGCTGTTCCGGCAGGACGGTGCCTGGCAGGAGCAGCCGTGGCACCGGATCGAGCGCGGCAGCTGGGACGCCGAGACCCACTCGCTCAACTGGCTGGACGTGGAGGGGCGCTCCTGGCGCCTGGCGTTGTCCGAGCCGGGGCAGCTGCCGGACTTCTTCAACGAGCGCGTCACCGCGAGCATCGCCTGCGTCCGTACGGTGGATCTGGGACGGGGCCGGACGGCGCTGATCACCGCCCGCCGCGACCTGGGTGACGGCTCGCGTCCGCTGGTCTGGCGAGTGAGCCCCGGCAAGGGAGTTCGGGCCGATGAACTGGCACAAGACCCACTCGTCGCGATCGCGCTGGATCAGTTGCGCGCCGAGTTCGACGCCCGGTGAAGTTCTGGTAATGTAACGGCTCGCGCCCAGCGCGATCCCCTGTAGCTCAATTGGCAGAGCGTCGGACTGTTAATCCGCAGGTTCCTGGTTCGAGTCCAGGCGGGGGAGCTTGGATACAGCGGCCCGTCCCAATCGGCGTGATCGTGCCCTGACTTGGCTCTTCATCGCAATCCCCGTGCTGGTGACCACCTCGATGGTCTGGCTTCGACGCTGGGTCTCCGACGACGGCTTCATCAACTACCGCGTGATCCAGCAATTGATGGCCGGACGCGGGCCGATCTACAACCTGAACGATCGCGTCGAGGTGGGCACGAGCACGCTCTGGCTCGGGTTGGTGTGGCTCGGCCAGGCGATCGTGCCGTCCGCCGAGACCGGAATGGTGATGGTGGTGCTCGGCACCGCACTCACCATCGTTGCGCTGAGCTGTCTGGCGCTGGGCGCCTGGGCACTCAATCCCGGTCGCCGCCTATTGGTGCCGGTCGGGCTCGCGGTGGTGGCCGCGCTCCCCCCGGTCTGGGACTTCGGCACGTCCGGCCTGGAGACTTCACTCTCGATGGCCTGGATCTCCGGGTGCTTCGCCGCACTGGCGTTCAGGTTGCGCGGTGGCAAGGATCGGCCGGCCTGGCAGCCCTGGCCGATCGCGATGCTGATCGGGCTCGGCCCGTTGGTCCGCCCGGACTTTGCGCTGATCGCACTATTTTTCGGCATCGCACTGCTGTGGCAGAGCCGGCGGCGCTGGCTCGACTGGCTGGCCGCAGCCGGAATCGCCCTGGTGCTGCCGCTGGCCTACGAGGTGTTCCGGATGGGTTTCTTCGCCTCGCTGGTGCCGAACACCGCGTTGGCCAAGGCGAACGGCTCGCTGGCGCAGGGCGTCAGCTATGTGCTCGATTTCGTCGGCACCTACTGGCTGTGGGTGCCGCTGGCGATCGGCGCCTGGCTGTTGGGCGCGCGGATACTGCGGCGTCCGTCCGTTGGCGAACCGGACGCTCGATCGATCTACGTCATCTTCCCGTTGACCGCGCTGGTGCACGTTGCGTTCGTGGTGAGCGTGGGCGGCGACTTCATGCACGGACGCTTCCTGCTGCCGGCCACGTTCCTGTTCTTCGCACCGATCGCAATGGTGCCCTTCACCGGCGTCCGGCGGGTGCTGGCCCCCATGGTCGTCGCGTGGGCGCTCTGCTGCGGGCTGCTGCTGCGTCCGGCGTTGTGGAACGGCATGATCGCGGACGAGCGGACGTACTATGCGGCCTTCGTCGCGGACGTGCCGGGTGCGATGGTGTCGCTGGCGAACTGGAGTGATGACATCGGCTTCAAGCTGGCGCGGGCTGCGGCGTCCGATCACGCGCGGGGCAAGAGCTACTACGTGACCGTGGTTCAGCCGGACGAACGGCTGGGACGCACCGGGCCGGGCGTGGTGATGGTGTTGAACAGCCTCGGGGTGGCCGGGGCCGCGTCCGGTCTGGACGTTGTGGTGAACGACCCGCCATCGCTCGGGGACGCGATCGGCGCCCGCCTGGTGCTGCCGCCGGACGCCGAGTTCCGGGTTGGTCACGCGTACAAGCCAGAGGTGTGGGCGCTGGCAAGGTTCGCGTCCGAAGATCGCACTCCCCCGGTGGCAGGCCTGGCCGAGGCGCGTCAGGCGCTGGCGTGCGAGCCGGTGGTCGAGTTGCTGGACGCGGTTTCGGAGCCGCTCACGTTCGAACGCTTCGTGAAGAACGTCACGCTCGCTCCGTCGATCACCTTCCTGCGGATTCCGGTCGACCCGGCTGAGGCCGTCCAGAAGCTCTGCTGAAATCAGCGTCGAGGCTCTTACGCCGCGCCACCGACCCTTCTAGGCTGCATCTCAACTGCGGACCAGGAATCGGGGGAATCATGGCCGATCGAACTGACGAAGAGATCAAAGCAGCCGAGCGCAAGGCTGTGGCGGACGCGATCAGCGCCGAGCACGATGCTGCGAAGAAGCGGCTGGAAGTTGAGGCCGCCGAGCGGAACGCCATCAAGGACCTGGTGGCCGACTTGAGCGGGGTGGATCACGGATCGCTGACCGTGCCCGATTCATCAACGGTGTTCCAGTCGCTGCTCGGCTCGCGGGCTTTGGCGGACGCTGCCGCGAAGGTTGCGCCGATCGTCGCCGGCAAGCTGAAGAACGGTGCCAAGGTACTAGTGATCACCGACCTCAACCTCGCCGGGCGCGACCTGAGCTATCGCTCGGTGATTGACCAACTCAAGCAGTTGACCACACTGACCAGCTCCTATCCGGATGCCCCTCAGGAGAACAAGGGGATCGATGATGTTCGAATGATCGACGGCGTCACGGGGGTGGCGACCGCTGCGGCCAAGCTTCTGCCTGGGCTGCTGTCACTGATCTCGGCGCGGCGCACGATCACCAACACGAGCGGCACCGCGGACGACGACGTGGCCGCGATCGCTGTGGCCGGAGCCCTGGCCAGCACGAATAAGCAGGTTGTAGTGCTGGACAAGGCGCGTCTGATCGAGGCCGACGGCGCGTCGCAGACCGCATGGACCGACCTTCGGACGGCCTGCGACGGCCTCGCGGAGAAGCTCAAGGCCGCCCCCGAGAGCTCCGCGACC
>Ga0116181_1003536_pt1 | contig 12132 bp, 10 predicted proteins | sample AD_UKC075_MetaG_FD_89752 | JGI IMG/M metagenome (GOLD analysis project Ga0116181, IMG submission 89752) | Active sludge microbial communities of municipal wastewater-treating anaerobic digesters from USA - AD_UKC075_MetaG | ecosystem: Engineered > Bioreactor > Anaerobic > Digestate | place: USA...
CTTCACCTCCAGGTCCGAGCATTACTCGGTCTTTTCTATAGGAGTGGCCTCCAATCGCTGGATGGTTCTCGCTGTAGGGAGCTCCCTTCTTCTGCTCTTGGCCGTCATGTACGTGCCTTTCCTGCAGCCAGTTTTTAGCACCGTCCCATTGGGAGCGAGTCACTGGTTGTCCATACTGCCCTTTGCCTTCGTGGCTCCTGTGGCAGCCGAGATCACGAAAATTTTTCTGCGGCGGCGGTATGCCAAATGGCTCGAGGAGAGCGCGTAGAGTGTATAATTGTTATGTTGATGAGGTTTCTTGACGAATACTGCGGAGGTCTTTGGCAAGATCAGAGCGAAGCTTCCGGCATCTGACCTAAAGCGAAGGTTGTCCCGTTTTTGATGGGCGACCTTCGCTCGAAATTGAACAGAGCGGGTCAATCTTGACTATTTACAAAGGGTGGTGTAATGGCATTCCAAATCCTTGCAATAAACGCAGATCTTGACGGCATTACGATCGGTCGCTTCATCGACGAAGAAGAGATGTGGCGAGATTTTATCCCGCCTTTGGAAGGTGCGTCGCCTTCAGAGGTTGGGTACGAACGCTGGTTGGAGCTCACAAGGAGGGTTCTCCGCCATCGCAGCGGCGAGGTGGAGGGCCTTTCGGCTGTCGTGGGGAGCGCCGGTGTGGTCGGTCCGGTGTCGGCCGGCATTTACGCGGTTGGAGAACGGCTATTCGAGGCGTTGCTGAAAGACCCCCACCCGTCGAGCATGGGTGGGGTATTGGCTTATGCCGTTTCGCAGCCCTTTGGCATCCCTGCCTTTGTGGTCGATCCTGTTTCGGTGGATGAGATGGACGAAGTCGCAAGGGTGACCGGCTTGCCCGAGCTTGCGCGATTGCCGTACGACCACGCCTTGGCCTGCAGAGCTTTGGCGCGCCGTGCAGCTTCGGACCTGGGCAAAGAATGGCCAAATGTGAACCTCGTAGTGGCATACCTGAACTCGGCCTCGAGCGTCTGCGCCTTCAGAGGGGGGCGCATGGCGTATGTCAACAACCCTGACGACAGCGGTCCCTTCTCTACAAAGAAGGCGGGCGGCATTGTAGCGCTCGATCTGGCCCGTATGGCCTACGGTGGTCAATATTCTAAAGATCAATTGATGAAGAGGCTTACGGCGGAGGGGGGCATGGTGGCCCACTTGGGGACCGCCGATTTGGCTTCGGTTAGAAGGCGCATAGAGGCCGGCGACGAAAAGGCGCGCCTCGTCTACGAGGCCATGGCATATAATGTCGCCAAGGAGATAGGTTCTTGTGCGGCTGTCCTGAATGGTGAAGTGAATGCCGTTATCATCTCCGGTGAAGTGGCGCGCGATGCCAGTTTTGTCGCCCAGATTCAGGATAGGGTGCGGTGGATCGCTCCGGTCCTTTGCTATCCGGGGAAGCGGGAGCTGTTGGCCCTCGCTGAGGGAGCCTTGCGCGCTTTAACCGGCGTGGAGCCAGTTGGGGAATTCGGCGACCGTATAGCCTCTTGACCCATAAGGCTTTGGTCTCTTTGAATATATTAGTTTAGATAGGAGGATTTTAGATGAAGAAATTGCACTCCCTTGTCGAGCTGTTGGAATACGCCAAAGAGGTAGGCCCTAAAAGAGTCAGCGTGGCCAGGGCGGAGGATGCCGACGTCTTGGAGGCGGTCGATAGGGCACAAAAAGAGGGGATAGCTGAGGTCATTCTGGTGGGCAACGCCGACAGGATCGCAGAAACCGCACGAAGCCTCGGCATCGACCTTTCTCGCTTTCGCCTCGTAGACGCGAGAGGGAGCGAGGCCGAGGTGGGCCTCGCAGCCGTCGAGCTCGTCTCGTCCGGCCAAGCGGACATCCTGATGAAGGGTATGATTCAGACGGCGAATTTCTTGAGGGGCGTGTTAGACAAGGAGAGGGGATTGCGCACAGGCTCCCTCCTTTCTCACACCTACATACATCAGATTGAGGGTTATGACAGGATTTTCTTCATCTGTGACCCGGCCTTCAACATCGCTCCTGACCTCAATGCCAAGGTTAAGATATTGAACAATACTGTAAACTTGGCCCATTCTTTCGGCATAGATAACCCCAAGGTGGCGGTGCTCGCTGCCGTGGAAGTGGTGAACCCCGATATGCCGTGCACGTTGGAGGCCGCTGCTTTGGTCCAGATGAACCGCCGGGGCCAAATAAAGGGATGCGTCATAGACGGCCCACTTGCGCTCGACAATGCGGTAAATGTGGAGGCCGCAAGGCACAAGGGGATCACCTCGGAGGTGGCAGGGCAGGCCGATATACTTCTCGTTCCCGACATAGAGGCCGGTAACCTCCTGGCGAAGTCCATCGTTTACTTCGCGCCGAATAAGACGGCCGGCTTGGTCTTGGGTGCCAAAGCGCCTGTGGTGCTGACGAGCAGGACAGACTCTCCTGAGACGAAGCTGCTCTCCATCGCCTCGGCCGTGGTCTTGTCCTCCTATAAGGCATGAGCGACGATTTCAAAGTTCTCGCCATCAATCCGGGTTCGACGAGCACCAAGATGGCTCTCTTTGAGGGAGAGCGAGAGTTATGGAACATCACTCAACGCTACGATGTCAACACGCTCAAAGCCTTCCCCAACGTCATGGCTCAGGAGGATTTTCGCCTTAGCGAGATCGAGCTCGTTCTAAAGCAGCAGAACACCGCCCTCGAGGAGGTCGATGCCTTTGTGGGAAGGGGTGGCGTTTTGAGGCCCATTCCTGGCGGCACCTACGCCGTAGACGAAAAGATGCTCGATGACTTGCGAAGCTGTCGTTACGGAGCGCATGCGAGCAACTTGGGTGCGCCCATCGCCTGGAGGCTCGCAAGCGAATCCGGGGGCAAGCCTTCTTTTATCGTAGATCCGGTCGTTGTGGACGAACTCGCCGACATCGCGCGCGTCTCAGGGCTCCCCGAGGTCTCTCGCAGGTCCATCTTTCATGCGCTGAACCAGAAGTTTATGGCCAGGCGCCTTGCCGCAGAGCTCGGGCTGGATTACGAAAATGCTAAGATCATAGTAACCCACATGGGCGGGGGCGTCTCCGTGGGTGTTCACGATAGGGGGCGCATCATAGACGTGAACAATGCTCTCGAAGGCGACGGCCCTTTTACTCCTGAGAGGGCCGGCATCCTTCCGAACTGTGGTTTTGTCGATATGTGCTACAGTGGCAGCTATACCTTTGAGCAGGTACAGCGCAAGATAGCGGGCGATGGGGGTATGGTGGCCCACTTGGGGACCAACGACCTGAGAGAAGTAGAGCGTCAAATCGGGTCCGGCGACGAGAGGGCGCGCCTCGTCTATGAGGCCATGGCATATCAGATCGTCAGGACCATAGGTGCATCGGCTACCGTTGTCAACGGCGAGGTAGATGCCATATTACTCACGGGCGGCATCGCCCACAGCGAGGCGTTCGTCGAACTCATCAAAGACAGGGTTAGCTTTATAGCCCCGGTCTACGTCCGTCCGGGTGAAGAAGAGATGCAAGCCTTGGTCCAAGGGGCCTTACGCGTCTTGCGCGGCGTTGAGGCGGCCAAGGAATACTAACCAGGAAGCCCCTTCCCGTCGAGGGAAGAGTGATTTATCGAAATCAAGATTATCTTGCAGGAGGATGATTGCACCATGGTTAAAAATTATAGCGGTACAGGGCAACTTAGGAGGGGCACATTTGACAAGATTCTTCTCGGCCCTGGCCCCAGCACTGTAGAATCTCGGGTCCTGAGGGCGCTTTCCGAACCTACTATGGGCTATTTGGATTCGGATTTCCTCGCCATCATGGACGAGACGAAGAATTTGCTGAAGTACGTCTTCCAGACGGAAAACGACCTCGCGATAGCCGTCTCCGGCACGGGGAGCGCCGGTATGGAGACCGCATGTGTAAATATGATAGAACCCGGAGACAAGGTCATCGTCTGTGTCCATGGCTACTTCGGCCAACGCCTGGCCCAGGTGGCCGAACGATGTGGCGCTGATGTGGTCACAATATCGTCTCCTTGGGGCCGTCCTGTGGATCCAGAGGACGTAAGGAAGGTGGTCAAAGCTACGCCTGGGGCTAAGGCCCTCGGCATTGTCCACGCCGAGACGTCGACGGGCGTGCTTCAGCCTCTGGGAGATGTCGCCAAAATAGCCCACGACGCCGGCCTTTTCATGATAGTGGATGCCGTCACATCGCTCGGCGGCGTTGAGGTGCCCGTCGACAAGTTCAGCCTCGATGTTGTGTATAGCGGCTCGCAGAAGTGTTTGGGATCACCTCCAGGCTTGGCGCCTCTCACAGCAAACGGCCGTGCCATGGAGGCCATAAGGAAGAGGAAGGTGCCGGTGCAGAGCTGGTATTTTGACCTTACACTGCTCGCCCGCTATTGGGGAGACGAAAGGCTCTATCATCACACCGCTCCGGCCAACATGATTTATGCGCTGAACGAGTCGTTGAGGATCGTGGCCGAAGAGGGGATAGAGAAGAGATGGGAGCGCCACCTTAAAAACGCGAAAGCCCTGGCGGCGGGGCTCGAGGCGATGGGGTTGAAGCTTTTGGTGGATGAGCCGTACAGGCTGCCTTCTCTCATAACCGTGAAAGTCCCCGAGGGAATAGACGAGGCTGCGTTGAGGAAGCAGCTCATGTCCGTCTATGGAATCGAGGTCGGTTCGGGCCTGGGAGAACTGAAAGGCAAGATCCTCCGCATAGGATTGATGGGCAGCTCCTCCAACAGCAGGAATATAATTCTTCTGCTGGCCGCTTTGGGGAGCACATTGCGTTCCATGGGATTCGCTGCGAACTTGACCGCCTCGTTGGATGCCGTTCGGGAGAATGCTTAAAAAGGGCAGATATTTTATCGTCAAAACTACAAAAATATCGCTTAGAGGGGCTGGCGACAGCCCCTCTAAGAAGTGGGATGCGCTGAGATGAAGTGGATTCGACCCGTTGTATATCTCGCATTGGCGATTCTGGGCCTGTTGTTGCAAATATTTCCCTGGCTTGAATTGCCGGCAGCTGTGGTGTGTGCCGTGGCCATGGCGGTTTCTTTGCCTTATACGAGCAGGGGAAGCAGGATATTGGTGATCTTTTTGATGTCGGTAAGTTGTCTTTTTATGTTGAGCCATGGTGCCGGGCTTTCGCTCTGGGCTAAGGCCCTTACGGACATGCTCGATGTGGTCGTGGTGGTTAGCTTTGTGCCGCTTTTGACGCTGGGCGTCACAGAGGGGGAGTCTCTCAATGTTTTGGGGGACTTTTTGGGGACGCACGTAAAAAGCATGTGGGGGTGCTACGCCGTCATTGCTATCGCGGCCTTTGTAGTGGGCTCGCTGATCCTGGTCACCACGATACCGCTCTTGTGGGTCATAAGTTCTGCCGCGCTTTCGCGCCTCATGAAGGACCCCGACAGGCTGCTGGTCATTTCGATACCGAGGGGTTATAGCGCAGCGCTCGTATGGGCTCCGGCTGCCCCCACGGTGGCCGTATGTCTTGCCGCCTCACAAGCTCAATGGCTCGACGTGTTGCCTTACGCCATAGGGGTGAGCTTTGTCTATCTGGCATTGGCTTTGCTCAGTGGTTATCAGCGCTTTAAAGAAGAAAAAGCCGACCTTTCCTATTCGGATGCAAGGCTATCGCCTGGCAACGAGAGCCTCATCGCGGCACGGCGGAAGGCTTTGATTCAAATGATGTTTTTCTTGGTGGCGTTTGTGGTCTCCGTAGCGTTGCTCACGGGCCCCTACGGTTTCAATTACTACGTCGTCGTTCCGCTTGCTGCGCTCTGCATAACGCTGCTTTGGTTGGTTGTCCTCAAAAGGACGAGGCGCATACCCATGTTGCTCCTGGGTTTTGCAAAGAATACTCTGCCGGGTATAGGCTCTCAAGTTGCCCTTCTGCTCACGGCAGGGTTTTTTGGCACTGCAATGTCGTTAACGCCGATAGAGGGGTGGATAGGAAGCCTTTTGGCATTTTTCTGCGGCAGAGGCGTATTGGTCATCATTGCTGCCCTGGTGGTCCTCATCGTGGGGGGCGCCGTGATCGGCATACATCCTTTTATCACAATAGTGGTGGTAGGTAAAAGCTTGGAGACGTTGGAGTCGGTATTGCCCATTACCGTAGTGGCCCTTACACTCTTGAGCGCCAGTTCAATAGGGTTTCTCATATCTCCTCTTTCCGCCACTGCGCTTGTCACGTCTGCTATGGCGCACCTTTCATCGTTTGTGGTGGGGCCGCGCAACAACCTCGTTTATGGGATAATCGCCTCTTTCCTGATGGTGGCGATCGTTTACGCAGTTTCTCAATGGATGGCATGATGCGGGAGGGTTCAAGAACGGACCCTCCCTGCGGTTTCGTTTACAGCTACAGCAATTCTTTAAGCGCTTTTAGCGCGGCGTCGTAGTCGGGATGGTTGGTAGCCTCCGGGACTACCTGTACGTAGCGAATTACATCGTCCTTATCCACTACGAAGACCGACCTGGCCAACAAGCGCAGCTCTTTCATCAGGACGCCCCAGTTTTGGCCGAAAGAGGCGTCACGATGGTCTGAAAGCGTTATAACCTTGTCTATCTTGCCAGTCGTGCAGAAGCGCCTTATTGCGAAGGGAAGATCCATAGAGATGTTGAGCACCACCACATCGCCGGGGAGAGAGGCGGCTTCGTCATTGAAGCGGTGGACCTGGAGGTCGCACACTGACGTATCGAGCGATGGGGTGGTGGAAATGAGTTTGACTTTGCCCGCGAAGTCCTTAAGCGTCACTGGCTTGAGGCTTTGATCTAAAACCACGAAATCAGGAGCCTTGTCGCCTACCTTGAGCTCCGGCCCGACCAACGTTATGGGATTACCTCCCATGGTAACTACTCCCTTGCGTTCGGTCATCTTCTACCCCACCTTCTCGTGATGTTTGCATTTTAAATAATACTCATTTTAAGCTCGCTGGTCAACGTGCCGAGCATATGGAGTGTCCTATGCCCCGTGCTGTGTAGCCACCCCCAGGGTCTTCCTCCACCAGAAAAATGATTTCCTTGTCTCTCATCTATAGCTTCCTTTCATCTCTTATCATCTCTTATTTTCTGCCGCCTCTGACTGGTCACCTGCTCCTCGTGTGCTCCCTGCTGTTCTTTTCTGCATTGGTCAACTATGCCTGGATTTACTTCGCCGGCCGGCACCTTCTCCTTCCTGGCCGTCGAAGTCGAGGTCCCTCAGCTCCTTGAAATGGCCCTTGAGGGCTGGGTAAAGGCTTTTGTAGATAGAGTAGGTGGCATCATAGGTGGCTTTATCTTCCCCGCTCGGCCTGTGCGCCTTTCCGTCCCTTTGTGCGGCTCTTCTGACCGCTTCGTGGCAGTCTTTGTATGCGCCGGAGGCCACTCCGCCCAGCATGGCCGCCCCGAGCGTCGCCGTTTCGTAAAAGGAGAGGGCCACGATTTCAGCGCCGGTTATCTCTGACCTCAAGGAGGCCAGGAAGGGGTTCCTCGCTCCTTTGCCCACCACGGCTATGGAGGAAAGCTTCCTCCCCAACAGCTCTTCCGCGGCCTCCACATTTTGCCTCAGGCCGTAAGAACCCCCTTCGAGCACCGCCCTTATCAGGTCGTTTTTGGTGGTGCTGAGGCTGAGGCCGAAGAATACCCCTTTGGCGTGAGGGTCCCATATGGGGCTGCGCTCTCCTGACATGTATGGAAGGAATATGACTCCGTTGGCCCCAGGTTTGGAAAGGGCTGCCTCTCGGCACAACAGATCGTAGGCGTCAAGGCCGCAGAGGCGAGCCACATCTTTTTCCTCTTCTCCGAGAGTGTACCTCGCCCAACGGAACGCGGCCCCTACCGCCACCATGGCCCCCATGGCGAGCCACCTGGAGGGGAAGGCGTGACAGCGGTTCAAGAACCTCGCATCGAACGTCGGCCTTTCCATGCAGATTGCGAGCACATCCGAGGTGCCCATCGTCTCGAAGACCTCTCCGTCCTCGACCACGCCCGCTGCTAAGGCCGAACAGGCGCTATCAGCCCCTCCCATGGCTACGGGGATCCCTTCGGACAGGCCCAATATCTTAGCGCCCCTCTCGTTGAGTTTTCCCACCATCTCGTGCGACTGAATGAGCTTTGGCAGTTTCTTTAGGTCTACGCCGTATATCTCGCAGAGCGCAGGAGACCAGGACCGCTTTCTCCCCTGGTCGAAGAGGCCGGTTAGCGAGGCGTTTGAATAGTCCATGCCGGCATTGCCCGTCAGCGCCATCGCCAGAAACGTGTTGGCGTGTCCGAAGAGGGCTGCTGCGCCGTAGACCTCGGGCTCGTTGTCTTTGATCCAGCGCATCGTGGTGCCGGATATGGTCCCGGGGGCGACCCTATTGCCGCTTTCCTCCAGAAACCACTCGAGCGGCGCCTTTCCCTGTATAAAAGCGGCCTCGCGGAAGGAGCGCGTATCGAGATACAATATGGCCGGCCTCAGCGGGTTTCCATCAGCGTCCATGGCGACGAGCGACGGACACATGTTGCTGAGGCCTATGCCGACTATCGAATGCCCATCCAACGCCGGAAGCAGGTTTTTCATACACGCAGAAAGCCTTTCAAGCCAATGTCGTGGGTGAGATTCGGCCCAGCCAGGGCGAGGAAAAACATTATCCAACGGTTCGGAAACGAGGCCGAGGAGGTTTCCCTCCAGGTCGAAACCTCCGACCTTTATACCTCCTCCGCCGATGTCGATGCCCAAGAGAACCTCTTTCATGGCGCTTTTACTCTTCAGGTCCCTTTATTATCATCTTCGCCGCCTCTTCGGGCGTCTTCTCTTTGTGGATCACCGCCTTGACTGCGCTGATCACCCCCGGAATGTCGTCATGTTGCCATACGTTCCTGCCGTATGTAACGCCAGAGGCGCCGGCGCTCACGGCGTCGTAGGTCATCTTTAAGAGGTCCATAGTGCTCTCCATCTTGAGACCTCCCGCTACGACTACGTAGGTTGGACACGCCTCTACGACCTTGGCGAAGCTCTCCGGAGAGCCGGTGTACCAGGTCTTCACGATGTCAACGCCGAGTTCAGCCCCCACGCGGGCGCAGTAGCTTATGTGCTCTGCGCTGTAGCGTTCATTCTCAGGGATAAGGTTGCCGGCCGGGTATATGTGGGCCACGAGGGGCATGCCCATGCTCTGGGCTTCCTTGGAGATCATGCCCAGGCCTTTGAGCATTTCAGGCTGTCTCTCGTCGCCTATTATGACGCCCACGGATATGGCGTCTGCCCCGAGCCTTACGGCCTCTTCCACATCCGCGAAGAGCACATCGTAGCTCTTGTGGAAGGGAGAGAAACCGGAGGCTTTCATGATCAGGGAAACCTTGCCGGCATGCGGGGGGAAGAGTTTGGAGGCGATGCCTTTGTTCAGGGTAACGGCCTCGACGCCGGCATTTACGACCGTGGCAAGCTTCGCTCCGATGTCTTCTATCCCCGGCAAAACGCCCCTGTTGATGCCGTGGTCGAAGGCCACCACAAATATGCGCCCCGACTTCGGATTGAACAGGCGGGATAGGCGGATCTGTTTTCCCAAAGACAAGCTGCATCTCCCCTTTGCGGCTTTATGGTTCTATCAATATCTTCACGCCTTCGGCGGATTTGGCCACGTCGAAGGCCTTGTTTATCTCCCTTAAAGAAAACCTGTGGGAGATGAGTTGCTTTAAATTGACCATGCCATATTCGACCATCTGCATGGCTTCAATGAAATTCTGTCTGGTAGAAGAACTCGCCCCGGTGACGATGATCTCGTTGTAGTGAATGACGTTCGGGTCTATTACACTTGTATCTCCCTCGGGGAAGCCCGCAAATAGGCTAACTCTGCCTCCCTTGCGGACCGTCTTCAGCACGTCGCTGACGAGGTCTTTTACGCCCACTGCCATGATTGCCACATCGAATCCCATCTCCGTCTCTTCCTTTGCGACGTCGATCAACGATTCGACAGCTGGGTCGACCACCCTGTCTGCGCCGAGCTTTGCGGCGAGCCTTCGCCTCCCCTCAAACAGTTCGCTTGAAACGACTTTCCTGGCCCCTCTGGCCTTTGCGAGCATGAGATGCATAAGGCCGATAGGGCCGGCACCTATGACGAGCACGGTATCCCCGGCCGAGACGTTGGCCTTTTTCTGGCCGTTTATGCAGCAGGCGAAGGGCTCGAGGATCGCAGCCTCTTCGAAGTCTATGGAATCGGGAAGGTGCACGACGTTGCCGCTTTCGAGAGCCACAGCGGGTATGCGGACGTATTCGGCGAAGCCTCCGTCGAACTCGTAACCTATGGCTTGCCGATTTGCGCAGACGTTTTCGAGCCCTATCCGGCAGTAAAGGCACTTCCTGCACGGCACGATGGGGGCTATGCCGATCCTATCGCCCGGTTTGAATTCCAGAACCTTTTTGCCCACCTCTACAACTTCACCTGACAATTCGTGCCCGATTATCGAAGGGTAGTGGATGCCCCTCGTCTTCTTGCCGGATACGATGCGAAAGTCAGTTCCGCATATGGCCGCTGCCAGCACCCTCGCCAATATCTCGTCATCACCGATCGCTGGGCGCTCGATCTCGGTCAATTCCAACCTGTTGGGACCATAAAGTATCGCTGCCAGCAATGCAGTTGCACCTCCCCGCTTTTTATCGCGACCTTTCGTTACAGTGCCTTCTTGTAAATCTCTATTATGTCCGCCTTGGAGGGAAATCTCGGGTTCAACGGCACATTGCCGCTGGTGAGCGCTTCGTCGGCCAGCATGTCGAGATCGCTTTCCTTTACGCCGAAGTCACCGAGGCGCTCGGTTATCCCGATATCCTCCATCAGGTCCCTTATGGCTTTTACCGACTTCGTCGCCGCCTCCATAGGCGTGAGGCCCTCTATGTCTTCGCCGAAGGCTACGGCTATGTCTATATACTTTTCGATGTTGCCCATGAGGTTATATTCCATGACGGGAGGCAGCATTATGGCGTTGCTTATCCCGTGGGGTATATCGAAGTGGCCGCCGGCCGGCTGCGACATGGCGTGCACTATGCCCAACCTCGTGGAGTTGAACGCCAGGGCTGCGAGGGCGCTGGCGGCGAGCATATCCTCTCTGGCCTGTAGGTTCGTGCCCTTCGCTACGGCCTTCCGCAGGCTCTTTGCGACGAGTTCTATGGCGCGCATGGCGAGCGGCTCAGAGACGTGGTGGGCTGTCGTATTTACGTACGATTCGATGGCGTGAGTCAACGCGTCCATACCCGTGCCAGCCGTGACTTTGGGCGGCAGCGTCAATGTAAGCTCGGGGTCTAAAATGGCATATTTTGCCATGGCAAGATAGCTTCCTACGGTGAGCTTGGTCCTCACGTCGACGCCGGTGAACACTATGAACCTGGTGAGCTCGCTCCCCGTGCCGGCGGTGGTGGGGACGGCGATCACGGGAAGGCCGGGTTTTTTCACCTTCTCAACGCCTACATAGTCCAGTATGCCTCCACCATTGGTCACCAAGAAGGCGGCCGCCTTGGCTGTGTCCATGGATGTGCCGCCGCCGACGCCTATCGCAACCTGGGCGCCGCTTTTCGCGAGTTCCTTTGTCGCGTCTCCGATGGAGAGCACCGTGGGTTCTTTTTCGAGCTTGTCGAAGACGGTGGCCTTGATCTGGGCTTCGTCCAATAGTTTTAAGATTTTATCCAGGATGCCTGCTGCCTTGACACCCTTATCCGTTACCACAAAAGCGTGATTTGCGCCAACCTCTTTCACCTTTTCGGGGATGGCATTTATGCTCCCTGGGCCGAATGTGATATCCGTGGGCAGTTTGTACGTGAACTCCACCTTAGAACACCTCCGTAATATATATAATTTCTCCGCTCTGCGGAGAATGTTTGCCCTGCGCCGCACTTGGCCATTTCATCCCTATGTGGCGCGTCTCTCGCTGCGGATGCATCGCCCTGGCCTATTGCCCTTTTGTGTCTCCTTTGTCGACGACGATGCGCCTTTCCCGCCCTTTTGACGGAACCGAAGGTGCTATATGCACGATATCCCAAAAGGGAAGCTTCGTCAACATTTGATGGGCTCGACAACATATTGGGTGAAGCTTGACAGGACAAAAGGAAGGTAGTAATTTAACGACACAAGAGGTGCGCCCGTAGCTCAGCGGATAGAGCGTTGGACTCCGGATCCAAAGGCCGGGAGTTCAAGTCTCCCCGGGCGCGCCAA
>Ga0116181_1003539_pt1 | contig 12121 bp, 10 predicted proteins | sample AD_UKC075_MetaG_FD_89752 | JGI IMG/M metagenome (GOLD analysis project Ga0116181, IMG submission 89752) | Active sludge microbial communities of municipal wastewater-treating anaerobic digesters from USA - AD_UKC075_MetaG | ecosystem: Engineered > Bioreactor > Anaerobic > Digestate | place: USA...
ACCGAGACATCGGTCACGAAACCGCGGCGCCCTCCCCGACAGCCCGCGCCGGCCTGCGCCAGGCCGGGTCGGCAGCGGCGGCATCAGTAGCGCCCGCTCAAGCCCGCCAGGCGCAGGAACCAGTGCGCCGCCCAGGCGACGAAGCCGCGCCGCAGCACCGCCCACCAGCCGGCCGAAACCGGCGGGCTCAGCACCTCGCGCGATTCGGCCAGCGCCGCCTCCAGCTGGCGCGCCAGCTGGTCGGTGAAGGCCGCATCTCGCACGATCAGGTTGGCTTCCAGGTTCAACAGCAGCGACAACGGGTCGATGTTGCTGGAGCCCACGGTGGCCCAGTCGTCATCGACCAGCGCCACCTTGGCATGCAGGAAGGCGGGCATGTACTCGAAGACGCGCACGCCGTTGCGCAGCATCTCGTCGTACAGCACCTGGGCGGCCAGCGCAGCGAAGCGGTAGTCGGCCTTGCCCTGCAGCAGCAGGCGCACCTGCACGCCGCGCCGCGCCGCCTCGCGCAGCGCACGCCGGAACAGCCGGCCGGGATAGAAATACGGGCACACCACGACCAGACGCTGCCGGGCGCGACCGATGGCCTCGATGTAGGCCTGCTCGATGGCGCGGCGCTGGCGCAGGTTGTCGCGCACCACGAAGGCCGCGCGCATCGGCGCCAGGGTGTCGATGCCGGCATCGGCGGCCGGCGCCCGCACCTTCAGCCGTGCCAGGATGCGGCGCATGCGCGCCACCGGCTCGGCGCTGCGCGCCAAGGCCAGGGCCTCGTCGCGCCAGTCGGCGCCCAGCCGGGCACGGGTGTGGATGGCGCGTGCGGTCTGCGCCATCTGCGCCACCACCGGGCCCTGCACCTCGACCGCGAAATCCAGCCGTGCCCGCTCGGTCCAGCCGTGGTGCAGGTCGTGGCGGTCGTCGATCAGGTTGATGCCGCCGACGAAGCCGCGGTGGTCGTCGATGACGCACAGCTTCTGGTGCAGCCGGCGCAGCTGGCCGGGGTGCAGCAGCCGCCACCAGCGGTCCAGCGGGCGAAACACCACCAGCTGGACGCCGGGCACGTCCAGCCAGCGCCGCAGCACCGGCAGCGTGGTCTTGCTGCCGAAGCCGTCGACCACCACGCCCACCTGCACGCCGCGGCGGGCGGCGGCGGCCAGGCATTGCGCCACGCGTTCAGCCGCGGGGTCGTCGTGGAAGATGTAGGTGGCCAGCCAGACGCGGTGGCGCGCCGCGTCGATGGCCGCGCACATCGCGGGGAAGAGCGCGTCCCCCCCCGACAGCAGCTGCACGCGGTTGCCACCGGTCACCGGTGCGCTGCCGGCCGGAGGCCAGCGGCGCAGGCGGCCGAACGCGCCGGAACCGTCGGGGGCCGGGTCCGCCGCCGCCATCAGTCCAGGCGCAGTTCCACCAGCAGCGGCAGGTGGTCGGACATGCGGGCCCAGCCGCTGCTGCGCGGCACATGGGCCGACAGGCAGTGCAGGCCGCGGGTGTAGACGCGGTCCAGCGCGAACAGCGGCACGGCCGACGGAAAGGTGCGCTGCGCCCGCTGAGGCCCGGCGCTGGCACGCTGCAGGCCGATGCCGCGCATCGGGCCGTCCAGCTTCTCGCCCCAGTCGTTGAAGTCGCCGGCCACCAGCAGCGGAACGCCCGGTGGCACCTCGGCGGCGATGAAGGCCGCCAGCCGCTCGACCTGGCGCACCCGGCTGGCGTGGATCAGCCCCAAGTGGGCCACCACCGCATGCACCTCGACCCCCTGCCACCACACCGGCACATGCAGCAGGCCGCGCTGCTCGAAGCGGTGGTCGCTCACGTCGTGGTGGCCGGCGTCGCCGATCGGCCAGCGCGACAGCAGCGCATTGCCATGCTCGCCGTGGCGGGTGACGGCATTCGTGCGGTAGGCCACTTCGTAGCCCTCGGGTGCCAGGTAGTCGGCCTGGCCTTCCTCGGGCCAGCCCAGCACGGTGCGGGTGAAGCGGTTGGCCTCGCGGCGCTCGAACAGCCGCACTTCCTGCAGGCAGACCAGGTCGGCGTCCAGCGCCTCGATGCCCAGGCCCAGGTTGTGGATCTCCAGCCGCTTGCGCGGGCCCACGCCGCGCACGCCCTTGTGGATGTTGTAGGTGGCCACGCGCAGCACGTCGGACGTGTGCTGGGTGGCCGGGCCGGCGGTGAACAGGCCCTGGGCGCTCAGGCGGGACGGGGTGAAGTGGGGGCCGCGCATGCCCGCATCATGCCGCGCCCGCGGCGCCGCCACCGAGCTGTGGCAGGTGCAGCACCGCCTCGGCATTGCTGGGCGAGAAGCAGCGGTCGGCCGCCTCGCGCCAGGGCAGCCACACCAGCTGCAGGTGCTCGCGCGGGGCCAGCACCACCGGCGTGCCGGCGGGCACGGTCAGGCCGAACACATGCTCGGTGTTGTTGGTCACGCCCGGCGCATAGCGGTGGCGCCAGACAGGGTAGATCTCGTAGACGTTGCGCAGGCCCCAGTCGCGCAGCGCCGACAGCGGCACCTGCGGGCTGCCGATGACGATGCCGGTCTCCTCGGCGACCTCGCGGACCGCGGTCTCCACCAGCGGCTCGTCGAGCCGGTCCTTGCTGCCGGTCACGCTCTGCCAGTAGCCGGGCTTGTCGGCGCGCTCGATCAGCAGCACCTGCAGGTCGGGCGTGTGGATCACGACCAGCACGCTCTCCGGGATCTTCGGCGGCTTGGCGCCGGCAGCCGGCGTCGTCATGCGGAGGTCCGCCGGGCCTTCACCGCGTCAGCGAGGTTGCGCAAGAGCGGCACGGTGTCGTCCCAGCCGATGCAGGCGTCGGTGATCGACACGCCGGGCTGCAGGGTCAGGCCAGGTTTCAGGTCCTGGCGGCCCTCGTGCAGATGGCTTTCGACCATCACGCCGACGATGCGGCGTTCGCCAGCGGCCACGCGGGCGGCGACATCGGCCGCCACCTCGGTCTGGCGGCGGTGCTGCTTGGCCGAGTTGGCATGCGAGCAGTCGACCATCACCTGCTCGCGCAGGCCGGCCTTGCGCAGCACGGCGCAGGCGGCATCCACATGCGCCGCGTCGTAGTTCGGCGCCTTGCCGCCGCGCAGGATCACATGGCCGTCGGCATTGCCGCGGGTCTCGAAGATCGCCGCCACGCCCATCTTGGTCATGCCCATGAAGCTGTGCGGCGCGGCGGCCGACACCAGGGCGTCGGCGGCGATCTGCACGCCGCCGTCGGTGCCGTTCTTGAAGCCCACCGGGCAGCTCAGGCCCGAGGCCAGCTGGCGGTGGCTCTGGCTCTCGGTGGTGCGCGCGCCAATCGCGCCCCAGGCAATCAGGTCGCTGACGTACTGGGGCGACAGCAGGTCGAGGAACTCGGTGCCCGCCGGCAGGCCCAGGGCATTGACCTGCAGCAGGATCTCACGCGCCAGCCGCAGGCCCTCGTTGATGCGGAAGCTGCCGTCCAGCCGCGGATCGTTGATCAGGCCCTTCCAGCCCACCGTGGTGCGCGGCTTCTCGAAGTAGACCCGCATCACCACGATCAACTCGCCGGCCAGTGCGTCGGCCAGCGGCTTGAGCAGCCGGGCGTCATGCAGGGCCTGGGCGGGGTCGTGGATGCTGCAGGGGCCGACGACGGCCACCAGCCGGTCGTCGTCACCGCGCAGCACCCCGCCGATGGCCTGGCGGGTGGCCTGCACCGTCTGCTCGATGGCCGGCGTCACCGGCAGGTCTTCCAGCATCACCGCCGGCGAGACCAGGGCGCGCACCGCGGCAATGCGGGTGTCGTCGATGCGGGTGGTGTCCAGCGTGGCGGAAGGGCGTTCTTCGATGGGTGTCATGGCAGGGCGGATCAGCGGCAACCGACGTCGATTTGCACTACGCCAGGCCCCGGCAGGGGACAGGCCGCGCAGCGGCCAGGGGAGCGCGATCGCACCCGAAGCCGGCAGACAGGATCCGGCTCCGCCGGTCCTGTCTGGTCAGCCCCTCGGGGGCCGGCGCCCGGCGCCGGGGGCCGTCAGTTCCGCAGACGGATGTGCAGCTCGCGCAGCTGCTTCTCGTCGACCAGGCTGGGCGCGCCGGTCAGCAGGCACTGGGCGCGCTGCGTCTTCGGGAAGGCGATCACGTCGCGGATCGACTCGGCGCCGGTCATCAGCGTGGCGATGCGGTCCAGGCCGAAGGCCAGGCCGCCGTGCGGCGGCGCGCCGTACTGCAGCGCGTCGAGCAGGAAGCCGAACTTCACCTTCTGCTCTTCCGGCGTGATCTTCAGCGCGTCGAACACCTTGGCCTGCACATCGGCGCGGTGGATCCGCACCGAGCCGCCGCCGATCTCCCAGCCGTTGAGCACCATGTCATAGGCCTTGGCGATGCACTTGCCCGGGTCGGTGGTCATGAAGTCCTCATGGCCGTCCTTCGGGGCGGTGAACGGATGGTGCACCGCCACCCAGCGGTCGCTGTCCTCGTCGTGCTCGAACATCGGGAAGTCGACCACCCACAGCGGCGCCCACTTGTCCTCGAACAGGCCGTGGCTGCGGCCGAACTCGCTGTGGCCGATCTTCACGCGCAGCGCGCCCAGGGCGTCGTTGACGACCTTGGCCTTGTCGGCGCCGAAGAAGATCAGGTCGCCGTTGCAGGCACCGGTGCGCGCCAGCGTCTGCTCCAGCGCGGCGTCGCTCAGGTTCTTCACGATCGGGCTCTGCAGGCCGTCGCGGCCCTTGGCCATGTCGTTGACCTTGATCCAGGCCAGGCCCTTGGCACCGTAGATCTTGACAAACTCGGTGTAGGCGTCGATCTCGCCACGGCTCATCTCGCCGCCGGCGGGCACGCGCAGCGCGGCCACGCGGCCGGTCGGGCTGTTGGCCGGCGTGCTGAAGACCTTGAACTCGACGGCCTTCATCACGTCGGTCAGCTCGGTGAATTCCAGCTTCACGCGCAGGTCGGGCTTGTCCGAGCCGTACTTGTGCATCGCGTCGGCATAGGTCATCTCGGCGTAGACCGGCAGTTCCAGGTTCATCGTCTTGCGGAAGACGGTGCGGATCATGGCCTCGGTGATGGCGCGGATCTCGTGCTCGTCCAGGAAGCTGGTCTCCAGGTCGATCTGCGTGAACTCGGGCTGGCGGTCGGCGCGCAGGTCCTCGTCGCGGAAGCACTTGGTGATCTGGTAGTAGCGGTCGAAGCCCGCCACCATCAGCAGCTGCTTGAACAGCTGGGGCGACTGCGGCAGCGCGAAGAACTGGCCGTCGTGCACGCGGCTGGGCACCAGGTAGTCGCGCGCGCCCTCGGGCGTGCTCTTGGTCAGCATCGGCGTCTCGATGTCGATGAAGCCCTGCTCGTCCAGGAACTTGCGCACCTCGATGGCCACCTTGTAGCGCAGCATCAGGTTCTTCTGCATCTGCGGGCGGCGCAGGTCCAGCACGCGGTGGGTCAGGCGCACCGTCTCGCTGAGGTTGTCGTCGTCGAGCTGGAAGGCCGGCGTCACGCTGGCGTTCAGCACCTCCAGCGTGTGCGCCAGCACCTCGATCTTGCCGCTGACCAGGTTGGCGTTGTGCGTGCCCTCGGGGCGCGCGCGCACCACGCCGGTGACCTTCAGGCAGAACTCGTTGCGCACGCCCTCGGCGGCCTTGAACATCTCGGGCCGGTCGGGGTCGCAGACGATCTGCACCAGCCCCTCGCGGTCGCGCAGGTCGACGAAGATCACGCCGCCGTGGTCGCGCCGGCGGTGGGCCCAGCCCATCAGGGTGACGGTCTGGCCCAGCAGCGCCTCGCTGACGAGGCCGCAATAGGTGGTACGCATGGGTGAAAGCTCCGGTGTTGAAGCCACGGCGCCTGGCCCGGTTGACGGGGCGGCAGTGGCCGGGCGGAAGATTCGCGGGAAGGGGTGGATGCGGCGTTGGGGCCGGTGCGGCAGCCCTCAGGACCAGGCGCTGGTGCCGTGTGCGCCCGGCCCCGTCAATTTCGGGGCGCGGCGGCGACCGGCAGGGGCCGCGGCGGGGCGGGCGGCGGCGGCACCACCACGCCCATCGAGATGATGTACTTCAGCGCCTCGTCCACGCTCATCTGCAGCGGCCGAACCGCCGTGCGCGGCATCATCAGGAAGAAACCGCTGGTGGGGTTGGGCGTGGTCGGCACGTACAGGCTGACATGCTCGCCGTTCAGGTGGCTGGCCACCTCGCCGCCGGGCTTGCCGGTGACGAAGGCGATGGTCCAGCTGCCGGCATGCGGGTACTGCACCAGCACCGCCTCGCGGAAGGCGTTGCCACTGCTGGAGAACAGCGTGTCCGAAACCTGCTTGACCGAGCTGTAGATGCTCTTGACGATGGGGATGCGCGACAGCAGCCTGTCCCACTGGCGCACCCACCACTGGCCGAAGATGTTGGTGACGAACACCCCGGTGGCCAGCAGCAGGAAGGCCATCACCAGCACGCCCAGGAAGGGCACGCGGCGCAGCGCCTCGATCGAACCGTCGGCACCCGGCGGCAGCACATGCTGGCCGATGGTCAGCAGCCACGAGAACACCCCGTCCATCAGGCCCAGCAGCCACAGCAGCACCCAGATGGTGATCGCCAGCGGCAGCCAGACCAGCAGGCCGGCGATGATGTACTTTTTCACTCGGTGGCTTTCGGGGGGCGGCCTGCGCGGGGGTCAATGGCAGGCGCAGGAGCCGCCGCAAGGCGTGGCCGACGCGCTGGCTGCGGCCGGGGCGTCGCCGCCACTGCTGCTGCCGGTGTCGGACTTGGCATCGGATGCCGTGGTGGTGGCGGCGGCGCTGGTGGCCGCACTGCCGCCGCCCTTGAAGTCGGTGGCGTACCAGCCCGAGCCCTTGAGCTGGAAGCCGGCGGCCGTCACCTGCTTGGCGAAGGCCTCCGCACCGCAGGCCGGGCAGGTGCTGAGCACCGGATCGGACAGTTTCTGCAGCACGTCCTTCGCATGGCCGCAGGCGGAGCAGCGATAGGCGTAGATCGGCATGTCTGAACCCCAAACGCAAAACCTCAAATTATACGGCGCGACCCCTGGGCCGCCCGTTCCCGCTCGGGGAGATGGGGTGCGGTTTCAGACGTTCAAGCCGCGCACATGGTGGTCGGCCTCGTGCCGGTTGCGCAGCCACTGCGGCGCCAGCGAGCCCGCCACCAGGCCGACGAAGGCCGCCAGCAGCCCGGCCAGCTGGCCGGGGAAATGCTCGCCCAGGCCGCTGATCTGCGGAAAGAACAGCACCCAGGTGACGATGCCGGCGGCCACCGAGACGATCGCACCCTGGGTGGTGGCCGGCTTCCAGTACAGGCCCATCACCAGCGGCACGAAGGCGCCGACCAGGGTCACCTGGTAGGCCGACGACACCAGTTCGTAGATCGAGGTGCCCTTCATCGCGATGGCGTAGGCCAGCACCGTGGCCGCGAAGACCACGATCGACCAGCGCATCGCCGCCAGCTGCTGGCGGTCGCCCATGTGCGGGCGCAGGTTCTTCAGGATGTTCTCGACGAAGCTGGTGGCCGGCGCCAGCAGCGTGGCCGACGAGGTGCTCTTGATCGCCGACAGCAGCGCGCCGAAGAACAGGATCTGCATCAGCAGCGGCATCTGGCCCATCACGAAGGTGGGCAGCAGGCGCTGGTAGTCGTTCTTGGCGATTTCCAGGGCCTGGTCACCCATCACCACCACGGCGGCGGCGACGATGAACATCGGCACGAAGGCGAACAGGATGTAGGCCGTGCCGCCGATGACCGCGCCGTTGCGCGCGGTGGTGGCGTCCTTGGCCGACATGACGCGCTGGTAGACGTCCTGCTGCGGGATGCTGCCCAGCATCATGGTGATGCCCGCGCCGATGAAGAAGGCCACGTCCTTGAAGTTGGCCTCGGGCAGGAAGCGCCACAGGTCCTGCGAGCCGATCTTGGCCATCACCACGCCGTAGCCGCCGGCCAGGTCCGCCGAGAACACGGCGATCACGCTCATGCCCACCACCAGCACGATCATCTGGATGAAGTCGGTCCAGGCCACCGCCAGGAAGCCGCCCACCACCACGTAGATCAGCACCGCCAGCGTGCCCACCACCATGCCGGCGGTCTCGCTCATGGCGCCGTTGGTCAGCACGCTGAAGACCAGGCCCAGCGCCGTGATCTGCGCCGCCACCCAGCCCAGGTAGCTCAGGATGATCGCCGCCGAGCAGAACACCTCGATGCCCTTGCCGTAGCGCTGGCGGTAGAAGTCGCCGATGGTCAGCAGGTTCAGCCGGTACAGCTTCGCGGCGAAGAACAGGCCCACCAGCACCAGGCACATGCCGGCGCCGAACGGGTCCTCGACGATGGCGTTGAGCCCGCCCTGCACGAACTTCGCCGGAATGCCCATCACCGTCTCGGCGCCGAACCAGGTGGCGAAGGTGGTGGTGATCACCATCGCCAGCGGCAGGCTGCGCCCGGCGATGGCGAAGTCGGTGCTGTTCTTGATGCGGGTGCCGGCCCACATGCCCAGGGCCAGGGTGCCCAGCAGGTAGAGCACGACGAAGACGATCAGGGTGATGTTCATGCCGGTGACCGGGGGCGTCGGTGGAGGAACAGGCAGCAAGATGCGCGCCAAAAACGGGCGCGATTATGAAGTGCCGCCGGTGTTCAGGCCGCCGGCCAGCGCAGCCACAGCTGCGTGGCCATCGCGCCCACCAGGAAGCCCAGCGCCCCGATCACCACCGCCTGCAGCAGCCGGTTGGTGCGGCGCTGCTCGGCCAGCAGGGCCAGCAGTGCGGGGTCGGTGGCCGGCCGGCGCTGCAGCGCCTGGTGCACCAGGCGCGGCAGCTCGGGCAGCATCTGGGCGAAGTGCGGCGCCTCGTTCTTCAGGCGCTCGACCAGGCCCTGCCAGCCGACCTGCTTGTACATCCAGGTTTCCAGGAAGGGCTTGGCCGTGGCCCACAGGTCCAGCTCGGGGTCGAGCTGGCGGCCCAGGCCCTCGATGTTGAGCAGGGTCTTCTGCAGCAGCACCAGCTGCGGCTGGATCTCGACGTTGAAGCGGCGGCTGGTCTGGAACAGCCGCATCAGCACCTGGCCCAGCGAGATGTCCTTCAGCGGCCGGTCGAAGTGCGGCTCGCACACGGCGCGGATGGCGCTCTCCAGCGCGTCCACGCGCGTGCCCGGCGGCACCCAGCCGGACTCCAGGTGCAGCTCGGCCACGCGCTTGTAGTCGCGGCGGAAGAAGGCCAGGAAGTTCTGCGCCAGGTATTCCTTGTCGTTGTCGGTCAGGGTGCCGACGATGCCGAAGTCCAGCGCGATGTAGCGCCCGAAGCTGCGGGGGTCCAGGCTCACCTGGATGTTGCCCGGGTGCATGTCGGCGTGGAAGAAGCCGTCGCGGAAGACCTGGGTGAAGAAGATCGTGACGCCGTCGCGCGCCAGCTTGGCGATGTCCACGCCCGCCTCGCGCAGACGGTCGAGCTGGCTGATCGGCACGCCTTTCATGCGCTCCATCACCAGCACCGTGGGGGTGCAGAAGTCCCAAACCATCTCGGGCACCAGCACCAGGTCCAGGCCTTGCATGTTGCGCCGCAGCTGGGCGGCGTTGGCGGCCTCGCGCACCAGGTCCAGCTCGTCGTGCAGGTAGCCGTCGAACTCGGCCACCACCTCGCGCGGCTTCAGGCGCTTGCCGTCGGCCCAGGCCCACTCGACCGCCCGCGCCAGCGTGTGCAGCAGGCCCAAGTCGTGCTCGATGACCTCGAGCATGCCCGGACGCAGCACCTTCACCGCCACCTCGCGGCCGTTCTTCAGCGTGGCGAAGTGCACCTGGGCGATCGAGGCGCTGGCCACCGGCGTGGTGTCGAAGGTCTCGAACACCTCGTCGATGCGCTTGCCGAAGGCCTTCTCCACCAGCGCCACCGCCAGCGTGCCCGGGAACGGCGGCACCCGGTCCTGCAGCAGGGCCAGCTCGTCGGCCACGTCCAGCGGCATCAGGTCGCGCCGGGTGGACAGCACCTGGCCGAACTTGACGAAGATCGGCCCCAGCCGCTCCAGCGCCATGCGCAGGCGCGCACCGCGCGGCGCGTCCAGCCGGGCGCGGCGGCCGATGGTGGCCACCCGCACCAGGGCGCGCACCCAGCCCTGGCGGAAGCGCGACAGCGCCACCTCGTCCAGGCCGAAGCGCAGGACGGTCAGGCCGATGGTGACCAGCCGGAAGAAATGCCCCATGACCGAGCGCCGCGGGCCTGGCGTCAGCGCCCGCGCATGCGGCCGGCGGCGGCCTCGGCGCCCTGCATGGCCTTGCGCAGCGCGCCGGCCAGGCCGCTGCCCAGGCGGTGCAGCTCGTGCGCCACCGTGGGGCCGAACAGGCGCTGCAGGTCGTCGGCGACATCCCAGCGCAGGTTCTTCAGCAGCCAGTCGACGTCGGCGGCCAGCAAGGCATCCCCCTCGATGACCAACGGCGGCATGCTGCCGCCCAGGGCCTGCAGCGCCAGCGCGGCGGGGTTCGACGCCTCCAGCCGCACGCGCAGGTCGGCGTCCACCGGGTCGCGGCACCACTCCACCAGCCCGGCCGGGGTGATGCGGAAGGCCAGCGGCGGCGGCGCCGGCAGCAGGCGCGGCAGTTGCAGCAGCTCCAGCCGCAGCACCTGGCCCTGGTGCGGCAGCATGCGGGCCACCGCCTGCGGCTCGGCCGCCATCACGTGGTTGACCACCAGGACCAGGCGGTCCATCAGTGCCGGCGCGAGCAGCGCGTTGAGGTTCTGCAACATCGTCCGGATTGTAGGCAGGGGCCATCCCGGCCCCGGGTTGTCACCGGGATCGCGTCGAATATCAACGAGAATCGCCCGCAGCCTTTTCCGGTGGCCAGGCCACCGCCGACGCCCAGCCCTGTTCCCCGCCGACCCCGCGCCACGAGCCTGATGTTCGATTCCCGAAGCACCCGCAACTTCAACAGCGCCCCGCAGTCGGTCACGGCCTTCATCGCCACCGTGCTGGAGCCGGCGATCACGGTGATGGTCTACCTGGGTGCGATGGCCTGGGAGGACGAGAGCGTCGGCCGCGCCGACCTCACGCTGTGCTTCCTGGTGCTGGCGCTCACCTTCCCCGGCATCAACCGCTTCCGCGACCGCCTCAGCTCGGCGGCCGTGGGCATCCTGGGCTCGTGGATCACGCTGCTGGCCATCCTGCTGGGCTTCGGCTACGGCACCCGCAGCCTGGACCTGTTCGACACCGAGGTCATCCTCTTCTGGGCCCTCGTCACCCCGGTCATCCAGCTGGCGGCGGTGCGGCTGGGCCACGGTGCCATCCGCCGCCAGGCGATGAACAGCGGCAACCGCCGCTCGGCGGTGGTGATCGGCGCGTCGGCGCTGGGCGTGAAGGTGGCGCATGCGCTGACCCAGAGCCCGGTGCAGGGCGTGGACTTCCTGGGCTACTTCGACGACCGCACCGGCGAGCGCCTGCACGAGGCCACCACCGGCAAGCGCCTGGGCAACCTGCTGGACGCGGCGCCCTACATCCGCAGCCACGGCGTCAAGGAGGTGTTCATCACCCTGCCGCTGGGCTCGCAGCCGCGCATCATCACCCTGCTCGAGCACCTGCAGGGCACCACCGCGTCGATCTACTTCGTGCCCGACGTCTTCGGCATCAGCATCAGCATCATCCAGGGCCGGCTGCAGGACATGAACGGCGTGCCGGTGGTCGGCATCTGCGAGACGCCGTTCACCGGCACCAACCGCCTGATCAAGCGCCTCAGCGACATCGTGCTGTCGCTGCTGATCCTGGTGCTGATCGCGCCGGTGATGCTGGCGGTGGCCATCGGCGTCAAGCTCAGCTCGCCCGGGCCTGTCATCTTCCGCCAGCGGCGCAACGGGCTGGATGGCGAGGAGATCATCGTCTACAAGTTCCGCTCGATGCGGGCGATGGACAACGGCCCGGTGGTCAAGCAGGCCACCAAGGGCGACCCGCGCATCACGCCGTTCGGCGCCTTCATCCGCAAGACGTCGCTGGACGAACTGCCGCAGTTCATCAACGTGCTGCAGGGCCGCATGAGCATCGTGGGCCCGCGCCCGCATGCCGTGGCGCACAACGAGATGTACCGCCAGCTGATCAAGGCCTACATGGTGCGCCACAAGGTCAAGCCGGGCATCACCGGCTGGGCCCAGGTCAACGGCCACCGCGGCGAGACCGACACCCTGGAGAAGATGCAGGCCCGCGTGGAATACG
>Ga0116181_1003542_pt1 | contig 12113 bp, 16 predicted proteins | sample AD_UKC075_MetaG_FD_89752 | JGI IMG/M metagenome (GOLD analysis project Ga0116181, IMG submission 89752) | Active sludge microbial communities of municipal wastewater-treating anaerobic digesters from USA - AD_UKC075_MetaG | ecosystem: Engineered > Bioreactor > Anaerobic > Digestate | place: USA...
AAAGCGTGATATATTATCACTTGCGTTTATGCAAGAATGGGGGAATTCCCGAGCGGTCAAAGGGGGCAGACTGTAAATCTGTTGCCACAGGCTTCGGTGGTTCGAATCCACCTTCCCCCACCAAAGATAAAACCCTTGAATCCATGCGGGTTCAAGGGTTTTTTGTTTTTGTCTATGATATTGAAGTTTATAATGGAATTTTAAAATGTCACACAAAATGTCACATATTATTTTTTCGCCGCTGATGATAGTGTACTATCAAGAGACCAAAGCGCTTCCGACTTGGATTGGTTTAGTACGTGAGAATAGATATTAAGTGTTGTGGATTGACGAGAATGACCAAGGATGCTTGAGACGGATGCAATATCAGCTTTGTTGGTTAACATCACAGTAGCTGCTGTGTGTCGCAAATCATGGAATCGAATATTTCTCAAATTATTTTCTGTGCAGAATTCTTTCCACCATCTTGTTATTGTATCTGGGCTTATAACCTCTCCGTTCCATCCGGCAAAGAGCCAACCTTTATCAACCCATTTGTTGCCCAGCTGAAGCCGCCGTTCTGATTGCTCAGCTCTTAATTTTTTGAGTAATGCTATTAGTTCTGGAGATAACGGTAATATTCGCTCATCTCCGGTTTTAGTATCCTTTTCAATAAGTCCTTTTTTCTTGACGCGAACAACCGCTCTTCGAACTGTTATTGCATTATCATCAAAATTAATATCGTTCCATTTTAACCCCACTATTTCCTCGCGTCGCATGCCACGAGAAGTCGCAAGCCACACCGCAAGCTGAAAAATAACCGGCTTAGATTTGAGCAGATCAACCATAGTTTGCAGATCTTTTTTATTGTAAACATCCTTTTTCCCCGCCTCATATTTCGGCGGGTCTATTTTTTTGCATGGATTCTCGTCCATATACTCCCATTTGACCGCTTTGTTCAACATGGCTCGAAGCAAGGCAAAAACACCTTGCTTTGTTCGCGAGCCGGCATCAACGCCATTGATAATGCCTTGTATATGTCGGACAGATAAGGTTTTCAGTTTGGCGCCGGATTTATCTTTTATATACCGCTCCCAAAGTTCCCTGTAATATTCTATGGTGCGAGCTTCACAGTTTTGAATCACGTGATCGCGCATCCAAGTGTCATACATTTCGTCGAGGGTTTTTGGTGATTTAGAAACCCGTTCATTAATAAATTTGTTTCGCTCATTATATAAGGCCAGCAGCTGGCGCTCTGCATCGGTTTCACTTGTGGCGGTAACGATTTTGGAGGGTTGTATCCGCCTGCCATAATCATCATATCCTGCAGACACACGCAGACGACACTTATTCGGGCCTATCCATGTAATGCTACCGATTGATCGCTCTTTAGCCACAATATCAACCTCCTAAGGGTATTAAATACCGCGTCCTTACCTCCTGGATAAAGGCGCGGTAATTCTAATATTTTGACCGCTTCATACATCTCTAATTATGCGCTTTACCAACCCGATTATCCGGATGCGCTGTACTTCCGCGCCTTCGAAAACGCGCGGCGGATAGTATGGATTTTCGCTTATCAGTTCAATGTGATTATCGTCGTATTTCACTCTCTTAACCACGCCGTCTTCGTTATCGATAGTAACAACAGCTAATGAACCACTGTCTACGCTGGGCTGACACTGTATTAGCACACGGTCCCCTTCCAAGATTTTAGGGGACATGCTGTCACCTTTTACCCTGAGCAGTATATATTCATGCCCGCGGTCTAATATGTCCGACGGTATTGCCTCATAACCCTCTACATCTTCATGTGCATAACAGCCGTCGCCGGCGGAAACTCTCCCAACAATCGGTACATGTACAATTGTAATTGGTATAAGGTTGGAGGAGAGGGTATTCGCATCATGGTCTGATGATTGTAAATTAAAAAAGTAATTTGGCTCTACATTAAGAGCGGTGCACAATAATTCTATTGTATCTGCATCAGGCTTGTTAATACCATTTTCCCAGTTACTAATGGCAGTATGCTTGGCACCTATTAAAGCGGCTAACTCTTTTTGGGTTAGCCCTTTTTTTATTCTTGCGTTTCTAATTTTTGCCCCCAAAGTAATAGCCATTTCTCTCACCTCTGGCACTTACTATAACACAATATTTTGAATGTGTAAATAATTTTTTTCAGTATTTCTGAAATTTATTTCGAAAACCTATTGACATTCCAGAATATATGGATTATTATGATATTACACTTCCAGAATATCTGGACTTGGGGGGTGAAGGCATGAATGTAGGTCGCAGAATATTGGAATATCTTAATGAAAATGGGATTTCGCAGACCTTTGTGAGCAAAAAAACCGGAATCCCTTTGCCAAAACTTAATCTCTCCTTAAACGGCCACCGAAAGCTGGGATATGACGAATATGCGGCCATATGCTGGTGTCTTAATGTTAACACAGACCATTTCATAAAACCTGCGCCGTTGTCGGAAATTACCAGCGCATAAAAACTTCCTGAACAGAAGGAGGTGAAAAAGAAAATAATGAAACAGTTGAATATATTAACCCCATTGGAAGCTGCCGAATTCCTACGCATAAGCAGGCCGACACTTGACCGGTTAAAACGAACAAAGAAGCTGGAGGGGACGTATTTTTATGTCGGCACCCGCCTCCTGTATATACGCCGGAAGCTAGAGGAATGGGCGGAAGCAGGAGGAACAGCACAATTTAGTGCGTGAGAAAAACCCCGCGCATGGCGGGGCAGGAAGGAGGGCCGTTAATTGACTATTTCCGAAGCTGTGAAATTAGCCCTAAAGGAAGACAAATACATCAAATTAGCCGGAAGCATTTTCCGCACTAAGATTAAACCGACAAACACATCTGAATGCTGCATCATGATTTCGGAACACAGGTCAAAAGTTATGCCGAGATGGAATCCGACGGCTGATGACCTTGTTTCAGATGACTGGGAAGTAGTGGACTAGAAATTGTAGAGAAAGGAGGGTGAAAGGAGTGATGTTGAATAAAGTTAGTTAGTCTATTCGTCGCTACAGTAACTTGTCTTGTTTTATTGCGCTGCATGATGCGGCCGGACACACCTGCAGCTGAGACATCCACCAGCACCACAATGACAGTAATCACGACCACAACCACAACCACAACCACCACAACCACCACAACGACAGCACCTGCACTATACGACATACCGCTGTCAGCAGAACTACAGGAATACACCATCGGAGTCTGCAGGCAATACGGCGTTGATCCTGCCCTTGTCTTGGCTCTCATGGGCGTGGAATCCGAGTATCGACCGGATGTTATCAGCTGCACTAATGACTACGGCTTGATGCAGATAAACCGCTGTAATCATAAGTGGTTATCGGACAAGCTTGGTATAACAGACTTTTTGGATCCACAGCAAAACATTCTGGCCGGCGTATATATGCTGAGAGAGATCTCAAAAGAGTACAGCAGGCTGGAAGATGTGCTAGTGGTTTACGCCCGCGGACCGGGCGGAGCAAAAAAGCTCTGGCGCAAGGGGGTGCGAAAAACCGAACATACCAAAAAGGTGCTGGAACGAATGAGTAATCTGAAAAGGAGGGAGGTTTAGAATTGCCGGAATACTTAGAACATCGATGCTGCATGTGTCCAAACATAGGAACACCGATAACAACTTGCCCGCCGGCTCCAACTTTGCATCCAACTCCAACACCGTGCCGCTTTGTTAAAACCTACATAGATAATCGCGGGTGGCGATATCGAGCTATGCCGGGGCTCGGGCCAAATTGCTTTAAGGGGCGATATAACAAGCCCGGTAAGCCGGGATGGAAGTGCATGCCGCAACTCCCTTGGCGGTCAAGTTTCGACGAGGCGCAAGCTGACCTGAATGCTTATGCAAAAGCAAAGGGGTGGTTGGAATGCTAGAGGTTCTGCTCTCCCCGGTGGGAATAGCGGTAACGGCAATAGTAGGGCTGGCGCTGGTGGCGGCGAATCTGATTGATCTATTTACGCCGGACAAGCCGGAGCTGCATCTGTACGAGCGGATTAAAAGAGCAAAACGGAAAGGCAGGTGGGAGTAGGTGGAGAAATTCAATAATAACGGAGAACTGTGCATTGTCCTTAAGCGCCATGGTACCAAAGCGCTTATCTTACGGACAGACAGCACTGGTGCACCGTATGTAGTACCAGTGGAACATGTTAAAGGCGCATCCAGTTGGTGGCACGGCAGGTATTTTACAGATTTAGATGAAGCGCTGGAATTCTATAACAAGGAGGTTAGAGAACTTGAAGCGGGTGCGCAGATGGACGCCTGAAGAATATGAATATCTAATCGAAAATTGGGGCAACAAGTCGCTTAGAACTATCGCTAATCACCTGAACCGGAGTCCGAATGCTGTGAAAATCAAAGTTGACCGATTAGGGTTAGGTGCATTTCTCGACAACGGAGATTACATAACTTTTAATCAGTTGCTAAATGCTTTAGGTATCAGAAGTTACAGCTATAAGGCGGAAAGTTGGATTAAGCGGCGCAAACTCCCTGTCAAATACAAAAGGGTTAAAGACTGCAGTTTTCGGATTATCTGTGTTGATGACTTTTGGAAATGGGCAGAGAAAAACCGTGGCTTCATCGACTGGACGAAATTCGAGGAAAATATCCTCGGCAAAGAGCCGGATTGGGTGAAAGAACAGCGGAGGTTGTGCACCTTGGCAAAAATGAAATACCACACTGGGCCTTGGACCCCCGGTGAAGATGAATGGTTAAAGCGTCTTTTGAAGCAGTATAAATACACTTGGTCGGAGATAGCCCGAATGATGCACAGGACAGAAGGCGCGATTCAGCGCAGAATAATCGATCTCGGATTGAAGGAACGTCCAATTAAATCGGATAACCACAATCCTTGGTCAGATGAAGATTATCAACTACTGGGTGAGCTGATAAAGCAGGGTCATCACTACGAAACCTTGTCGGAAATATTAGCGCGATCCACCAAAGCAATCCGTGGCAGAGTATACAGTATGTATCTTACGGAGAATCTCGATAAAGTGCGAACGATAATCGGAGACAGCAACTGGGGCGATAATAGGCCGGACAGGCCGGTGACACACCCTACATTAACCAGTGCGGAACGCCAGGAAGTCAGGCAAAACATATCGCTATTGGCGGGAATTTTAAAGGCCTCTATTAAATCACGCTGTATAGCAATGAAAGGAGAATGCTATGAGGCAGAAATCGCGTAAGAAAAAACCGCTTACGTCTCCGGAAAAGACGTAAGCGGCACAAAAGGAGATAAATAGTTTATCACACACCCTCATTATAAGAGGAGAAGAGAGGTTTGTCAATGGATATCAGAGTTATAGGAAAATGGCCGCACATTGAAGTAATTGCCGCAGGAGACCGCACGGACGTTCTTATTGGGCTTACTTGTGCTATTACCTCAATATTAAATACCTATAAAAAACCCGGAACAACGGATGAGGATATAGTTAATATAATAGCCGGAACAGCACGAAATTTGTTAAAGGCTAATCGTATTGAGATTAATTTATCTGAAATGTATAAGGAGGGCATCAGGTAATGTGGGTATTTCGCAAGGCAGAACCGCAGCTGTGGACAGTAGGGTTCTACAGCCCGGATGGCGTGTGGCACCCGGAAAGCGACTGGAGCACAAAAGAAGAGGCCGTCCTGCGTGTGCACTACCTGAACGGCGGTTCCTCCGCCGAGGAGGCGCCCTGATGATTACAAGCCGCAAAAATTACACTCAAAAAGAACCGCCCCGTTGCCCCATATGCGGCAGCATCGATGTTATAGGAGAGCAATGTCAACACTGTAAATCAAAAATTTAGGAGGCTAATTGATTATGGAAGTAAAAGTTACTATCGAGGCAGACAAGCTCGTAATCGCAATGACTAAACTTGCTGACGCTATACTTAGATACGCTGACGTGCTCCAAGGAAATCCCATACAAAACGGGTTTAAGGATCATGGTGATTTTGAGGAGATAATGGATGCTCCTGAACCTCAGACAACATCTGCAACCGCACTTGCGCCCGCAACCGCTCCCGCGACTACACCTATGACCGCACCCGCAACTGCTTCTGTAATAACATCACCCTACCCGCCTCAAGCAGCGGTACCCGTGGCACCACAGCCTGCAACACCACCAGTGGTACAGCCGACAATACAGCAGCCCTCGCCAGTACCTACTGCTCAAGCCCCCACTTACACATTAGACCAGCTTGCACAGGCAGCGGCCGTATTGCGCGACGCCGGCAAGCTAACTCAACTTCAAGGACTACTTCAGCAGTTTGGTGTCCAATCAATGCAACAGCTCCCGCCGGAGCGATACGGTGAGTTTGCAACCGCTCTGCGGGGATTGGGGGCGAAGATCTAATGCCGGGAAAGCATGCGTTGTTATCGGCCTCCGGTGCGGAGCGGTGGATGAACTGCACGCCTTCAGCAAGGCTGGAAGAACAGTTCCCCGATGCCGGAAGTATTTATGCAGATGAAGGGTCCTTAGCTCATGCAATTGCAGAGCTTAAACTCCGCAAACACTTTCTTGAGCCGATGGGGCCGAGAACCTTCAGCAACCGGTTAAAAAAATTTCAAGAGGATCCTTCATACGCACCTGAAATGCTGAAGCACACAGATGATTACCTCGACTACATAAAAAGCATCGCCCACAGCTTTCCCGGTAAGCCGTACATAGGCATTGAGGTTAAACTGGATTTTTCTTGTTTCGTTCCCGAGGGTTTCGGTACTGCAGATTGCATCATTATTTACAGTAATGACTTGCATATTATCGACTTCAAATACGGCCAGGGTGTGCCTGTCAGTGCTGAAATCAGCCCTCAAATAAGGCTATATGCTTTGGGAGCTATTGAAAACTACAGCATGTTTTATGATATCCAAACCATACACATGCACATTTTCCAGCCTCGGCGGGATGATGCGTCCAGCGAAGCTGTAATGTCAAAGGATGACTTAATCAACTGGGGCGAATTCATCGTGAAGCCTCTTGCCCAAAAAGCCTTTAAAGGAGAGGGAGAATACAATCCTGGGGAATGGTGCCGGTTCTGCAGTGCAAAAGCACAATGCCGCGCAAGAGCGGACGTTATGACAGCTTTAGAAGCTTTCGGCAAGTCCATGCCTCCGCTGCTTAGTGATGAAGAAATCGGGGATATCCTAAAGCGCGCACAGGAACTTAAAGCATGGGTATCGGACCTTGAAGAATATGCCCTTTCCGCTATATTGGCCGGTGGCACGATACCTGGCTGGAAAGCTGTCGAAGGTCGAAGCGTCAGACAGTTTGATGATATCGACAAAGCATTTGATATCTTGAAGGCAAACGGAATCGATGAAGCGGTATTGTACGAGCGCAAACCGATCACCCTTACTGCGGTCGAAAAATTACTCGGCAAAAAGCAATTTGCGGAGCTGCTATCCGGACACGTCATCAAGCCACCCGGCAAACCGACACTCGCACCTGAATCCGACAAGCGTGAAGCGATAACCAATATGCCTAAAGCCGAACAAGTATTTTCAAACAAAAAATATTAAATGGAGGTATGTAAAAATGGCAAACAACAAACCAACAATGGTAACAACCGGAGAAGTGAGAATCAGCTATGAGCATTTAATGAAGCCCTATGCAAATCAACAAGGAGCGGAACCGAAATTCAGTGCTACGCTGCTTATCCCAAAATCCGATGTGGCGACTAAGCAACGAATCGACGCGGCTATTCAGGCGGCAACACAGGAAGGTATTAATAGCAAATGGAATGGGGTCAGGCCGCCTCAGGTCGCAATCCCAATTTACGACGGCGACGGCGTAAGACCAAACGGCGAACCATTTGGACCGGAGTGTAAAGGTCACTGGGTCATGACTGCTTCCAGCCGGATCAGGCCGGAAGTGGTTGACCTAAACCTGAACCCGATTATTGACGCGACAGAAGTTTACTCCGGGATGTATGCCCGCGTTAATATCAACTTTTTCCCGTACAATGCCGCAGGAAAAAAGGGTATTGGGTGCGGCCTCGGACCTGTCCAGAAAACACGCGATGGCGAACCGCTCGGCGGGCGTATAAGCGCAGCTGACGCCTTTGGTGGCGGCGCACCTGATTATCCGGCGCAACCGACCGCGCAGACCGGGTATTCACAGCAAACATATCAACAGCCCCCATACTCCGCTCAGCCGCAATATCCGGTACAACCCCAATATCAGCAACCTCAGTATTCGGCTGTAGACCCAATCACCGGACAGCCGATGAACCCGCAGAGCCCCCCCGTTTTAAGGGGTTGAAGGGATGAGCTATCTACACATAGACATCGAAACCTTTTCGTCCGTGGATATAAAAAAAGCTGGCCTGTATGCATACGTGCAGGCCAGCGACTTCCAGGTCTTATTATTCGGGTATTCTCTTGACGGAGGACCCGCGCAGGTTGTTGATTTAACAGCCGACGAAAACATCCCGAAAAACGTGTTCGGTCTGCTGTTCGACCCGCAATGCATTAAATACGCCTATAATGCCGCGTTTGAGTGGTACTGTCTATCCAAACACTTCCGACTCCATGAGTGCGTTCTTACGCCTGCAGAATGGCTGCAGCAGTGGCGGTGTGTCATGGTGCACGGATTGTACTGCGGCTATACCGCCGGACTGGCGGCAACCGGAGAAGCGTTGGGACTGCCCCAGGACAAGCGTAAATTATCCACCGGCACATCTCTTATCCGCACCTTCTGCGTACCGTGTAAACCGTCCAGGAGCAACGGAAACCGCACTCGCACATTACCCCACCACGAACCGGAACGCTGGCAACTGTTTAAGGAATATTGCCAGCAAGACGTTGTCACTGAGATGGAAATCGAACAGCGGCTATCCCCGTATCCCGTGCCGGACGACATCCAACAGCAGTGGGTTACAGACCAGATTATTAACGCCCGGGGCGTAGCCGTCGACATGGACATGGTACGCGGCGCGATCTGGTGTGCTACAGAGACTACCGCCAAGCTGACCAAAGAAGCTGTGCAGCTCTCAGGATTGGACAACCCAAACAGCGTGGCGCAGCTCACTAAATGGCTACAAGAGGAACTGGATGAAGAGGTGCCGGATCTGCGCAAAGAAACGGTTGCCGCTATGCTTGGAGGTGACCTTGATAACGATAAGGTTCGGCGCATGCTGGAAATCCGACAGCTGCTCGGTAAATCAAGTATAAAAAAATATACGGCTATGGAAACCGCCGTATGTGAAGATGGCAGACTTCGCGGCCTGCTACAGTTTTACGGAGCTAACCGAACCGGGCGATGGGCCGGGCGAATCGTGCAACCGCAAAACCTACCGAGAACTTTTTTACCCTGCCTGCCTCTTGCCCGTGATCTGGTCAAGTGCGGCGACCTTGATATGCTGGATATGATTTACGGTAACATACCGGATACCCTCTCGCAGCTCATACGGACCGCGTTGATAGCCGCGCCCGGGTGTGTACTACTGGATGCCGATTTTTCGGCGATCGAGGCAAGGATCATTGCATGGCTGGCGGGCGAGGAATGGGTGCTGGAGGTCTTCCGGACTCATGGAAAAATATACGAAGCCTGTGCTGCTCACATGTTCGGAGTTCCGATTGAAAAAATTGTCAAGGGCAACCCTGAATATGAGTTAAGGCAGAAAGGCAAGATTGCAACATTGGCGCTTGGATATCAAGGTTCGACCGGCGCGTTAATCGCAATGGGTGCGCTACAACAAGGGTTAACCGAGGAAGAACTTCCGGAAATAGTATCAAGGTGGCGTCAGGCAAACAGCCGGATTGTAGACCTTTGGTATTCTGTGGAAAACGTTGCCGTTGAGACCATCAGAACCGGACTGCCCAACGGTATTAATGGCCTAATCTTCGCAATGGAGGGCGATTCATCCGGACAATACTTTATGACCATTACCCTGCCAAGCGGTCGCAAGCTGTATTATGTAAAACCTTTTCTTGTACCAAACAGCCGAGGGTATGCGAGTATCCGGTACTGGGGCGTAAATCAAGGTAAATGGCGCAAAATTGAAACCTACGGCGGCAAGCTGGTTGAAAACATCGTTCAGGCAATTGCCCGGGACTGTCTGGCGGTCAATATTGAACGGCTGGAAGCGGCAGGATTCCCTGTGGTGTTCCATGTGCATGATGAAATTGTGATTGAGGTGCCTGAGGATAAAGCGAATCTGGACCGGGTTACCGCTATTATGAGCCAGCCAATAGACTGGGCTCCGGGGTTGCCGCTTAAGGCCGATGGATGGGTGGATTGCCACTATAAAAAAGATTAAACGGAGGAACTATTATATGCCTAAAATGGTGGACTTAACAGGTAAACGTTTTGGGCGCCTTACAGTAATCCGTCAAGGGCCTCGTAAAAATGGTCTTTTATATTGGGAATGTAAATGTGACTGTGGGAACATCCGATACCACAGAAACTGTGAATTAAAAAGCGGACAAATCATTAGTTGCGGTTGTTATAGAAAAGAATATATGCGGAAGAAATCAACCAAACATGGGTTATATAATGAAAAACTTCGAGGTGTTTGGGCTCAAATGCGGCAAAGATGTAATAATCCAAACCATAAAGATTACAGCAATTATGGAGGCAGGGGAATCTCCGTTTGCCCTGAATGGGATGAATACACAGCATTTCGTAATTGGGCAATTTCAGCGGGTTATAAAGAAGGATTGACAATAGACAGAATTAACGTTGACGGAAATTATACCCCTGAAAACTGTAGATGGATACCCCTTTCAGAACAAATGAAAAATAGAAGAACTTCTCGTTGGTATCGTAAAATCAACCAGCGCGAACCCAAATTATTCCAAATGTAAAGGAGACATCTCCTATGCAGTATGACCGACTAATAACAATCTCAACAGCTAACAGCCGCAAGTCAACACACTGGCCAGCCTCCACGCTATTATGGTCCGAGCTGGTGGAAAAGTTGCGGGTGCCTGTCCGGGGTACCGAGACACTGGCGGAGTACTTAAACTGGCCGAAGTCCAAACAAGACGAGGCTAAGGATGTCGGCGGCTTTGTTGCCGGCACACTGGACGGAGAACGCCGCAAGGCGGGTAATGTGACAGGTAGGGATGTTATTACCCTCGACCTCGACAGCATCCCTCCCGGGGGCACACAGGACGTGCTGAGGCGCATCTCATCTCTCGGCTGCGGATACTGCGTATACTCCACACGCAAGCACGCCGAAGCCAACCCGCGCCTGCGTGTCCTGATGCCTCTGTCCCGTACCGTGACGGCCGATGAATATGAGCCGATCGCTCGCAAGATCGCGCAGCTGATTGACAATAGTATGGCCATGTTCGACCCGTCCACCTTCGAGGCTGCCCGGCTGATGTACTGGCCGAGCTGCTGTGCAGACAGCCACTACATATACACCTATGAAGACAAACCGATGGTTGACGCTGACGGCGTACTCGCTATGTACACCGACTGGCGCAATATATCTGAGTGGCCGGAGGTGCCGGGTGTCCAACAGAACCGTGCCAAACACGCCGCAAAGCAGGAAGATCCAACCGAAAAACACGGCGTTATCGGAGCTTTTTGCCGTGTCTATGATATCTATCGAGCTCTTAATGAGCTGATTCCTGGTACTTATATACCGTGTGATGACAGCGACGGCAGCCGGTGGACTTACGCCGAAGGTTCCACAACCGGCGGAGCCATAATTTATGACAACGGCAAATTCCTATACAGCCACCATGCCACCGACCCCTGCGGCGGCAAACTGGTGAACGCTTTCGACCTGGTACGTATACATAAATTCGGCGATCTGGATGATGAAGCCAAGCCAGACACACCCGTTAATAAGCTGCCATCGTATGTAGAGATGAGCAAATTCGCGCTTGGGGATCCGGCTGTAGCTACTCTACTCAACCAGGAGAGGTACGAGCAAGCCACTAAAGCTTTCGACACCCCGCTGGATGCCGACGCTAACTGGATGTCTCTGCTGGCGGTATCCCCTACAACCGGTACGCCAGCAAAGACTATGGACAATATCTGCATCATTCTGGAGAACGACCCGCTCCTAAAAGGCAAGTTCGGACTGGACGAGTTCGCCAACCGCGGGGTTGTCCTCGGTCCTCTACCATGGGATGACAGGGAC
>Ga0116181_1003546_pt1 | contig 12107 bp, 17 predicted proteins | sample AD_UKC075_MetaG_FD_89752 | JGI IMG/M metagenome (GOLD analysis project Ga0116181, IMG submission 89752) | Active sludge microbial communities of municipal wastewater-treating anaerobic digesters from USA - AD_UKC075_MetaG | ecosystem: Engineered > Bioreactor > Anaerobic > Digestate | place: USA...
ACGTGCTATTTCCTTATAGTTTACCATAATTTCTTTTGGTTTCCCTGTAATTAAATCACGTCCTTGAACCGGAATGTCCTCGATCTCCACATCCAATTCCTCGATAGCGGAACCTACTTCGATTTTTACTCTTTCAGCGGTTCTTTCACCGATGTATAAATTGTGGTGTGTTCTTAAATAATAGGCAATATCGTTGGTGAAAACGTCGCCCGCAATTTTTACGGATTTGTCGCAAACGATTCCTCCTAAAGCAACTACGGCGATTTCAGTTGTTCCACCACCGATGTCGATAATCATGTTACCTTCAGGTTTTTGCACATCGATTCCCACACCGATTGCTGCAGCCATTGGTTCATAAATCAAACGAACTTCTTTAGCATTTACTTTTTGGGCAGAATCACGAACCGCACGTTTTTCAACCTCGGTAATTCCGGAAGGAATACAGATAACGATTTTTAAAGTCGGTTGAAAAAGTTTCCCTTTAATTCCCGGAATTTGTTTGATGAATTCCTTGATCATGTGTTCAGATGCGTGGAAATCAGCGATTACGCCGTCTTTCAAAGGTCTGATTGTTTTAATGTCTTCGTGGGTTTTCCCCTGCATGTGTTTGGCTTTTTCACCTACTGCAATTGGTTTCCCTGTAGATCTTTCGATCGCCACGATCGACGGTTGGTCGATCACAATCTTGTTATTATGTATAATTAGTGTGTTCGCTGTTCCCAAGTCTATCGCAATATCCTGCGTGAACATATCAAATAACCCCATTTTTCTGCTAATTTTTTAAAGTGTACAAAGATATAAATTTAGAACCGTTCTAAAAATTTGATTTCAAATAAATTCCGTTAAATTTTTATTAAAGTTCACGGATATTCTACTATAACTTTTTAATGGTGAGAATATTTGATTTCAATTGAAAATCAAATGACGAAATGGTTTTTTTTAAAAAGCTGGAATCATCATAGAAAGCGAAACTGATTTTTTCTTTTCCAATAGATTTCACTGATAATCTTCATATTCCGCGCCTTTCTTTTATTCAATATAAAGTCTTAAATTTGCGGTTGCTTTATGAACACGGATAAAAATCTACACAAAACTTCTAATTTCGCTGTGTTAAGCATCAGTTTTGAAAAAGCCGATGCCGAAACAAGGGGGAAATTTGCTTTTTTTGATGAGAATATTAAAAATTTTGTCAACGAAATTCATGACGAGAATTTGGGTGACGCGTTCGTGGTTTCTACCTGCAACCGAACCGAAATTTACACGACAACTCCGAATTACCTTTTGATTGCGGAACTTTACTGCAAAACAATCGGCGTGAGTTTAACGGAATTCATGAAGTATGTGAATATTCTGAAACACGAGGAAGCGCTCAATCACCTTTTCCGTGTTGCTGCAGGTTTGGAAAGTCAGATTATTGGTGATTTCGAAATTATAGGACAGATTAAAAATGCTTATCACCGTTTCAAAAAAGAAAAACGAAACTCGAACCCATTTTTGGAAAGAGCCATTAATTCCGCCATTCAAATTTCAAAAAGAATCAAGAATGAGACGGGAATTTCCAACGGAGCAGCTTCGGTTTCGTACGCAGCGGTGCATTATATTTTAAAAAATCAAACTCAGATTTCCGACAAAAATATTTTGCTTTTGGGAGTTGGTGAAATTGGACAAAATACGGTTGAAAATTTGGTAAAACACGTTTACAAACCGAAAGTAAAAATTGCCAACAGAAGCTCCGACAAAGCGGAAAAAATTGCAGAAAAATATAAAATTCCACACATCGAATTTGCTGATTTTAATAACGAACTCAAGAAAACCGATATTCTGATTGTCGCAACAGGAGCGCAACATCCCATCATCAACAAAACCCATTTCCCGAATGGAAAGGAAACTTTGGTGATAGATTTGTCGATTCCAAACAATGTTGAAAAAAACATAACCGAAAATCAAAACGTAAGTTTGGTAGATGTGGACGAACTTTCACTGCACATCAGCGAAACGATGATTCAAAGGCAGAAGGAAATTCCGAAAGCCGAAGAAATTATCAAGGAAATGACCAAAGATTTCTTGGAATGGGAAAAGAAAAGAAAACTCGCTCCAAACATCCATCATTTTAAGGCTGTCCTGAAAAATATGGAGCGCAACGAAATGCACAACATCCACAAAAAACACAAATATGTTGATGTGAATGACATGCAGCTTTCGGAGAGAATGATACAGAAAATCACCAACCGTTTCGCAAAATATATCATCGACAATCCGTGGAAAGCAGAAGAAATTAGCAAGTTAATGCACGAAATTTTCGTGGAACAACCCAATAAGGAATTCAATGAGAAGCATTAAAATCGGAACCCGAAATTCGCCGCTCGCACTATGGCAAGCCCGTGAAGTCGCAAGAAATTTACAGAACAGAAATTATAAAACGGAAATCACGCCCATTGTTTCAACGGGTGATAAAAATTTGACGCAGCCGCTTTATTCATTGGGAATTACAGGGATTTTCACCAAAGATTTAGACATTGCTTTATTGAATAACGAAGTTGATATTGCCGTTCATTCCTTAAAAGATATTCCAACCGAACTTCCTGAAAATGTGGAAATTATTGCGGTTTTAAAGCGTGATTTTCCACAGGATATTTTGGTTCGAAGAAAAGGCGCAGAAAATCTTGAACTAAAAGATTTGAAAGTCGCGACGAGTTCCCTCCGAAGAAGAGCATTTTGGTTAAAAGAATTTCCCCAAGCTCAATTTTCCGACATTCGTGGAAATGTTCAAACCCGATTGAGAAAGTTGGAAGAAGAAGATTTCGACGCCACACTTTTTTCTTTGGCGGCTATTGAAAGAATAAGCTTAGTAGTTGATTATGAGTTCCTTCCGATGATGATTTCCGCTCCTGCACAAGGAGTTGTGGCGATTACGGCAAGAAAGGATGACGAGGAAATCCAGGAAATTTTTGAAGAAATCAATCACCTTCCGACCCAAATTTGCGTTGATATTGAAAGAAGTTTTCTGAACACTTTGGAAGGCGGCTGTACTGCGCCAATTGGGGCTTTTGCCGAAATGAACGATAAAAATGAAATCCGCTTTCAAGGAAGATTATGTTCGTTGGACGGAAAAAACTGTATCGAAACCGACGAAATTTTCCTTTGGGAAGAAGGCAAAAATTTTGGAAAGAATTTGGCTGAGAAACTTTTGGAAAACGGCGGAAGAGAATTGATGGCCGAAATAAAAACACACCTATAAACCCGAGATTTATCAACAGTTACATTTTTCATACACTTCAATTCATGAAAATATTATTCACAAAAAAGCTTAATGAAAAACAGGTTTCCGAGAAATTGGGAAATGGTTTTTCATGTGATTTTGTGGAGGTTATCAAAATTAACCATAAAGAAGTTCGTGCGTTCGACTTGGAAAATTACTCGTTGATTTTTACTTCGGTAAATGGAGTGGACGCTTTTTTTGCTAATGGTTTTAAACCCGATGAAAATTTCATGGACAAACATTTTAACAAAATTTATTGCGTCGGGAAAAAGACAAAAGCGCGATTGAGAAAATACGGTTTCGGTGTTTTTAAACTGAAAAAAAATGCCAAAGAACTTTCCGAGTTTATCGTTGAAAATTGTGCAAAAGAAAGGTTCATCCATTTTTGTGGAAATTTGGCGTTGGATATTTTGCAGAAAAAATTGCCGCTTCAAAACATCGAATATCGAAAAGTGGTGGTGTATGAAACCGAACTTCTCTATCCAAAAGTGGAGCAGCAATACGACGCAGTTGCATTTTTTTCGCCAAGTGGAGTTAGAAGTTTTGTGCAACATAATTTGTTGAATTTCAGCAAGATATTTTCAATTGGTGAAACAACCACTTCGGAAATTTACAAGTTTACCGATAAAAAAGTGTTCACCGGAAAAGACAATGATTTAGCAGCTTTACTCCAATTAATCAAAGTGGAAGGCAAATAAAAAATTAGAAATTTCTATAATGAATAGGAAATTTCAAAAACTTAAATAAGTAGAAATGATTAAGAACGACCTGTATTTAAAGGCATTGCGAGGAGAAACCGTGGAAAGACCACCGGTTTGGATGATGAGACAAGCGGGAAGATTTTTACCCGAATTTCGTGCAATGCGCGATGAATACGACTTTTTCACAAGATGTAGAACTCCGGAACTTGCTGCAGAAATCACGATGATGCCAATTCGAAGATATCCTTTGGATGCCGCGATTTTGTTTTCAGATATATTGGTGGTTCCACAAGCAATGGGAATCGATTTTAAAATGGTGGATTCCATCGGGCCTTGGTTGGAAACGCCAATTCGTACCGCAGAACAAGTTCAGAATATTGAAGTTCCTAATGTTAATGATACTTTGGGATATGTTTTCGATGCGATTGAATTGACGCTTCAAAAACTCGACAACCAAATTCCTTTGATTGGTTTTGCCGGTTCGCCGTGGACAATCCTTTGCTATTGCGTGGAAGGAAAAGGCTCGAAAGCGTTCGATATTGCGAAATCTTTCTGTTTCCAAAATCCTGAAGCAGCACATTTATTATTGCAAAAAATTACCGATACCACGATTGCTTACTTGAAAAGAAAAGTGGAGAAAGAGGTTTCCGCAGTTCAGGTTTTCGATTCTTGGGGCGGAATGTTGTCACCGGAAGATTATCAGGAATTTTCATGGAAATACATCAACCAAATCGTGGAAGCACTGTCACCATTAACTCACGTGATCGTTTTCGGAAAGGGATGTTGGTTCGCTTTGGAAGAAATGACGTTGTCAAAAGTTTCCGCTTTAGGAGTTGATTGGACCATTCGCCCTGAATTTGCAAGAGTTTTAACGAATCACACCATGACTTTGCAAGGGAATTTTGATCCTGCAAGATTGCATTCATCGCCAGAAACCATCAAGAAAATGGTGAACGAAATGATCAACCGTTTCGGAAAAGACAAATATATCGCAAATCTCGGACACGGAATTTTACCAAATATTCCTTTGGAAAATGCGGAAGCGTTTATTCGTGCGGTGGTGGATTGGAAGCCGAATTAGGAGAATCTTGGCGCGAGCGAAGCGAGCGCCGAAAAGAGTTTTAAGAAATTTTTTGAACACGTCATTTTGGCGTGTTCAACTTTTTATGGCTTTTCAATTTCATAATACAGCAATTCCTCGTCATCATCCGGAAGTTGAACCGTTTTTTGAAACCTCAAGCCCAATTTTTCAATCAGTTTTTGGGAAGAAATATTTTCTTTGGTCGTAATGGCTGAAACTTTCTTTAAACCAAATTCTTTAAATCCAATTTCTAATAATTTTGAAGCCGATTCAAAACCGTAACCTTTTCCTTCAAATTCGGGCAGAAAACTGAAGCCGATATCGTGAACATCCAAACCATCCCGTTCGAAAATTCCAACGCCGCCGATTTTCTTTCCGTCATCTTTTTTGGTAATCAAATAGTTTCCGTAACCAAGTCTTTCAATTTGAGAGAGAAACCTGTTTTTGATATAGTTTTCCGCATCTTCAAGCGTTTTGATATTTCGGTCACCAATAAATTTGATAAAGTTCGGCGAATTGTACAACTCAAAAATAAGTGGTGAATCCTCGACTGACATTGGCGTTAAAACAAGCCTTTCCGTTTCAATTATTTTGTTTTCCATTAAATTCCTTTTTTTCCTGCAAGTATCATTTCAATCATTTTCACTTTCCTGTTTTCGCGAGTTTCGGGCTTTTTCGCTTCCACAATCCAACGGATGTATTCTTTTTTGTGGGTGTAACTCATTGCTTCAAACAATTCCTTTGCTTTTAGATTTTCATTAAAAACAATTTGCACATCTTCGGGAATTTCGACAATTCTTTTCTCCTTATCTTCCCAAAGTTTTACGGAAACGGTGTCGCCAAAAGATTTTCCAAGCTTCTTTCGCACTTCTTGCGTTAATCCAAGAATGTGGCAATCGGAGTTCATCTTTGCCAAACTTCCACGATATTCCACTTTTCCATCAAAAATCGCTTTGATTTTTACCTGACCTTTTTTCCCAAAAAGTTCTTCCACTGAAAAAGGAAACTCTACAAACGCAGCGTTAATTGTTCCCGACTGTTGAATGATGGCTTGAAATGAAATATAATCTTGAGTCATTTTAATAAAAATTCAATTTCAAATTTAGGAATAACGGCACAAAAATGGGAGTTAAGTGGGAAAATTATTTTTATGCAAAAGATAATCGCAGTATTACTGTTTTCTGCAGGAATTTTATTCGTTCAAAATTGTTCAACTAAAACTTTAGTTTCAGCTGAAATTAACCGACAATGGATGTTGATTGAATTCCAAGATTTCCCTAGAGATTTTATGGTGAAAAATCGTGCAAACATGGATATGTCGCCCACGAAAACAAATCCAAATCAATACGGAGCAACAATGGGTTGCAACAAAATGTTTCTAACCGCTACGTTTTATTCGAAGGGAACCGTGAAATTTTCCGATATTGGAAGTACAATGATGTATTGCGAAGGAAACATGGATTTGGAAACCGCTTTTGCAAAGTCGCTTCCAACAATGGCAAAGTATCAAATCGACGGTCATCACCTCACGCTTACCAACGATAAAGGCGAAAAAATGAAATTTGTTGCGGCAGATTGGGATTAGACAATTAGCAAAGGGTAATGAGAAATGGCAGAAGAAAAGTTTAAGAAATTTTATTTGATTTTAGTATTGCAGATTCTAGATAAATTATTTAGTTTGGGTAAGTTAAACTTATTACCCCATTACTCAGTACTAATCACTTATGAACATAAACCCTGAAATAATTGGATTTGTAGCGGGAGGATTATCTTCCGCACTTTTTATTCCGCAAATTATTAAAATTCTGAAGGAGAAATCAGCGGAAGAAATTTCGTTGCTTACCTGCATTATCGGAATTTTGAGTAGTGGTTTGTGGCTGTGGTACGGAATTGTTCAAGACCATATTTCCATGATTGTGACCAATATTATCGCAGCTTTGGCAACGATTGTTCTACTTGTCTTAAAATTTATTTACAATAAGTAATTTTGAACAAAAAGGTTTGGAAAAAGTTTAAATTTGTGAGGTGAAATTTTATAAAATATGAACTTCAACCCTGAAATCATTGGCTTAATAGGAGGATTTCTTTCCTGCATCACTTTTGTTCCGCAAATCTTTAAAACTTGGAAATCGAAATCTGTTGAAGATATTTCCGTACATACTTTTTTGATTGTTCTTGCAAGTACCATTATTTGGATCGCTTACGGAATTTTTAAAGACAGTATTTCTGTAATTTTAACCAATATCGTGGTTTTCTTTACTGCAATTGTTATGCTTTGGATGAAGTGGATGTTTACAGAGAAATTACACAGATAACACGGATTTTCACAGATACTAATATGTTTACTAGCTATAATTTAGATTAATCATTACCGAAATCTGTGGAAATATGTGGAATCCGTGAGATATAAAGCCTTAAATTTGTAAAAGCCGAAAGCTGAAATTTTATGCTAGAAAAAAAAGACCATCAATACGAAAAAGCCGTTCTTGTAGGCTTAATTACGCAAAATCAAGACGAAGAAAAACTCACAGAATATCTCGATGAACTCGAGTTTTTGGCATTTACAGCAGGTGCAACAGTGGAAAAACGCTTCACCCAAAAAATGTCGCAACCCGATTCCAAAACTTTTGTAGGAAGCGGAAAAGCCGAAGAAATCCGAAATTACGTAAAAGAACACGAAATTACGACCGTGATTTTTGATGATGAACTTTCACCGTCGCAGCTGAAAAATTTGGAGCGGGAAATGGAAGTCAAAATTTTGGACAGAACCAATTTGATTTTAGACATTTTCGCACAAAGAGCCCAAACTTCCTATGCAAGAACACAAGTTGAACTCGCTCAATACGAATATTTATTGCCTCGATTGACGAGAATGTGGACACACTTGGAAAGACAACGAGGCGGAATTGGAATGCGTGGACCCGGCGAAACAGAAATTGAAACCGACCGAAGAATTATCCGCGACAGAATTTCATTATTGAAAGAAAAACTAAAAACCATCGACAAGCAGATGTCCACACAAAGACAAAACCGCGGAAAAATGGTGCGTGTAGCTTTGGTTGGTTACACCAACGTTGGGAAATCTACCTTGATGAACGCACTTTCAAAATCGGAAGTTTTTGCAGAAAATAAATTGTTTGCAACCTTAGATACTACAGTTCGCAAAGTTGTAATTGGTAATTTACCGTTTTTGTTGACGGACACCGTTGGTTTTATCCGAAAATTGCCCACACAGTTAGTAGAAAGTTTTAAATCCACTTTGGATGAAGTTCGTGAATCGGATTTGCTGATTCATGTCGTGGATATTTCCCACGAAAGTTTTGAAGACCACATCAATTCCGTCAATCAAATCTTAATGGAAATCGGAGCACATCAAAAACCGATGATTATGGTTTTCAACAAGATAGATGCTTTCGCTTACGAGAAAAAGGATGAAGACGATTTGACGCCGGCCAACAAAAAAAATATTTCACTTGCAGAATGGGAAAAAACGTGGATGTCGAAATCGAAATATCCAACAGTCTTCATTTCGGCTTTAACGAAACAAAATTTCCCTGAAATGAAGAAAATGATTTACGATGAGGTGTTGAAAATCCATATTTCAAGATTTCCGTATAATGATTTTCTGTTTGAGTATTTTGAGGAGGAAGACGCTTAAACCCGGAGCCCCGGAGTTTTACCATCGCAAAAGACTCTATTTTATCAATTTATACAACAACTTTACAGTATTCTGTTTAAAATTAAAAATCAAATCATCACCCAAATCAAATCCGCTCTCGATTTTCTTTCCATCAAAGAAAAGGCAGAATTTTTCCCCCGATTCTTCAAGGCAGGAAAAGGTGAATACGCAGAAGGCGACCAGTTCATCGGCGTTACTGTTCCCGACCAAAGAAAAGTGGCAAAAGAGTTTTGGAACAAAATTTCTTTGGAAGAATTGGGAGAACTGCTTTCCTCAAAAATTCACGAACATCGTCATACTGCGCTTTTGATGTTGGTGGCAAAATTTGAAAAATCAAAAGACCCGAAAGAGAAAGACGAAATCGTAAAATTCTATCTCAAAAACAAAAAACAAATCAACAATTGGGATTTGGTAGATAATTCCTGTTACAAAATTTTAGGAAGATATTGCTTTGAAAATCAGGACGATAAAATTTTGAGAAAACTTTCGGAAGAAAATAATTTGTGGAGCAAAAGAATGGCAATTGTTTCTACAATGTGGCACTCAAGAAAAGGAAACAGTTTTGAGTTACTAAAAGAATTGGCGTTGAAAAACCTTCATCACGAACACGATTTAATGCACAAAGCAAACGGTTGGCTTCTCCGAGAAATGGGAGAAAAGAACAAAACCGAACTCCTTGATTTCCTAAAACTTCATTACAAAACAATGCCAAGAACTTCACTTCGTTATGCCATTGAAAAACTGGATGAAGATTTGAGACAGGACTTTTTGAAAGGGAGAATTTAAGGTTTGTTTAAATCTTTTCAATTGATAAAGCCTCGCCGATTTTGCTGATTTCTCAGATCTCTCACCGCATTTTATCTGCGTGATTTGCTAAATCTGAGAAGAACATTAAAACATTTAAAATAAATCTAAATGAGTTCTAAATGATAGACCACCTTTTTTACCTTCGAGAATTCATCCACTATTTTCTGCACCTGGTTTTTCCGATTGTCATTGCGAAAGTTTTCTTCAAAAATAATTGGAAACATGCCTATTTTTTGATGTTGGCATCGATGGTGGTAGATTTGGACCACGTTTTTGCCAATCCAGTTTTCGACCCGAATAGAAGCAGCGTTGGTTTTCATCCGTTGCATTCTTATCCGATGATTGCTGTTTATTTTTTAGGCACAATTTTTCTTAAGGGAAACTACAAAATCATATCGGTTGGACTTCTTTTCCACATGTTTACCGACTTTCAGGATTATTATTTGTGGAAAGCAATGTTAAATAGTTATTAATTTTTTGAATAACTATTTGATTTTTGATAGATTTTTTATATTTTGTCGCAAATCTTAAGTTATGAAATTGAAAAAATTACTTCATTGGTCGATTATTTTTCCCGTCATTTCTTCCGCTTTTTATCTTTTAGGCGGATTAAATGACACCATTTTTTCCAATATTGTGGGTGCAATTTTATTATTTGCCACGGTTTTGGCGGCAGTTCATCACGCAGAAGTGGTTGCCCATAAAGTGGGCGAACCCTACGGCACAATAATTCTCGCCATTTGCATCACCATTCTTGAGGTAGGATTAATTATTTCGTTCATGCTTTCCGGTGGAGAGGGCGCGGTGACTTACGCAAGAGATACCGTTTTTGCAGCGGTCATGATTATACTGAACGGAATTCTTGGCATCTGTATTTTGGTTGGGAGCAGAAAATATAAGGAGCAATTCTTCATCACCAATTCCGCGACGACTTATTTGGTTAGCTTGATTGCGATTTTGGTTCTCACTTTAATTCTACCGAATTATACTTCAAGTATTCGCGGGCCGTTTTATACCGAAAGTCAGTTGGTATTTATTTCTTCGGCGTGTCTTGTGATTTACGGCAGTTTCTTAATGTTTCAAACTGTTCGACATCGTAATTATTTTGTGGTAGAAGAGCCAGATAACACTACGCATGAAGCAGAACCTCCCACAATTCCCGAGACGGTTATTAGTTTGGTTTTGCTAATAATTTGTCTTGCAGTTGTAATTTTTATGGCAAAAGGACTTTCGCCGGTTATCGAAAATTTTGTTGAAAATGTGGGCGCTCCAAGAGCTTTGGTTGGAGTAATTATCGCTTTCGTCGTTTTACTTCCCGAAGGTTTGGCTGCAATTCGTGCGGCGAGCAACAATCAAATTCAAACCTCCATCAATCTTGGTTTGGGTTCCGCTTTGGCGAGCGTCGGATTAACGATTCCGGCAATTTCTGTGGTTTGTATTCTTTACGACATTCCTTTTGTATTGGGACTCGACATGAAATCGATTATTCTTTTGGCACTTTCTGTTTTCACGGTGATGCTCTCATTAAGTCGCGGAAAAACGAATCACCTTTACGGAACTGTTTTGCTCGTGAATTTGGCGGCGTATATTTTTACGGTGATTGTGCCTTAATTCTTATTTAACCTCTTTGCCGTTTCCATTTTGAAGCCCATCAAATTGGCAATATTATTGGCTTTATAAATCGCGGTTTCCGCCATTTCTCCGGAGAAGTTTTCTTCAATCGTGGCAGTCCATAATTTTACCCAATGTTCGAAATGCCTTTTTTCCATCGGTATTTTTTCATTGATCGGGAAATGTACTGCCATCGGATTTCCTTTATACGTCATTTGTCCGAAAAGTATGGTTTCCCAAAACGAATACATTTTCGGCAAATGTTTGCTCCAATCCACTTTTGCAACGTCATTGAAAAAGAAACCTATCGTGTCGTCATGCTGCACTTTCTCATAAAATTTATTCACTAAAAGTTCTATATCTTCTCTTGTTTCCAATTTTTTCATGCATCAAAATTACTTTTTATTTATGGCTAAACTTATGACTTCAGTCAATATAGTTTAATTTTGCAAAATTATGGCAAGAAAATTAAGAATAATCCGCCAAAAATCGCGCTACGACAGCGGTTTTAGGAGCAATTCTGAAATAATTTGCGGCGCGAAATTCATCAAAATGTATGAATCAAGCGAAGACCACAAAACCACTATTCTAGATTTGAGCAAAATTGATGCGTATGAAAAAGTGAATATTTGAGTTTGATTTTTTTCGACTTTGTTTGATTTTCATTTTCAAAACTATTTCAAACCACCCCAAACCACTTCAAACGATTTTAAACAAAAAAAGATGGATTTACAATTCTACAAAAATCAAGCATCTTTAAAACAGAAAGAACACAAAAAATTTCTTGAAAGTTTAAAGAGAAAGTCGCCCAAAAACCTGGATTATCTCGTTCAGGAAACCCACGACGAAGTTTTCGAAGAAATCGATTGTCTGCAATGCGCCAACTGCTGCAAAACAACCGGACCACTTTTTACCGAAAAAGACATCGAAAGAATTTCCAAACATTTGAAAATGAAAATTTCCGATTTC
>Ga0116181_1003556_pt1 | contig 12075 bp, 9 predicted proteins | sample AD_UKC075_MetaG_FD_89752 | JGI IMG/M metagenome (GOLD analysis project Ga0116181, IMG submission 89752) | Active sludge microbial communities of municipal wastewater-treating anaerobic digesters from USA - AD_UKC075_MetaG | ecosystem: Engineered > Bioreactor > Anaerobic > Digestate | place: USA...
AAGACATTTGATACTGATTTATTTCTTATATATTTTTTGGCGTTAGCATAGTCTGTATGATTAAATGTTTCGTTTTCCTCAACACTTAGTACAGTAAATCCGTATTTATCTAGAAATTTAAATATATCATTACCGGCAATTATATTTTTGTTTGTGGCATTTTCAGCAATTAATTTTAAATCGGCATCATATGTAGATATAGTTAATTTTAGATTTTCATAGTTAGTTTCAATTGTGGTTTTAATCTTTGTCGATGTTACATATTGATTTAATCCGGCATCTAAGTTCTTGGCTAACATTAAATAGTTTGCTGGTACTAACCATAGTTCTTCCATATCATTAGTTATTTGCATACCATTAGAAACATCTATTAATTTAATATTAGAGTTCTTATTTAATAAAGTTTTAGCAAGTTCTCTTTCCGTATTTGATAATCCATTGTAAACAAATAGGGAAGATTTAGCATATTCATCTAATTGTTTATCGGTTAATTCATAGGTATTAATATCTATTCCGTTTGGATAAATACTAGTTACTGTTGAATTAGTTCCATATAATTCTGTTGCTAAATAAGTAATTGGATAAGTAGTAGTTAATACCTTAATATTATCCATGGAATCTTTTTTTATTGTACAACCCGTTAGCAATGTTGCTGTTATTATTAATAATGTAATTATTTTTATTCTTTTCATTTTATCCCTCAAGTTCATTTAAACTATATCATTTTGACTGTTATTTGTAAATTATTAAGGCTCAATTTATGAGATAAGTCTAGATAATAATTAAGTTTTTATGTATAATGGTCTAAGGTGAAGTATAGATGGACTTTTTAGATAAGTTTGGTATAAAAATTAAAAATCAAGATTTATTGCTTACGGCATTAACTCATTCTTCTTATGCTAATGAGAATAATTGTGAAAGTTATGAAAGACTTGAGTTTTTAGGAGATGCAGTGTTGGAACTTGCAACTTCAGAGTATTTTTATTTACATAGTAATAATTCTGAGGGTGAAATGTCGAAGGTGAGATCTTCTTATGTATGCGAAAATGCTTTGTATGAATATTCTAATAATATTGGATTAACACCTAATATTAGATATGGAAATGGTATGGTTAAAGATACTCCTTCAGTTGTTGCTGATTGTTTTGAGAGTGTTCTTGCTGTTATATTTCTTGAACATGGTTTTTCGGTAGCTAAGAAGTATGCTTTGGGAATTATTGTTCCTTATATTGAAGAGGGAGTAATATTTATTCATGATAATAAGACATATTTACAAGAGGTTCTTCAAAAAGAACAACATGCACTTGAATATGTTACGACAAGTGAAGCTGGGCCAGCTAATAATAAAACATTTGAGGTTGATGTTATGGTAGATGGTATGCGATTTGGTCATGGCGTAGGTAAGAGTAAAAAAGAGGCTGAACAAGAGGCCGCGAGAGATGCCATCAATAAAATGGCTTAGGAGTTGGGTACATGAAGTTATTAAGCATAAAAGCACATGGTTTTAAGTCTTTTGCTGATAAGGTTGAAATAGCAGTAGGAGATGGAATAACGGGTGTAGTAGGTCCAAATGGATCAGGTAAAAGTAATGTTGTAGATGCTGTTCGTTGGGTATTAGGTGAAACATCATTAAAGGAAATACGTTTAAGTGATTCTTCTGATGTTATATTCATGGGTTCTAGTTCAAGAGATGCATCCACGCATGCTTGGGTATCTTTAACATTTGATAATACAGACCATTATTTGGCTTCTCCTTTTGATGAAGTAGAAATTAAAAGAGAAGTTTATAAAACTGGTGAAAATGAATATTATATAAATAATAGTAAAGTTAGAAGAAAAGATATTACAGATTTATTTATTGATTCAGGAAGTAATCCAGATTCTTTTTCAATTATTTCTCAAGGAAAAGTAGTTGAAGTACTTAAGGGTAAGTCAATTGATAGAAGAGTAATAATAGAAGAAGCTGCGGGTGTCTTAAAGTATAAGAAACGTAAAGAAGAAACAATGCATAAACTTGAAAGTACTAATGATAATCTTGAAAAAGTATCTTTAGTTATTAATGAGTTGGAATCAAATCTTGAGCCTTTAAGAGCCCAGGCTGATATAGCACATAAGTTCTTAAATTATAAAGAAGAATTGAAGTCAATAGAAATAGCATTACTTGCGAAAGACATAAAAACTATTAATGATGAATATTTGGAAAAGAAAAATAAATTAGATGATTTAAAACAAGATTTATTAAAAATGGATAATTCTAATGTTGTAGATTCTTCTAAGTTAGAAAAGCTTAAAAACAAATCATTAAAACTAGATGAGGACATTAATAAAATGTCTTTAACATTGATTAGTTTAAGTGAACAAGTATCTAACTTAGAAACTAAAAAACAAGTTATTCAAGAAAGACAAAAGTATGAAGTTGAAGATCAAAAGTTACAAAATAATATAATAGTACTTAAAAATAATGAGATTAGTTTAAAGAAACATATTAGTTTACTTGAAAGTGAAATTGATACTATTAAATTAGAAAATGATAAGAAACATGATATTGAAGATAAACTTAATAATGAATATAAAGTTAATACAACAAAGAAAAATACTTTGTTATCCGAGTTAAATAGAAAAAATATTGAAGAGTTAACTTTAAAAAATAAGATAGATAATCTAACTAGCAGTTTAGAAAATGATTCGTCACTTCCTTTTTCAGTTAAAAGTGTTATTAATAATCCAAGACTTGATGGTATACATGATGTACTTGCTAAATTAATTGATACTGATGAAAAGTATTCTGTTGCTATTGAAACAGCATTAGGTGCTAATCAAAATGTTATTGTAGTTAAAGATGAGAAAAGTGCTACAAGTGCTATTAATTATCTTAAAGATAATAAACTTGGAAGAGCAACATTCTTTCCTTTAAACATAATTAAAGGAAGATATATCAATGATAATGATATGAAGGCTATTAAAGAAGTACCTGGTTATATAGGTATTGCTTCTAATCTAGTTACATATAATCCAATGTATAAAGAGATTGTTACTAATCAATTAGGAAATACAATTATCGTTGATAATATTAATTCTATGAATTTGATGGGTAAAAAGATTGAATATCGTTATCGTGTTATTACTTTAGATGGTGAGCTAAGCCATGTTGGTGGTTCAATGACTGGTGGAGCTAAGAAACAATCTAATGGATATATTAATACTAAATATGAGATTGATAATTTAAGCAAAGATTATGATAAATGTATTAATGAATGTAAGTTAATAGAAGAGAGTATCAATACTATTGATAGTGATTTATCAGTTCTTGAATCTCAGGTATTTGAGGCTCGTAAGAATTCTACAAGAGAAAGTGAATTATTATCTTCTAGAGAATTAGATTTAAAAGAAGTTAAAAAGAAACTTGAAAGCGTTCAACAAGAAATAAGTGGTACTAGTAATTTACTTAATAAAGAGTCTGATAAAGAGTTTAATGAAGTAATGGAAGAGTATTTACGCGTATCAACTGAAAGAGATTTAACGTCTATTGATTTAGCTAATTTAAAAGGTGAAAAAAGTGATGTTAATGCTTCTATTGAAGAACTTGAACTAGCAAATAAAAAAATTAATTCAGATTATAATAAGAAACAAAATGCTATTAAGGATTTAGAAGTTGAAATAGGTAAAATGGATATTAAATTAGATAATTTATTAAATAGATTATCAGATGAGTATTCAATAACATATGAACTTGCGGCTAAAGAATATATATTAGATCTTGATGAAGAAGTTGCTCGTGATAAAGTAAATCATTTAAGAAGAGATATTAAAGACTTAGGTGATGTAAATGTTGGTAGTATTGATGAATTTAATAGATTTAATGAAAGATATACTTTCTTAAGTAATCAAAAGAATGATTTAACTGGTGCTATTAATGATTTAATGCAAGTTATATTAGAACTTGATGAAACAATGAAAGAAAGATTTAAAGAGACTTTTGTTAAAGTTAATGAGGAATTTGGAAAAGTATTTAAAGAATTATTTAAAGGTGGTTCTGCATCACTTGTATTAACTGATCCAAATGATTATTTAAATACGGGTGTAGATATTAATGCTTGCCCTCCTGGTAAGAGTTTAAAGAATATCAATGCTTTATCTGGTGGAGAAATGACATTAACAGCGATTGCTTTATTGTTTAGTATATTAAATATTAGAGTAGTTCCTTTTGTAATATTAGATGAAGTAGAAGCTGCTTTAGATGAAAATAATGTAGATACATTTGGTACTTATTTAAGAAATTATGGCAAATCTACTCAGTTTATTATTATTACGCATAAGAAGAGAACAATGGAATATGCTAATACGTTATATGGCATTACTATGCAGGAAAGTGGCGTGTCTAAGTTGGTTAGTGTTAGACTAGAAAATATTTGACATATTATAAAAAAATAATATATACATTTTTTACTAATAATGTTAAAATTAAATTGTATGTTAGAGTAATTTAGAGTATAGTATTTCTATATTTTGAAAAGGCGGAGGATTACAAATGAATAATCAAAGATATGTGGATTTAGTTAATTCGTTAAACAAATCGGAAGAGGCAAAGAAAGAGTTAATTGATAACTTGAATGTTTTTAATGCTTATGATTCTGATTATAGAAAAAATGATGAATTTAAGGACTTGCTTGCTGATTTAGCTAATTTTGCAGTAGATGATGCAAAAAATCCAGAAGATGAATATATTTCTGAATTTGGATTAACTGGTAAAGAAAACGAAGAAGCAGCAAAGAGAAAAGAAGTTATTGATTCATTAACTGAAGAAATGAATAAAACTCCTTATTTTGCTAGAAAAAAATATTTAGAAGAGCAAATAGCATCATGCAATATGAAGTTTGATGCTATCGAAGCTTATGTATCTAAAAAAGCATTAGGAAAAGTTGTTAGTCCTGAAAGAAAAGTTAATAAAACAGTTGAGGAAGAATTATTTGTTTTAAATCCTACAGCTAGTTTTAAAGAAGACAGCGCTGCTATGGGCAGTTTGGATTCAATTAAAGCTTCTAACGATTTAATTAAAGATGTTATTGATGAACATAAGAATCTTGCATCTGATTCAGAAAAACAATTATTTGATGCTAAATATAACTATGTTCAAACAAGAATGAATGAATATATTAATAAACAAAGAGAAAGCCTTATCTCTTTGAAAGAATTCTATAATTCATGTACTTCTAGAGTTGATGGCAAGTATTATGATACAGCAATTGATGCTAATAATAGGTTAATTGCTCAAACTACTGATGAAAATACTAAGAAAGCCTTACAAAGTGCTAATAATGCTTATTCAAAAGAGTTATTTGCTGCTAAATTCTTTATTAAAGAATATAATGCTAGAGTAGATGAAATTGATAATATTGCTAAAGATATTTTACATAAGGATAAAATTAAAGGTGATAAGAAGTTTAATGTAGACTTTGATATTAAAGATAATAAGTTACAAGTTCTTATTACTCCTGCATTTGGTTTAAGCGATGAAGAGACTAGAACTAAATATACTAATTATCAAATGCATGATGGAGAAATTGTTATTGATCCATCATATGCTATTGATTTGAATTCTATGAGTCCTGATACTTTAAATGCTTCTATGAATAAATTCTTAGATGATGTTATTGCTAAGACTTCTGATAGTATTAATCCTATAACTAAAGACGATTTAATGAATTGTAATATTACCGTTAAACTAAATGGTAAGGATGTAGTAATGCCTATTAAAGACTTTGGTAATTCAGTTGCATTGATATATGGAATTGATCATACTAAGGATAATGAAGAAAATACTCAAGAGGCTAATGCTAATACTCAAGAAGATACAGTTTATGATCCTGAAGTTGCTAAGGCTGAAGCTGCTGCTAAGGCTTATGAAGAAAGCAAAAAGGAAGATCCAACTGCTACTACTGAACCTAGTACTTCTGAGTCTGAAAATCCTTTCACTCCTGAAGATGAAAGAAAAGAAGAAGAACAACAAACTGGTAATACAGAGGACGTTCATAATGGTCAAACAGGTGAAGTTCATCCTGAAGAACAACATGATAATCAACAAGGCGATAACGTAAATAAACCTTCGTCTAAGTTTAAGGTAATTGCTTCAAGAAAACCTTTATCTAAGTCTAGATATGTTTTAACTGCTGCTCTTGCAGCTGCTGCTGTTACTGGTGTTGCTACACTTTCATTCCCATTGTTTGCAAGTGGCGTTGTATTAGGTGCCGGTACATTAATACCTGAAATTGCTCAATTATTTAATAAGATTAAGAAACAAGCTTTATATAATAAGATGGAAGCTATTGTTAATGAACATGGATTTGGATTAGTATATGATAAATCTGGTGATGGTAGCATTAAGATTGTTAATGGAGAAGAAGAACCTTTAACTGAAGAAGAAAAGGCCGTAATTAATCATGAATTTGATAAAGAATTCAACTTTACTAATATCAAAGGAAAATGTGTTCCTCTTAGAGAAATAAAAGATGAAACTAAGAGAGTATTTGGAAAACAAAAATGTGAGGGTGGATTTACTAAGGTAACTGCTGATGACCCTGAAGCTTTATTTGAAGCATTTGGTGGTTACAAGAGCCATTTCGTTAGAAAAGTTCAAAATGCTGTTAGTAATAAAAAACAAGTAATCAGTGCTAGAAGAGCTAAGATATATGAGGCATTAACTCATAAGAATTATCTTGCTGAGCAAGCTGATTATGAAGATCAATTAGGCGATGAAGTTACTGAGGAAGATGCAGATAACTTAGAAGCAGAAGATGTTGGTAGAAGTCGATAGAAAGGAGAAAGTTGGCTATGATAGAAATTGGTAATATTGTTACACTTGAAAATGGAGTAGAATATCTACTTCTAGAAGAATTAAATGATGGAGGTCGTAGATTTGTTTACTCAGTTAGAGTAGAAAAAGATGAGACTCCAACTACCGATTATGTGATATTTGAAGCTGTAGTTGATGCTGATGGTGAATACCTTAAAACAGTAGATGATAAGGCTGAATATGATGCATTAATTGAAAAGTTTAAGAACATAATCAATGGAAAAGTTATTTCTGGTGATTATGATGACATGGTAACAAGTCTTGATGAAGATGCTGAATAAGCATCTTTTTTATTGCATAAAAAAAGCTACATAAGTAGCATTATTTATATAATAATTTTATGTGTGTTCCTTTAGAGAAGATCATTCCATCTTCTTTTAGTTTTTTTATTTCCCTCATCATTGCAGATCTATCAATGGATAAATAATCTGATAAATCAGTTAATGTATAGGGTAATATAATGTTTCTTGATGTTTGCTTTCTTGATAAAGTATTAAAATAATTTAATAATTTATCCCTTATTGTTTTTTGAGTTAAGATTTCAATTCTTTCATTATAATTTTTTAATTTAGTTGTTATTATTTTCATGTTATTATCTAATATTTTATTTTGTGCTTCAATGTTTCTTCCATTTCTGTTTATTAATTTGTCATAGTCAAACATAGTAATTTTAGAATCCTTGATGGCTACGATATATATTTCTTCAGAGTAGGATGCTGAAAATGATCCAAAGATATCTCCCTCTTCAATTTCTTGAATAATGGTTTTAGTGCCATTAAAATTGTATCTAATTACCTGGGCTTCTCCTTGATCAAGTATACAAAACTTCTTGGTCATGGCAACGTTTGATAGGATGGTTGAATCCTTTTTGTAATTTAATTTCATGGCGTCAAATGAGTTTAACAAACGCTTTACATCTTGTTCGTCTATATCATAGAACACATTAAATTGGGACATTCTATCACCTTCAATTTATTATTTTTATTATATTTTATTAAAGTTGCTAATGCAACAAAATGTTTAAATATTTTGTGTTAAACTTTAGTTGTATAGTAAGGAGAGAATATATGAAAGTTATAAAGAGAGACGGAAAGTCCGTAGACTATGATAAAGAGAAAATAAGTATTGCTATTAATAAGGCTAATGCTGAAGTATCTGAGGAAGAAAGAGCAACAGAAGCGGAAATTAAGAAGATAATTAAATATATTGAATCTTTAAATAAGAAGAGAATATTAGTTGAGGATATTCAAGATATTATTGAAAGAAAGTTAATGGAACAAAAACATTTTGAATTAGCTAAATGTTATATTGTTTATCGTTATAATAGAGCTTTAGTTCGTAAGAGTAATACTACTGATGAATCTATTCTTTCATTAATTAAAAATGAAAATAAAGAATTGAATGAAGAAAATAGCAATAAAAATACAAGAATTGCTAGTACTCAAAGAGATTATATAGCTGGTGAGGTTTCTAGAGATTTATCTCGTAGAATATTACTACCAGAGAAAATTAGTAAAGCACATGAAGATGGTATTTTACATTTTCATGATATGGATTATTTTGTACAACCAATTTTTAATTGTTGCTTAATTAATATTGGAGATATGCTTGATAATGGTACTGTTATGAATGGTAAATTGATTGAATCTCCTAAGAGTTTTCAAGTAGCATGTACTGTTACAACACAAATAATTGCATCAGTTGCTTCTAATCAATATGGTGGTCAATCAGTTGAACTTAGACATTTAGGTAAATATTTAAGAAGAAGTCATGATAAGATTGAAAAGAGAATTACTGATACTGTAGGTAAGAAGTTAACAAAGGCAGAGGTAGAAAAACTTGTTGATGCTGAGTTAGTTAAGGAACTACAATCTGGTGTTCAAACTATTCAATATCAAATAAATACACTTATGACTACAAATGGTCAAAGTCCATTTGTTACATTATTTATGTATCTTAAAGATGATGATCCATATATTGAAGAAAATGCTCGTATTATTGAAGAAGTTATTCGTCAAAGATATGAAGGTATTAAAAATGAGAAGGGTGTTTATGTTACACCAGCATTCCCTAAACTAGTTTATGTTCTTGATGATAATAATAGTTTAAAAGGTGGTAAATACGACTATTTAACTAAGTTAGCTGTTAAGTGTTCTGCTAAGAGAATGTATCCTGATTATATAAGTGCTAAGAAGATGAGAGAAAATTATGAAGGTAATGTATTCTCACCTATGGGTTGTAGATCATTTTTAAGTCCTTGGAAGGATGAAAATGGTAATTATAAATTTGAAGGTAGATTTAATCAAGGGGTTGTATCTATTAATTTACCTCAAATTGGTATTATTGCTGATGGTGATGAAGAAAAGTTCTGGAAGTTATTTGATGAAAGACTTGATTTATGTCGTGAAGCCTTAATGGTTCGTCATCATGCTTTACTTGGTGTTACAAGTGATGTTTCACCTATTCATTGGCAATATGGTGCTATTGCAAGACTTGATAAAGGAGAAAAGATTGATAAATACCTAGTAGGTGGATATTCTACTTTATCTCTTGGTTATATTGGCTTATATGAGCTTACAATGCTTATGAAGGGTGTTCCTCAAACAGATCCAAAGGGAATTGACTTTGCTAAGTCAGTCATGATGCATATGAAGGAAAAATGTGCTGAATGGAAGAAAGAAACTGGTTTAGGATTTGCTTTATATGGTACACCTGCTGAAAGTTTATGCTATAGATTTGCTCGAATTGATCTTGAAAAATTTGGCAAGATTAAGAATGTTACTGATAAAGGATATTATACTAATTCATACCATGTAGATGTTCGTGAACATATTGATGCCTTCCATAAATTAGGATTAGAAGCTGAATTCCAAGATATGTCATTAGGTGGTGCTATAAGTTATGTAGAAATACCTAATATGGAACATAATCTAGAAGCTATGGAAGAAGTTGTTAAGTTTATTGCTGACAATGTTCAATATGGTGAATTTAATACTAAGAGTGATTATTGCCAAGTATGTGGTTATACTGGTGAAATAATATTAAATAAAAATCTTGAATGGGAATGTCCTAATTGTGGAAATAAAGATAAGAGTCGTATGAATGTTACTAGAAGAACATGTGGATATTTAGGAGAAAACTTCTGGAATGAAGGAAAAACTAAAGAAATATCTATGAGAGTTACTCATTTATGAGATATCTTGAAATTAAAAATTATGATGTTTCCAATGGACCCGGAGTTCGTGTAAGTATATTTGTATCTGGTTGTACTCATCATTGTAAAGGATGCTTTAATGAATCTTCTTGGGATTTTAAAGCAGGAAAAGAATTTGGTGAAGAAGATATTAATAATATAATTGAATTAATGAAACCTGATTATATAAATGGTTTATCTCTACTTGGGGGTGAACCATTTGAACCAGTTAATCAAGAAGGATTATTGCCTTTAGTTAAAAGAGTAAAAGAAGTTTATCCTAATAAAAATATTTGGTGTTATTCAGGTTATTTGTTTGATAAACAAATATTAGATATTATGGTTCCTAAGTATAAATATACAAGTGAATTACTAAAATATATTGATGTGTTAGTTGATGGAGAATTTCATTTAGATGAAAAAGATTTATCAATAATATTTCGTGGATCATCTAATCAAAGAATTATTGATGTTCAAGAATCTTTAAAAGAAAATAAAATAGTATTAAATTATAGAAACGATTTTAGGAGAGGTCAAGATGACAAGAACAAGAGGATTTGAAATTGCAAAAGGTTATGAGGATAGAGATATTCATATGCCTGTTAGAAAAACTATGCATTCTGCTGGATATGATGTAGAAGCTGCGGAAGATACCGTTATACCAGTTTTTAAATTAGGATCTAAACCTACTTTAATACATACAGGGTTAAAGGCTTATTGTGAGCCTGATGAATGGTTTATGTTAGCTAATAGATCATCTAATCCTGGTAAAAAGCATTTAGTACTTGCTAATGGAATAGGTATTGTTGATGCTGATTATTATAATAATCCTGATAATGATGGAGAATTTATGTTTGCTTTTTTTAATATAAGTGATGAAGATGTTTTAATTAAAAAAGGTGATGTAATTGGACAAGTAGTATTTGAAAAATTTCTAATTTGCGATGGAGATTCTGCAAGTGGAAATAGAACTGGTGGATTTGGTTCTACAAGTAAGTAAATAACAAGAAAATAGGTTTGACATCAAGCTTATTTTTTTGTTATTATAGATAACTATAAGCAAAGAAGGTTTAGACAGATGTTTAGAAAACGATTCTTTAAGAAAACTTTCAAAGAAATTTATCCTTTGTTAGATAGATATATAATAAGTGAAGATGATAGAAGTATCATCTTAAATAATGAAGGTTTTAATAGAAAATATAATGATAATATTTATTTAATAGAAGCATTTTTACATGAATTAAGTAAAAATTATGATTTAGATTTTATTCGTAAAGTTATTATGAATGAAATCTTAAATTTAAATGATGGTTTATTAATTAGTTTAATTGTTACTTATCTTAATAGTGAACTTCAAGATCAAAAAGATATTAATTATTTTAAAAAGTTTAATGAAGACAATAGCGTTAATATTATAAGTGATGATGAGAAAAGAAGAAGAGATTTAATTGATGAAGAATATATTAGTTTAAGAACTGGTGGAGAAATGTTTAATGAGATACCTCTTAACGATAAATATTATTCTTTAGATTATGATTCCCGTACTTATATAAATGATATGTTGAGAAATGGTTCATTTAAGTGTTTAACTAGAGTATTACCTAGATATAAAGGTAATTTTATTAGTTTAATAATGCTATTAAATAAATATGGTATTAATTATCAAATAATAAATGATAATTTAGTAGATAATTTAGAAGATGGCGAAGTTACAAAACTAATATATAATTTATTAGATGCTAAGAATATTTTATGTACGGAAAAGATTAAAGTATTAATTAATGATAAAAGATATAATTTATTATCTATCATGATAGAGCAGGGTCTTGTTGGGGAAGCTGTATTTATTAATGATGAAGGCATAAAAATGAATGATGATGGCGAGATAATTAAAAAATTATTTAGAAGTAGACAAAAGAAGTATATTAATATAGATAATTAGGCACTTTATTTAGGTGCCTTTTATTTGATATACTTTAATGAGGTGATTTAAATGGGATTGGAAAACATTAGAAACTTTAGTATTATTGCT
>Ga0116181_1003567_pt1 | contig 12047 bp, 10 predicted proteins | sample AD_UKC075_MetaG_FD_89752 | JGI IMG/M metagenome (GOLD analysis project Ga0116181, IMG submission 89752) | Active sludge microbial communities of municipal wastewater-treating anaerobic digesters from USA - AD_UKC075_MetaG | ecosystem: Engineered > Bioreactor > Anaerobic > Digestate | place: USA...
CATCGCATGTTCAAAGGAGTGTCCACGCTGAACAAAAGTCAGGTTGTGTCCATTACAGTTGTTCACTAAGGCTATTTGTCCAGCAACAGTATTGTGAGTAGATTGTATAAAGGCTGTTGGAGTCAACATTTGCTCATCTTGGTCTATCATTTTAGACAAGAAGATTTCAGTATCATACAAACAACCCAACGCTGTACCTACTGAAAAGGCATCCGGCTTTATGTTTCCTGCTTTTTCTATAGCAATCTTAGAGGCTCCAATTCCCATTCTTACCGCCTTACTCATTCTACGAAGTTGCATAGCGGGTATATAGGCACTATAGTCAGGTTCTTTACATCGCAGATTCGTTTCATCAGAAACGGATAACGCTTCTAAAAAATCATGGGAGCTGTTATTGCCTGCCACACTTAGTACTCCAGCACTGTGTAAATACAATTCCATATTACGCTTTTGAAAAAATGAGAGTAGAACAATTGCCACCAAACCCAAATGAGTTGGACAACACATGATTGACTTCTTGGTTAGATAGCAATGATGTCACCGGTTGCCATTGAATATCTTGCATCGGTTGCTGCCAACGAAGGTTCGGGAATATCAATTTCTCCTGAATTGCCAACATAGAAAAAACAGCTTCTACACCTCCGCTAGCACCTAAGGTATGACCTGTGTATGTTTTTGTGGACGAGGCTTTCGGAATCTTATCGCCAAAGATGAATTCAATCGCTTTGCCTTCTGAGCTATCATTATTAGCGGTGCCTGTGCCGTGTAAATTGATATAGTCTATTTGAGTGGTCTCCAATCCACTTTTTTCAAGTGCTTGAGTCATGGCTAATTTATTACCGATGCCTTCAGGTGATGAAGCCGTTTGATGATAGGCATCATTGGCATTGGCATAGCCGCTTACTAGGCCTTTTGGGGTAACTTTATATTGTTGTAATGCTTTTTCACTCATTAATAAAACATAGCCGGCACCTTCTCCCAAATTCAATCCTCGACGTTCGTTATCAAAAGGCTGACAAAGTTCTTTGTCTAAAATCATAAGAGTATTAAAGCCATTCAATGTAAATCTTGATAAGCTATCTGCACCTCCTGCAATAGCTATGTCTAGCATATTGTTCTCTATCATTTGTGCAGCCATCATAATGCTGTTAGCTGAGGAGGAACATGCGGTACTAATGGTGGTTGCAAATCCTGAAAGTCCAAAGTGTCGTTGAACAATTTCAGTTATGGCTCCACATTCATGATATCTGAGTTGTTTTAAATCAACTTTAGAAAGGTCTTCTTTCACTGTTTTATAGACACTTTCAGTAAGGTCCATTCCACCTACTGTATTTGCTGAAAAAAAACCTACTCGAAGATCACCGATAGCTGCTTTATAGTTTTGCCATACTTCTTTTACGGCTATTGCACTGAGTAAGGCTGTTCTTGGCATTGCTTCATTCAAGCCTGTCATTGAAGCCAACTCGTTGTTAGAATATTTCACTTCGCCTACAGGAAAAGTGTCTTGCCAATGGGTTTTTAAGAATGATGGCTTGGTTATTCCTGATTCACCAGACTTCAAAGCATGAAGGTTAGAAGCCGTATCTATGCCTATAGCTGTTATAACACCAGTGTTTACTATATATGCTTTACTATGCAAGATTTATTTTTTAAAAGTCAATCTTTTATTTTCACTTAAAGAAACTTACAATTATTCTCCTTTCACAATCCATTCAAGCGCTACCTCTACATGTTGTTCATAGGCGTCTATCCATCCAGCTAAGCAGGCATCCATACCACGATGTTCCAATAAATCCTGCACCCAAAATTCTATCATTTCTTTATTGTACTTATTATCTATCAAAACGAGCTGCTCTCCTTTGAAGCCATGTTTTATACTCAGTTCTCCTAACATGATATTAGGCAAGGTATAAACAAATAGAGCGGGACTAGGCAAGTCATGAGTTGTCTCTAAATATTTAGTATCAACATCGATACACCCATTGTTTGTCATCACCACCATTGCGATTTTTGTTGGGTCTAATGATTGATATCGATATCCTGTAGCAGTCTTTAGTAGGAGTTCTGCTGCTATAGTAGCCCATTTGCATAAAACATCCATTTTAAAAAACTTGAGATACTTTACATCCAAGCTTCGATACAATTCATCTGCAACTAAAGGCATAGCTTGATAAACGGGTTCTCCGTTTAGGCAAACTTGCTGATTGTTTATCTGTATAGTACTTATGGAGGATCCAGTACGGCTCACTTAATTAGCATGATTTTGTGACTCAATAAAATGTGCTAATGTGCGAACATTCTTTTCATGATTCTTCACAAAAGGGTTGGTATTATCCCACACATAGCCTGCTAATACCGAACATATTTGTGCTTTTATTTTTTCATCCTGCTTTTCTGCAAAAAAAATTTTTAATAAAGTTCCTTCATACCAAGTGTTCACATACGTTCTAAATACATCCACGCCTTGCTGCATCACTTTCATGTAATCATTTTCCCAATCCACCTGTTCGCCTTGTAGATGACGAATTACAAGATGAGCTGCTTTCTGTGCCGATACAGCAGCTAAAGTAACACCAGAAGAAAATACCGGATCTAAGAACTCTGTAACATTACCGGTCAACACAAAACCTTTACCATAAAACTTATCGGTAGTAGCACTCCAACTTTGTAGTTGACGTGGTTGTTCCCATTGCAATTCTGCACTACCAAAGCGTTCTTTAAGATACGGTATAGATTGTATCAAACGATTGTATTGAGCAAAAATATCCCCTTCATATCCATCAAAAAATTCCGGATCACTTACAAAGCCTAAAGAGGTATTACCATTTGAAAACGGTATCACCCAAACCCATGTTTTTTCATTATGTACATAGATTACAATTCGGTCCGGTTCATAATTCTCTGAGCGTTTGGGGTCGCTTACATGGCAAAATATTGCTTTTCTTGGAGGTAATGATGAGGGACGTTCCATACCAAATAGTTTAGGAATCACTCTGCCATAACCACTACCATCTACAATAAATTTCGCTTTGAAGGTGCTGGTGCTTCCATCTAAGTTTTTAACGGTGGTTATCGAATGGTCTTCGAAAAATTGGATGTTGGTCACTTCTGTTTCATAGGCTATTGGTATGCCCATTTTCTCACATTCATCGGCTAATACTTTATCAAACTCTGCTCTTGGCACTTGCCAAGTCCATTTCCAACCCTCTGAAAATTGTTGACAAAAATTAAAATCACACAAAGAGCCGTCATGCATTACAAATTTGGCGCCGTCCTTTTGTTGAAATCCTTTGGACTGTACTGCTTCTAAAAATTTTGCTTCTTCTAAAGCTTCCATACATCTTGGTAATAAGCTTTCGCCTATTACAAAACGCGGAAACTTCATCTTCTCTACCATCTGAACATTATAGCCGGCTTGCTTAATTATAGAAGCAGCAATAGTGCCTGAAGGTCCTGCGCCAATTATTAATACATCAACATCATGTACTGTTTGCATTGGGATAATTTATTTAGGGGAGTTATAAATTTTTTATTTTTTCCTAAGCTCTAAGATGGTATGGCTCAAACCAATGTTGTCATTCTGTTGAACGATTTTAAAACCTGCTTCGTCAATCAACTTAAAAAACACTTCGCTATCATACATCTGGCTATTACCATTTGCCATAGTGGTGAAATATAAAGAAGTCATTTGTAAACTTAATGCTGAAGCGGGGAAACGTTGTACATCCCAAAAGGTTTCGTTGATAAAGATGCGCCCGTTATCATCTAGTGCTTCATGGCATTTTTTTAAGATGGATACAATTTCATCATCGGCAAAGCAATCTAAAAACTGGCTCATCCAAATGATGTCATAGCCTTTGGGTAAGGTAGTAGCTGCATCTAGCATATTCGCTGTAAAATATTGGGCACGTTCTCCATAACCGGCATCTTCAATATTTTTCTTAGCCACATTCAATTGAATTTGTAGATCTACCAACCCCATTTCTACCTCATCATTATAGCCTAAGCAAGCAATAGAAAACTTACCGGTGTTGGCGCCGATATCCATTATTTTTTTAGGATTCGAGGCAAATACTAATGGAAGGGCTTCTGGAAAGGCATTATCAGAATAATAATGATCAAAGTTAAACCAACTAGCTTTTGCGGGTTCTTTAAGCAACGCTAATCCTTGGTAAATCGTTTCCCATCCGCCTAAATGTTTAAGACCTGCAGGCTTACCGGTATCTATGGCTTCTTCCAAATTTTGCGCCCCATCATAGCACACATCTCGCATGAAATCCGTGTTTACAATGGTCATCATATGATTGATGAAGAAGTGACCGGTTTTGGTCAACCTATATTTACCTTCCTGACGATAAACAAGTCCAATACCCAAACCGGCTTCTAGTAATACACGAACACCGTAATGGGTCATTTTTACTTTTTCCGCTACAGCATGAATACTGACACCCTCTTTACCGGCTTCATCTACTACTTTCAAAATTCCTTTGTCTCTTAGTAAAACAGAAGCTTGAAATATATACGGCGCAAATGCTATGTATTGTGCTTGCGAAATGGCATCTACTGCCGACATGTTATCTGTAGAAAATAAGGCACTCTTTGTTTCCGGGGTTGCTGTCATAAATTTGATGATTATAAAAAGTAAAAGTAAAACTTAAACCCAAATTAGAAAGTGAAGCTTAATAAAAATTATCGTAATCTTTCCTAACTCAAAAGTAGTAACGAACTATGTGTAGCGCCTTGCCTTTTATCATTCGGCTACCTTCCTTAAAAATCAATAAAGGTTGCCCTTTATGGAACAACCTTTACAGACAATTAAATTATAGCTGAAGTTATTTTTCTAATGCGGTTACCGTACGAAGTAGTCGGCTCCAACGTGGGCTAAAGAGGCTTTCTTTATAACTAAGCCATACAAAAGAGGCTTTTCCTACGACATGATCTTCCGGTACAAATCCCCAAAAACGAGAGTCTAAAGAATTGTGACGGTTGTCGCCCATCATCCAATAATAATCCATCTTGAAGGTATAGCTGTCTGCGGGTTTCCCGTTAATTTCAAAAGCAGTTGCTGTTTCTACTAGTGTGTTTTTTTCATATACGGAAATGATGCGGCGGTAAAGGGCTATATTTTGTGGGGTTAACTTTACGGTCACACCTTTTTTAGGAACTGTCATCGGTCCGAAGTTGTCCACGTTCCATTTAAAATTGGTTGTATCCTGCGGGAAAGTCCATTCTCTTATTGAACCAACATCCCCAGGCGTTTTTGTAAAAGGCACTACTTGAACAATATTTTGAAGTTTTTTGACTACTTCTACTTGATCATTTTCTATAAATAATAAATAGACATTACCATTGCCACCGGCTACTTCAATTTCATTTTCTTCCAAAGCATCTGCATCGATTGGTTTACCATTAGTTACTACTTGATATAAAAGTTTTGAATGAGGAAATGAGGTTGCAGGTTGTCCATTTACATATAAGACAGCGTTCTTCAGTTCTAATACATCACCGGGCACACCCACACAGCGTTTGATATAGTTATCTGTTTTATCTACAGGGCGTGAAATGACGGTATAACTCGACCATACAGCTTCTCTTCCCATCTCGCGCACCTTAGCATAATAGTCTTCGTTAGGGCTTTCCATCATCACGGTATCGCCATGTGGAAAGTTGAACACCACAACATCATTACGCTCTACCTTACCGAATCCCCACCAACGACGGTAATCCCATTGTACGGATTCGCTATAAGATTTACCACCCGTAATAGGTAGCGTATTATGTACCAGAGGCACAGAAAGCGGAGTCATTGGCACACGAGGTCCATAAGACATTTTACTAACAAACAAATAATCGTTTACAAGTAAACTCCCTTCCATAGAACCGGTAGGAATGGTATAGGCTTCAATAAAAAAAGTACGAATGATAGTTGCTGCAACTATGGCAAACACAGCTGCATCAAACCATTCTCTTAGAGTTGATTTTTTTTTCTTTGGTGTGGAATCTTTCTTCCAAAATGCTAAACGCATAAGCAGTTAAAAACTAAATGAGGAGCGAAAATAACAACAAAAACAAGCATTTTATTATTGGCACCTATCAGATTTAACAATTTGCGGAAATTCCAACCAATGCTTGAGGAAGGTAATTGTTGTGCATAAAAGTTTAATGATAACCTAAATACTGTTTGGAATATGGGGTCGTTTCTATTTGTATCTCCTCGCCTACTTCCCATTTTCTATAATCTTGGTCCGTTACTTCAATACTAAGTTTTATGGCATTGGTTAAATAGAAATAATACTTATTATTCTCAGGCATGTATTGCTTTCTCGTGATTATAGCTGCTTTTATAATTTTTGAAGCATGGTGGATGTCTTGCTGCACTTTATACAAATATTTCTTGTAGGTCCAGTAAAGGGCAAAAGTACTAAGCAACAATAAAAAGATAACACCAATAAAATAATTCGTCAATGAAAATTCGGTGGTTTCTCCATCTAAAGCCAATATCCAAGACCCTGCAAAAGGGCAAGCAAAACAAAACACCATAAGCACATTGGCTACTAGATACAACTGCTTTCTATCTTTCTTTTCTTTTTGTTTTAGAAAGGCAAGTTCGTCCTTAGACAACGTAGTGTTATATTGAATAAGATGCAAATCATTCATAGTGTATCATAAAACACAATAGTAGCAAACAACTAATTTTTCATTCATCTTAGTTAATAAAAAGTAAAGGTCCGTAACCTTTTAGATGTTTAAAAACAATCGTTAATTGGTTATCGTATTAAGTTTACATCACCTTTAAAGAATCGTTGCTTATTATCAGGAGTAACAACACGAATGACATAATAATACGTTCCTATATCTTGCTGCTGCCCTTTGAAGCTGCCATCCCAACCATCTTTTGGGTCTGTGGTCGAAAATACTTCTTGCCCCCATCTATTAAAAACTCGGAACTCTTGAAGTTTTTTATAGGCCAGGTTCCCTGGTTTGAATCGATCATTTCTTCCATCTCCATTAGGGGAAAAAGCAGTTGGAATGATAATGACGTTGTCATAAATAACATTCACTTGAATGGTATCATTGCTTCTGCATCCATTTTTATCAATACCGGTAACTACGAAATAGGTGGTGTCTTTGATAGTAGCAATCGGTGTTGGTAATGTGGAATTGTTGAGGTCTGTTGCTGGATACCAAGTATAATAAACTGCTCCACTTGAAGTCAGTTGTAGTTCAGTGCCATAAGCCACTGAGGTGTCTTTGGGTGTAGAATATAATTGAGGCAAAGGAATCACATTAACCTTCGAGGTTAAGGTATCTGTACAGTTATATTGATCCGAAATACCCACAGCAAAAAGGGTAGTATCAGTAGGTACTGCTATAGGGGAAGGACAATCGGTACAACTTAATGCAGACAATTCTCCTGAAATCCATGAATAGCTATTGCCTCCTGAAGCATACAGCGTAATGCTTTCGCCTTTACAAATAGAAACTTCATTGGGCATAAGGGTCGATTGTCGCTCGGAAAGGGTTACTAGTAACGAATCACGATGTGGACAACCATCTTTATCAGTAGCCAATAAGGTGAAAGAGGTTGTTTGATTAATAAAGGATACCGTTTGAATTTGGGTAGAGTCATTCACATAGATACCCGGCGACCAATTATACGAAGAAGGCTGAGAGGTATTATCTATCCCAGTCATCAATAAATAACCGGGATTACAAATTACAGTATCCGGCATGGTAGCCACTAATCCATCATAAGATTGAATCAAAAAATTGAGCGAATCGCCCACGGGCAACGTCAATCCACAATTGTCCAATAAAGTATTTCCATCGTTTCCAATTTTAGAAAGTAGTTGATAGCTACCATCAACACTTATTGGCACTGAAAGGGTCAAGAGAATGGTATCTACCAATCCAAGAGCATTACAATTTACTGGAACCGCTGCAATTACATTTACCATTTGAGGTCCTACAATGTGAAAATCTGAGCCATCCGGTGCAATAGAGTTGCAAGCCGCCAAGGCATTCGTTACAATCTTAAATTGAAAACAAGCTGGTGGAATGATTTCTTTAAAGGATAAAGCAGACGGGTTCACTACGAAGGGTATTTGATCGGGAATTGTATCCGCATGATTACACACATCTATAATCGTATTACCGTCCAATCCATTTTGAATATCGATGGTATAGGCACCGGGTGCTAAAGGAGAAGCTAATGTAAGCACTACCGTATCAGCATAGCCGTTCGTACCACTACAAGAGGTCCCTACCGCACCGGTTATAGTTCCTCCACCTGACAATAAAAAGTCTGATCCTGTTGGTTCAATTGAGCTACACAATACTTTTTCACTAAGTGGAATGAAGATCTTATTGTTGATGCCACAAGGTTGATAAGCAGATAGCATGTGAGGGCGACCATTATCATTAAAGATGGCAGTACTCCCTGTAAAATCTATAGTAAAACCAGAACTAGGACCTCCTACAAAAGGGTCTCCAAAATTGTTGATCATGATTAGATATACATCGCCGGCAGTGGCATTGATTTGTTGCAGAAACGAACCTCCCGTTGCACCAGCTGTTGTAAACAAGGTAGAAGAAGAGGTATTCAACCCTACGACACCACCAATATTGCTACCCGGTTGGTTATTATTAAAATTGCAACGGATAACATTGGCACTAGTAAAGGTGCTACAAGTAGCATTGGTAATATCCAACACGGCAAAATCATAATCATCCGTACCGTTTAATGGCGTGATGGTAAAAACAATAATTCCAGAACTTATCACTTCCAATCGAAGCCACATAGAGTTTCCTTCACCACCGCTGCATGGAGTAGATGTCAAGTCGTTCACTTGCCCGATTAGTTGATAGCTATAGGTAGAAGTAAACGAATTGCCACAAAGCATTAAGGCATCACAAGCATCCTGTTCCGGTTGATTAGGTGCTAATATCTGTGCATGGCTGGTACTCCAAGTTAAGAGCAAGATGGTAATCAGTTGTAGAAACTTCTTCATGAACTGTTTTTAAATTATCAATGAATATAAATATACAAAAACCTCAATAAAGAAGACAAATGAAAGTTCCGATTCGTTTGTAATATTTAGCCTACATACACCGTCTTTATATTGACAAACTCCCGAATACCATAGCCACTCAACTCTCTACCATAACCACTTTGTTTAATTCCACCAAACGGCAGTCTTGGGTCGGAATGAACAAATGCATTGACAAAACAACTCCCTGATTGCAATTCTTTGGAGGCAATTTCTTCAGCTCTTTGAATGTCTTGGGAAAAGATACCACTGCCCAATCCATAGATAGTTTCATTTGCTTTATGTATCGCATCGGCTTCATCATGAGCTTCAATTATAGCTGCCACGGGACCAAACAATTCATCATCATAAGCGGGCATTCCTTTTTTTACATTAGTCAATATAGTGGGTGGATAAAAGGCACCTTCTCCGTCCGGAATATATCCTCCACAAAGTAAGACAGCACCCTTTGCTATGCTTTCCAAAACTTGCTGATGTAATTCATCACGCAGGTCTTTTCTTGCCATAGGTCCGATTTTATTTTTCTCATCCATGGGGTCTCCAAAACATGTAGCTTCAAAAGCCGCTAACATCCCCTGCTCAAATGCCGATTTCATTTCTTTAACTACAATAAAACGTTTGGCAGCGACACAACTCTGTCCGCTATTCACCAATCTTCCATTGACACAAGTTTTTACGGCTAAATCAAGATCCGCATCTTTCAAGAGGATATAGGCATCACTACCTCCTAATTCCAACACTTGTTTTTTGATATGTGATGCAGCAACACTAGCTACTTGCTTTCCTGCAGTAGTGCTTCGGTAAAGGTTACAGCGGCTATTGAAGGATGAGCAATCAACTCCGAGACTTCGCTAGCCGGCAATAATAATGTTTGAAATAAATTTCTCGGCGCTCCGGCTTCTTTTAAAATATCTTCGATGGCTAATGCACATCCTGAAACATTAGAAGCATGTTTCAACAACATAGTATTCCCAGCCATAAGTATAGGTCCCATAGCTCTAAACACTTGCCAGTAAGGGAAGTTCCAGGGCATTACAGCTAATACTACACCTAAGGGTTGGAAGCTTACAAAGCTTTTTTGAGCATCTGTGATCACTAACTCATCTTGCAACATCTTACCACCATGAGTGGCATAGTATTCTAAGCTCATGGCACATTTTTCTACTTCAGCCATACTTTGATTAATAGGTTTACCCATTTCTCTTGTAGCTAAATTGGCTAACGCTTCCTTCTTTGCTCTCAAGCTAGTGGCAATGTTTCTAAGCAAAACAGCTCGTTCTTCAAAGTTGGTTTGTTTCCAAATAGCAAAGCACTGTTGAGCTTGCTCAGCAGCAATAGCAGCCGCAGGTCTATCAATTGTAGTATAGGTTTGTAATGCTTGACCATTACATGGATTTTTGGTGGTGATACTGCTCATGAAAAAGTTATTTTAAGAACAAGAAAATAGATAACTGATAAGTACCTTTTATAAACAAAAAACAACCAATTAAATTAAAGGGCACCCATCAACAAAATTAAATCAGGTAGTATTATCTATAGGTTAAACATTGTGAATGTTCTTACAAATTTGATCTTTTAATAGGGAGATAGCGTTTCGTAATTTCTACTTAAAATGTGCCACGCTTTGCTGGCCCGAAGGGAGGAAAACAGTAGATAATACCGATTACGTTTTCAAATATAAAAAGCTGCCAACAACTGACAGCTTATAACAATTATTAAAAATAAATAAAAGACTATTCTGGTACTACCAGCCTAAATCCATTACCATGAATGTTGACAATCTCTACACTACTATCTGCTTTCAAATATTTGCGAAGCTTAGCAATATACACATCCATACTACGTCCATTGAAATAGGTATCACTACCCCAAATACGTTTTAAAGCGGCTTCTCTTGGGAGCAAATCATTTCTATATTCAGCCAACATGGTGAGTAATTCATTTTCTTTTGGTGATAGTGTGATAGACTCACCACCATGCTCTAAGATGCGAAGCTTACTGTTGAATTGGTATTGCCCAATGACAAATTCAATTTGTGCATGTTGTTTTTCCTGCATATCCTGATTGCGTTTCAAGATGGCTTTTATCTTTTGCAACAAGATTTCACTGTCAAATGGCTTATTGATATAATCATCTGCTCCAAGTTTATAACCTTGAAGAATATCTTCTTTAGTGCTTTTGGCAGTGAGGAAGAACAAAGGAATTTCAGGATCTACATTTCTGATTTCTTCAGCTAAGGTAAAGCCATCCATATTAGGCATCATCACATCCAACAAACAAATATCAAACTTCTCTCTACGGAAAGCCGCTAATCCTAAGATACCATCACGAGCTAACTCAACGATATAATCATTCAGCTCTAAGTAGTTTTTTAGTACTTGCCCGAAGTTGCTGTCATCTTCAACAAGCAACACTTTCAATTTTTCTTTTTCCATATAGTATTGAAATATATTTCAAATGTAAAAGTTATTACGCGACAGTAAGAACAAATCTTTGTTAAAAGCGTGGACAGTTATAGGTTCTACGTTCTTTGGAAAAGCTATTATAAAGCGCTTCGAAAACAAAACCCATTTCAAATGCCCCACGTCCTTTATTCGCCGGTGATAAAGTGGACATGGTAAAATCGTAGCTCGTCATTAGTTTCCATTGCATATACTTAAGCCCAATAACGCCTATAGCTGCATCTCCATAACGATGGTAGGCACCTAATATTAGCTGTGCTTGCTTTTGTTCGTTAGCGCTTAGGTTGACACAGAATAGTGTACCGTATAAAAATTCGTTAGCCCCTTTTTGGGAGGTATAATAAATTGAGGGATTCAAGATGACCTTATCACTTAGTTTCATCATAGCATCTACATTCATGGTAGGACGAATGCCTATTCTATTTTGTTGCCCATAAAAGCTTTCTTTGGGTTGGTTAAGATGTGCCATTCCCAAGCCTATTTTTACGTACGCATTTTCGTTTGGAAAAATTGCATAGTTCAATCCAGCCGCTAC
>Ga0116181_1003570_pt1 | contig 12044 bp, 10 predicted proteins | sample AD_UKC075_MetaG_FD_89752 | JGI IMG/M metagenome (GOLD analysis project Ga0116181, IMG submission 89752) | Active sludge microbial communities of municipal wastewater-treating anaerobic digesters from USA - AD_UKC075_MetaG | ecosystem: Engineered > Bioreactor > Anaerobic > Digestate | place: USA...
GCGATCTGCGCGATGCGGCCGTCGGTGGCACAGGCGGCGAGGTTTTGCTGAAAGTAAGGCGCGCCAACCATGTCGAGCACCACGTCGGCGCCGTGTCCGTCGGTCGCGGCGCGGGTTTCAGCAACGAAATCCTGCGCTTTGTAGTTGATGCCAACGTGGGCGCCGAGCGCAAGGGCGTAGTCGATCTTGCTCTGATCACCGCAGGTGACGATGACCTTGCCGGCGCCGAAGGCGCGTGCCAGCTGGATCGCCGTGGAGCCGATGCCGCTGGAGCCGCCGTGAATGAGGATCGTTTCACCTGCCTGCAGGCGCGCGCGGTCGAACACGTTGGCCCAGACGGTGAAAAACGTCTCAGGCAACGCGGCCGCTTCGACCACCGACAACCCGTGCGGGATCGGCAGGCAATGCGCGACTGGCGTCTTGCAGTATTCGGCATAGCCACCACCGGGCGTCAATGCGCAGACGGTGTCGCCCACATGCCAACCAGTCACTGCGGCGCCGACGGCAACGATTTCGCCCGCCACCTCCAGTCCCATCACCGGCGACGCATCGGCGGGCGGCGGGTACTTTCCGGAGCGCTGCAATACATCCGGCCGGTTGATGCCGGCGGCAGCGACGCGAATCAGCACCTCGTCGTCGGCGGGCACCGGCAGCGGCCCCTGCGCGATTTGCATGCAGGTGGGTGCGCCGCCGCTGCCGTGGTCGACATAGTGCATGGTGGCAGGCAGGGCGGGGGCGGCGGTCGGTGCAGTCATGGCAGGCGCCTGGTGTTGGCGATGTGGAGCGAGGCTCGCATTTTCGGACAAAACAAATCTTCGCGTCAGGTGTGCCGGCGAGTTCGGCTATTGTTGACCGCTATGGGGGCATTTCTCGTCAAGCGCATCCTTGCCACGATTCCGGTGCTGGTGATCGTGGCGGTCATCGTTTTCACGTTGATCCGGCTGGTGCCCGGCGACCCGGCCGCAGTGATTGCCGGCAACATGGCGACCAACGAGGACATCGCGCGCATCCGCACCGAACTCGGACTTGACCGTGGCTTTTTCACCCAGTTCCTGCTGTGGGCGAAGGGGCTGGTCAGTGGCGACCTCGGGCAGTCGTTCTTCTTCAAGAAGGAAGTGACTGCGCTGATCGCCGAACGGCTGGAGCCGACGCTCTCGCTCGCCTTCCTCACCATCGTGCTGACGGTGCTGGTAGCGGTGCCGCTTGGCACGCTGGCGGCATGGCGCCACGGCGGCTGGCTGGATCGCGCGCTGATGGGCTTCTCGGTGCTGGGCTTCTCGATTCCGGTGTTTGTGCTCGGTTACCTGTTGGTCTACTTCTTTGCGCTGAAGCTCGACTGGTTTCCGGTGCAGGGCTATCGGCCACTGCGCGAAGGGCTGTGGCCGTGGCTGCACCAGTTGCTGCTGCCGGCGATCACGCTGTCGATTGTCTATGTGGCGCTGATCGCCCGCGTCACTCGCGCCAGCGTCGCTGAAGCACTGACGGAGGACTACGTGCGCACCGCCCGCGCCAAGGGGCTGCCCGAGGCGCGCGTGCTGGTGCGCCATGCGCTGGCCAATGCGGCGGTACCCATCGTCACCGTAATCGGTATCGGCATCGCGCTGCTGATCGGTGGTGTGGTGGTGACTGAAAGCGTGTACTCGATTCCCGGCCTCGGCACGCTCACGGTCGATGCCGTGCTGGCGCGCGACTTTCCGGTCATCCAGGGAGTGATCCTGTTCTTTGCGTTTCTGTACGTGATGGTCAATCTGCTGGTGGATCTGTCGTACCTGTTCCTTGATCCGAGGATTCGCTACTGATGAAGAACGCGACGATTCAACGCGTGCTTCGTAATGGCGCCGTGCGCTTCGGTGCCATCGTGCTCGCCGTGCTGGTGACGTTGGCGGCGCTGGCGCCGGTGCTCGGAACCGTAGACCCGGCGTGGCTGGATGCCGTCAACATGAACCAGCCCCCGATGACGAAGGCTGACTGGACCGGCCCGGACAATCAGACCGCGCCGCGAACGCTCTTGATGGGTACCGACAGTTTCGGCCGCGACATCTACAGCCGGGTGCTCTATGGCACGCGCATTTCCCTCGTAGTGGGCGTCGCTGTCGCGGTGGTGGCGTTGCTCATTGGTACTTTCTTCGGTCTGATGGCGGGCTATTTCCGCCGCGTCGACGCGGTGCTGATGCGGGTGATGGATGGCCTGATGGCGATCCCGGGCATCCTGCTCGCGATTGCGCTGGTCGCGGCGTGGGGGGCGCAGCTATCCACCGTGATCATCGCCATCGCGGTGCCGGAGATTCCGCGCGTAACGCGGCTGGTGCGTTCGCTGGTGCTCTCCATCCGCGAGGAGCCCTATATCGAAGCCGCGATTTCGATCGGCACACCGACCTGGAAAATCCTGCTGCGCCATGTGCTGCCAAATTCGATTGCACCGATGGTGGTGCAGGGCACCTACGTTTGCGCGTCCGCCATTCTGCTGGAGGCTATCCTGTCGTTCCTCGGGCTTGGCTTGCCCAGCGAGATTCCGACCTGGGGCAACATCATGGCCGAGGCGCGCGTGGTGTTCTCCAGCGCGCCACACAACATGTGGTTCCCCGGCATCTTCCTCGCGTTCACCGTGCTCGCTGTGAACCTGCTCGGCGATGGCCTGCGCGACACGCTTGACCCGAAGTTCAACAAGCGGGGGGCGCAGCGATGAGCGATCCGCGCCCCGCGGTCCTTTCCGTCCGCGATCTCGCGGTCGCCCTGCCACCGGGCGCCGACCGTGAACTGGCCGTGGAGCACATCAGCTTCGATGTCGGTGCCGGAGAGATCGTTTGTCTGCTCGGCGAATCAGGCTCCGGCAAATCGGTGATCTCGTTCGCGGTGATGGGGTTGCTGCCAGACAACGTGCATGTCAGCGCGGGCGAGATTCGCCTGGGCGATACCAATCTGCTGGCCTTGACTCCGGCGCAGCTGCGCGAGTTGCGCGGCGACGAAATCGCCATGATCTTCCAGGAGCCGATGACGGCGCTGAACCCGGTGATGACCTGTGGTGCCCAGCTGGACGAATTGCTGGCCGAACATACGTTGCTGAGCGCCGCCGAGCGGCGCAGCAAAACGCTTGCCATGTTCGAGGCCGTGAAGCTGCCGGAGCCGGAGCGCATTTTCGCGAGCTTTCCGCACCAGCTCTCGGGCGGGCAGCGGCAGCGCATCATGATCGCGATGGCGCTGATTCTGGAGCCCAAACTGCTGATCGCCGACGAGCCCACGACGGCGCTCGACGTGACCACCCAGGCCGAAGTGCTTGCGCTGATCAAGACACTGCAGCGGGAACGCGGCACGGCGGTGTTGTTCATCACGCATGACATGGGTGTGGTGGCAGAAATTGCCGACCGCGTGGTGGTTTTGCAGCAGGGCAAGCAGGTGGAAGCAGGCCCCAAGCATGATGTGCTGCAGTCGCCGCAGGAGGACTACACGCGCATGCTGATCGCTGCAGTGCCGCCGATTGACCCGCCGGTGTTGCATCACCATTTCGCCGATGCCCCCGCGCTTTCGGTGCACAAACTCTGCAAGACCTATTCAAGTGGCGGCTGGCTGCAAAAGCGTCGCGAGACCCGCGCAGCGACGCTGGTCAGCTTTGATGTGCGGCCCGGTGAGACGGTCGGCATCGTGGGCGAATCGGGGTCCGGCAAAAGCACGGTGGCGCGCTGTATCACCCGGCTGATTGATCCCAGTCAGGGCGAAGTGCACTTGCGTGACGTCGAACTGCACGCCGGCTCACACGAAGCACTCAAGGCGGCGCGCAAGCGCATCCAGATTGTGTTCCAGGATCCGTATCGTTCGCTTGACCCGCGTCAGCGCGTAGGCGAGGCCATCATCGAAGGACCGGTCAATTTTGGCGTGCCGCGCGAGCAGGCGATGGCGCGGGCGCGCGAGCTGATGACCTTGGTGCGCCTGTCGCCAGACGTATTGTCGCGCTACCCCAACGAATTCTCCGGTGGCCAGCGGCAACGCATCAGCATTGCGCGCGCGCTGGCGCTTGACCCGGAAGTGCTGATCTGCGACGAGGCCGTGTCGGCGCTCGACGTCTCAGTGCAGGCGCAGGTGTTGAAGCTGCTGGAAGAAATCCAGAGCAAACTGAATCTCGCGATTCTCTTCATTACCCACGATCTGCGCGTCGCCGCGCAAATCTGCGATCGTGTGCTGGTGATGCAGTCGGGTATCGTAGTTGAAGAAGGCCTAACCCGGGACGTGTTCCTCGCGCCGAAGCACGACTACACCCGGCGCCTGCTCGCCAGTGCGCCAGGGCGCGAGTTCCGCTTCGCGGCGGCGTAGAACGCAATGGCAGCGACTCTCACCACGCTGGCGCTGCTCTATCTGGCTGCGCTGATCATCCCCGGCCCCAATCTGTTGTTGCTGACGCATACCGCTGCGTCTGCCTCTCGTCGCGCGGCACTGGGCGTTGCGCTGGGCATTTCCACGGGTACCGTGATGTGGGTGGCGGTGGCCGTGTTCGGTGTGCAGCAAATTTTCGAAGCGGCTCCGGCGCTGCAGACCGCGCTGCGCGCCGTCGGCGGTGTCTACCTGCTGTATCTGGCGTGGGGGCTGTTTGGCTCGATTCGCCAACGCGACCAGGGTAGCCCGGCTGATCGCAGCAGGGATCGCGATGATCGTCAGGCGGCGACCGATGAGGCCGCCACGCCCCCGGCTGCGAGCAGCCGGGCGACGTTCTACCGCCGGGGTCTATTGACCAATCTCACCAATCCGAAGTCAATGGCCTTCTGGACCAGCGTCGCCGTCGTCAGCCTTGATCCGCAGGCGACACTGGCGACTCGACTGGCGGCGGTAGCAATGGTTGGCTGCATGGGTCTGGTCTATCACCTGAGCCTCGCCTGGCTGTTCTCGACAGCACCGGCGCAGCAAGCCTACCTGCGCGCCAAACCGGTGTTGTCCGCCATCACCGGCGCGATCATGACAGCGTTTGGTGTGCGCCTGTTGTGGAGTCTGCGCGGCTGACACGGTCGGCCGCGCGAAATGGATGGAGCCCCGGCAGGCATCGCCGCTAACGCTGGCGATATTGCTTTCACTCGCCGCTGCGGTATCACTGGGTATCACCCGCTTTGCGTACGGGTTGCTGCTGCCGCCGATGCGTGCCGATCTCGGGTGGACGTACACGCTGGCGGGCAGCATGAACACCGCCAATGCCTTCGGCTACTTTGTCGGTGCGTTATGCACTCCCGCCTTGATGCGCCGCTGGGATGCGGCACGCGTGCTGCTGGTGGGTGCTTCTCTTGCCAGTTTTTTCATGGGCGCCAGCGGTTTTTTCACCGACAGCACGATGCTGTTGACGCAGCGCGCGCTGGCAGGCGCGGCAAGCGCGCTGGTGTTCGTTAGCGGTGGTGTGCTCGCCGCGAAGCTGGCGGTGCGGGCCAGCAGTGCCGGGCAGACGCAGCAGAGCGGGCTGGTGCTCGGTATCTACTACGGCGGCTCCGGCTTCGGCATTCTGCTTTCGGCGCTGGTGGTACCAGTGCTGCTCGCCGGTGCGGCACCGGGCGAACGCTGGCATGGCTACGCCCCCTGGGCGTGGGCGTGGTGGGTGCTTGCGATCTTGTGCGCATTGGCCACGCTCGCACTGGTGCGACCGGTATCTGCTTTGCGCTCGCTCGTCGCACAGGGCAGCACCGTGGCGCGCCATGGGCGAGGTTTTCGCTACCGTGACCTCACGTTTGGGCTTGCAGGTTACGGGTGCTTTGGCGTTGGCTATATCGGCTACATGACGTTTGTGATTGCGCTGCTGCGCGAGCAGGGTGCCAGCACCGTGGCGGTAACCGTGTTCTACAGCCTGCTCGGCGTCGCTTGCATGGCGTCGTCGCGCATCTGGGCTGGTCTGCTTGATCGGCATCGCAGCGGCCGTGCACTGGCGACGCTGAACGCGTTGCTGGCGGCGGCCTGTGTGCTGCCCGCGTTGTCGTCGGAGTGGCCGGTGCTGCTGCTGTCAGGGGTCGTGTTTGGCGGGGTGTTCTTGTCGGTCGTCGCCTCGACCACGGCGCTGGTGCGACACAACCTCGCACCGGTCGATTGGCCAGAGGGTATTGCCGCGTTCACCACCGTGTTTGCTGCGGGGCAGATCGTTGGGCCGGTTGTTGTTGGCTGGATTGTGGACGCATTCGCTTCGTCGTCACCAACCTTGAGCGCATCTGCCGACCATGCCGCCGCGTTGTCACGCGGACTGGTGTTCTCGGCCATCGCGCTGGCGCTTGGCGCGCTGCTCGCCAGCCGGCAACGTGCGTTGTCAGCTGCGATGTAGCTGATGCGGAAACCGGCGCAAGCTTGCCCGCGCAACCGGCGGTCGCTAGACTGCGCAACATGCCGCTCGTCACCTTTGCGCCACAACTGCAGCGCCACGTTCCCTGCCCACCACAACAAGTGCCGGCGGGTTCGCTGGATACGGTTCTGCGGACGGCGTTTATGGCTGCGCCGATGATCGAGCGCTACGTACTGGATGAGCAGGGCGCGGTGCGCAAGCATGTCGCCGTGTTCGTGAACAACGAGATGATTGCAAAGCGAAATGACTTGTCACAACCGTTGACCGATAGCGACGCGGTCTGGGTAATTCAGGCCTTGAGTGGGGGATGACTATGGCGACCTTGTTGCTGGCTACACGCAAGGGTGTTTTCGTTGTTGAGCGCTCCCCAGTCAGCGGCTGGACGGTGATCGGGCATCACTTTCAGGGCGACGCCGTCACCCGCGTGTTCGCCGATCCGCGCGACGGGGCCTGGTATGCCGCATTGCGCCACGGCCACTACGGGGTCAAGCTGCAGAAAAGCCTGGACCGCGGTGCAAGCTGGACCGAAATTCCGGCGCCTGCCTTCCCCAGGAAACCTGAGCATGGTCCGTGGGCGAACGACGAAACGCCCTGGACGGTTGAGCTGGTTTGGGCGCTGGCGCCGGGCGCAGCCAATGAACCGGGCGTGTTGTGGGCCGGCTGCATGCCAGCCGCTGTGTTCCGATCGGGAGACGGCGGTGCCAGTTGGCAGCTTTGCGAGAGTTTCTGGCTGGACGAGCGGCGCCGCGCGTGGATGGGTGGCGGCAATGATTATCCGGGCATGCACTCGGTGTGTGTTGACCCGCGCGACAGCCGCCATGTCACCGTCGCGATTTCCTGCGGTGGCGTGTGGACCACGCATGATGCCGGTGCGAAGTGGGAACTGATCGGCAAGGGGCTGGAGGCACCCTACACGCCGCCTGACCTGGCCTTCGATCCGAATGTGCAGGATGTGCACAGCATCTCCGCGTGTGCCGCAGAACCCGACGTGATTTGGGCGCAACACCATTGCGGCGTCTATCGCAGCGTGGATGGTGGTGTGAACTTCACACGCCTGCCCGCGCCCATGCCGGGTGACTTCGGCTTTGTGATTGTTGCCGACCCGGCAAACCCGCTGCGCGCCTGGGTGGTGCCGGCAGTTTCGGACGCGAACCGCTACGCCATTGATGGTGCGATGTGTGTCTGCCGCACCGACGATGGCGGCCAGACCTGGCAGCAGTTCCGCTCCGGATTGCCGCAACACCACGCCTACCATCTGGTGTATCGCCACGGACTCGCACTGGCGCCCGCGACGGGCGGCGAGCGAACGCTGGCAATGGCGAGTACCACCGGCGGCGTATGGATCAGTGATGACACCGGGGAGGCGTGGTCAACGCTTGACGCATCGCTGCCACCGGTTGCTGCCGTGACGTGGAGCGTGTAGTCACGGGCGCGTTGCACGCGCCCGGCGCGCATGCGACGGGGTCGCCTGACGACTCTGATTCGAGAACCACCATCGGATTGCGGCACGCAACACCGTTGGCAATTGCGACTGATTGGCGGGCTGCGGCAACGCTGACGGGTATCACCGATGAAGCCGCACTTGCAGGTCTGTGTGCCGCACTGCTGCCGTCCGCCACGGTCGTATCAGCCAGGGAAAGAGCGCTGCTCGCTGCGATATCGTCACAGCCTGTCGCGACGACCGCCATTGATCGCACAATATCGGCGATACAACAAGGCACCGATCCACTCGGTGAGTGCTTGCTGGCACTGCGTCCTGCCGCGCAGCGCCGGGCTGATGGCGCCGTCTACACCCCTGCAACGATCCTCGCACCGATGATCGCGTGGCTGCGCACGCAGGGTAAGCCGGTTCGCGTGGTCGACCCTGGTGCTGGGTCAGGCCGGTTCATTCTCGCCGCTGGTGCTGCGTTCGATAACGCGCAATTGATTGCGGTCGAAACTGACCCCTTGGCGGCGCTGGTGCTGCGCACCAACCTGCATCTGCGCGGCATGACAACGCGCAGTCAAGTCCTGGTCGACGACTACCGGCGGATCAAACTGCCAAAGATCGCGGGTATGACCGCGTTCGTGGGCAACCCACCCTATGTGCGTCACCATCACATCGGCGCGCGCTGGAAGCGCTGGTACACCCGCAACTTCAAGACGCTCGGTATTCACGCGAGTGCAATGGCAGGGTTGCATCTGCATTTCTTCCTGAAGACCGCTCTGTTGGCCAGCGCCAACGACGTTGGTACGTTTGTCACGTCGGCTGAGTGGCTGGACGTGAACTATGGCGCTGCGCTGCGCAAGCTGTTGACGCAGCATCTGGGCGTGGTCGGGCTGCATGTGCTCGCGCCGGCTGTCGAGGGCTTCTCCGGTACGGCTACCACCACGGCCATCAGCTGCTTCCGGGGGGCCGCGCCGCAGACGTCCGTTCGCGTCCGCGCGGTGAATAGTCTGACCGAACTGGCGGCTCTGGATTCCGGCGCCGTCGTCCTGCCAGCGCAGCTCGACGCCGCAACACGCTGGTCCTCTGTCATTTATCCAGTGCAAGCACGCGACAGCGACACCGTGCCGCTTGGCGAGCTGTTTCGCGTGCTGCGCGGACAGGTGACCGGCGCCAACCGCGTCTGGGTATTCGGCGACGATCGTCCATCCCTACCGGACAGCGTCCTGATCCCCACGATTACGCGCGCGCAGGATCTCATTCGGGTGGCGGACCGGCTGGAGTCCACCGCCAGCCTGCGTCGCGTCGTTGATCTTGCTCCCGACCTCGATTGCTATGTCGGCGACGAGCGGGAGCAAATTGATGCCTATTTGACGTGGGCCAGACGCCATCGTGCCGACCAGGGTTACATCGCGCGGCATCGGCGCGCGTGGTGGTCGGTTGGCCTGCGGGAACCGGCGCCGATCTTGTGCACCTACATGGCCCGTCGAGCGCCGCAATTTACGCTGAATGTTGGCGAGGCCCGGCACATCAACGTGGCGCACGGGCTGTATCCGCGCCAGCCGATGAGTGAACGCCAACTGGCCGCCATCGTCGAATGGCTCAATCGCAACGTTGAGGTGGGCAGCGGCCGCACGTACGCCTGGGGACTGATCAAGTTTGAGCCGAAAGAGGTACAGCAATTGCGCATCCCGGCTCACCTCGCATCCGGATAGCTGCTAAGGAAAGGCTGAACAAGTCTCCGCGAAGCTGCGCGCGGCGGATTGGGATGGATGGCGAGGCGCAAAACGCAGTCGTAGCGGGGCTACGACGAGGCTTTGCAACGAAGCCAGCCGCCCAAGTCCGGCGATGCGCGGCTCGTGAGGGACTTGTTCAGCGTTTCCCTAACTCCGGTACCGGGCGCCGTTGCGATGGCTCGGCCTGTCTACACTCACTGAATCATTCCCATCAAGAGGCACTGCGTCATGCGCATCGCAATCGGCGGCTTCCAGCACGAAACCAATACCTTTGCGCCATCGCGTGCGACCTACGAGCGCTTTGTGCAGGGCGGCGGCTGGCCGCCAGTGTCGATTGGCGACGAGATCTTCGAGCGCTTCCAGAACCAGAACATCCCGATCTCGGGCTTCATGAAGGAGATCGGCGCGGCGCATACGCTGATCCCGACTGCATGGGCCGCCGCCAGCCCGAGTGCGCAGGTGACCGATGACGCCTTCGAGCGCATCGCGGGCGCGATCTGCGACGGCATCCGCAAGGCCAACGCTGACATGGTCTACCTCGACCTGCACGGCGCTATGGTGACTGATTCGCACGCCGATGGCGAAGGCGAGCTGCTGCGTCGCGTGCGCGCGATCGTTGGCCCCAAAGTGCCGGTCGCAGTGAGCCTGGATCTGCACTCGAACACCACGCCGGCGATGTTCGCCAACAGCGAATTGCTGGTGGCCTATCGCACCTATCCGCATATCGACATGGCGGAAACCGGTGCCCGTGCGGCGTTCTACCTGAAGCAGCGCATCGGTGGCATGGCGGCGCCCAAGGTGGCGTGGCGGGTGTTGCCCTACCTCATTCCGATTACTGCGCAATGCACCGACCTGTTCCCCGGCAACGACATCTACACGCTGGTTGGCCAACTTGAATCAAACGACGTGCCGAGCGCGTCGTTCACGCCCGGCTTTCCGGCTGCGGACTTCGACGGCTGTGCGCCCGTGGTGTGGGCCTATGGCGTGAATGACGCTGCAGCGGCAGACGCCGCAAGCAAGCTTGAGCGACGGGTGCTGGCGGCGGAGGGTGAGTGGGACGCCCGCGTGCTCAGTGCGGTCGAAGCGGTACGCGAGGCACAGCTGATCGCCAGCACAGCGCGCAAGCCGGTAGTGATTGCCGACACCCAGGACAACCCCGGTGCGGGTGGCGACAGTGACACCATGGGCATGGTGCGTGCGCTGCTCGAATGCCGTGCCGAACGCGCGGCGACCGGGTTGATCGTGGATGGCGCGGCAGCGAAAGCGGCGCATGAAGTTGGCGTGGGCAAAACGCTCAACTTTGCGCTCGGTGGCAAGAGCCGCATTCCCGGCGATTCGCCGCTGGAACTGCCGTGGACGGTGGAAGCGCTGCACGAAGGCAACTTCGCCGCGACCGGGCCGTTCTATCGCGGCATGAAGATGCGCCTCGGGCCGTCGGCCTGCCTGCGCTATCAGGGCGTGCGCATCGTCGTTGCCACCTACAAGACGCAACTGGCCGATCAGGCAATGTATCGCTACGTGGGTATCGAGCCGACCGAGCAGGCGATTCTGGTCAACAAAAGCTCAGTGCACTTCCGCGCCGACTTCACGCCGATTGCGGAGAAGATTCTGGTGGCCAAGGCGCCCGGCCCGATGGCAGCAGACCCGGCAGATTTGCCGTGGCGGCACTTGCAGCGTGGCATTCGCCTGCATCCATTCGGCAAGCCGTTTGCGTGATGTCTGTTGTGTTGGCCGACGTTTGACCGTGGTCATGCAGGGCGACAGCGATCCTGCTTAGACTTACGATTCCGAACTGTTTTTGTTTTTTGCCCGGAGGATTGCCATGAAAGTTCTGCTCGCCGTTGACGGTAGTGACGACACCAAGAAGATGCTCGCCTATCTCGCCACGCATGAGGACTTGCTTGGCAAGGCGCCACAGTATGTGGTGCTCAACGTGCAGATGGCCATTCCGGCGCGCGCAGCAAAGGCAGTTGGCAAGGATACGGTGCAGGAGTACCACCAGGCAGAAGCCGATGCCGTGCTCGGGCCGGTGTGCAAGTTCCTTGATCGCCATGAAGCCAAGTACACGTCGAGCTTTCGCGTCGGTCACGCCGCCGAAGAGATTCTGCGCGCGGCAAAGAAAGCCAAAGTCGATCTGATTGTGATGGGTTCGCGCGGCCGCGGTGGCATTGGCTCGCTGCTGCTGGGCTCAGTGGCACAGTCGGTGCTCGCGGCCAGCGATTGCCCGGTGATGGTGGTGCGCTGAGGACACGGCGCGCCGCCGCGCAGACTGGCGGTTGATGCGGTCAAGGCGTCTGTAGTTCGAAGCGCCTGCGACGCGTTCAGCAGCAGGCATTTCGTCCCCGTGACTTTTGGTTGCAAGCCTTATCCAATAGGGGCTGGCGGCCTGATTTGTCAAAAGTCGATAATCAATAAAATTAGCGATCAGGCCCGGTGCAGTATGGCTTTCGCAGAAAAGCTGTCAGGTCGCCCGGGCGCTGGTTGCGGGTGCATGCGCCCTTCGCACCAGAACCCAGGCCGACAGCGCGATCAGCGTCCCGCCGGTGGCGTTGGTCAGCACCAGCGGCCACGCGCTGACGCCAAGGAA
>Ga0116181_1003573_pt1 | contig 12040 bp, 9 predicted proteins | sample AD_UKC075_MetaG_FD_89752 | JGI IMG/M metagenome (GOLD analysis project Ga0116181, IMG submission 89752) | Active sludge microbial communities of municipal wastewater-treating anaerobic digesters from USA - AD_UKC075_MetaG | ecosystem: Engineered > Bioreactor > Anaerobic > Digestate | place: USA...
GAAAATGATGAATGGTGGGGAGAAGGATTTACGGAATGGACGAACGTGAAGAAAGCGAAACCTTTATTTAAAAATCACAACCAGCCTGTAATACCGGGTGAACTGGGATATTATGACTTACTGAAAACTGAAGGAATCCAACAAAAACAGGCAGAATTAGCAAAGGAAAACGGCATTTACGGATTCATCTATTATCAGTATTGGTTCGGTGACGGTAAAATGCTTTTGGAGAAACCTGCGGAAAACATGTTGGAAAATAAAGACATTCAGTTACCATTCTGTTTTTGTTGGGCAAACGAAACTTGGCGGGGAATTTGGCACGGAATAGATGATGCAAAAAAAATATTGGCAGAACAAAAATATTTAGGAAAAGAAGATTATACCAACTATTTCAATTATGTATTACCATTCTTTAAAGACGACCGATATATCAAAATTGATAACAAGCCATTTTTCGTAATCTACGATCCGGTTGCAGTTCCGCAAGAGTTTATGGAGATTTTTGAAAAACTGGCAAAAGAGAATGGATTTGATGGTATTTACTTCGTAGCAAGCAACAGATCAGGAAACCATATCGATTATGCCGCAAAGAATTTTGATGCCAAAATTTCGGGCGATTATAATATGTTGTTGAATGAAGAACTCGATGATTCAAGAATAGTAAAATTGAAAAACCTGATCAGGGAAAAAGTGATTGGCAAAAAATCAATCAGGAAAATTGATTACGCAAAATTCTTTAAATCATTGGTTTATACCAACTCGAATGTGGAAACTTATCCTATGTTGTTGCCGAATTGGGATAACAGTCCACGAAGCAAAGAAAAGGGATTTCTCTTTACCAATTCTTCTCCAGAAAATTTTGCTCATGAGGTAAAAAAGGCAGTTACATTTGCTAATAATAACCTCGACAAGAACAAATTTGTAATTATTAAATCATGGAATGAATGGGCGGAAGGAAACCATCTTGAGCCATGCCAGAAATGGGGAAACGCATATCTTAAACAATTAAAAGATCAATTAGAACAGTTTGACAGAAATACAAAGTAATTCATCAAACACATTAAACCACAAATTTCTAGAAAAACCAATTTTGAAAAAGAAATGCTCGCACTAAAAGCAGAAAACATATCAAAACAATACCGTCTCGGACAAGTGGGAACGGGAACGCTTTCGCATGACCTGAACAGATTATGGGCGCAAATCCGCGGAAAAGAAGACCCTTATTTGAGAATTGGCGAAACCAATGACAGAACATCAAAAGGCGAATCTGAGTACGTATGGTCTCTGCGGGACATCAATTTTGAAGTAGAACAAGGGGACGCGGTAGGAATTATCGGAAGAAACGGGGCCGGAAAATCAACTTTGCTAAAACTTTTAAGCAAAGTAACAAAACCAACAACCGGAAAAATTTATAGCAACGGAAGAATTGCCTCGCTGCTCGAAGTTGGAACCGGATTTCACCCCGAAATGACAGGCAGAGAAAACATATACCTCAATGGAGCAATCCTTGGAATGACCAGAAAGGAAATCAACCGAAAATTTGATGAGATCGTAGATTTTTCCGGAGTTGAAAGATACATCGACACGCCGGTAAAAAGATATTCTTCGGGTATGTACGTTCGTCTCGCCTTTGCAGTTGCCGCTCATCTGGAATCAGAAATTTTAATTGTTGATGAAGTTTTGGCAGTTGGCGACGCAGAATTCCAAAAGAAATGTCTGGGGAAAATGGGCTCTGTAAGTAAAGGTGAAGGTAGAACTGTACTTTTTGTGAGCCACAATATGAGAGCGGTGAAAGAACTTTGTAATACCGCAATCATCCTCGATAAAGGTCGCGTTGCAATGCAGGGGAACACTTTGACCGCAATTAGCGAGTATTTAAGTCTGAATTCATCTTCGGACATGATTTTTTCAGGTACCGAAGAATCTGATAAGGAAATCTGGTTTAGGTCCATCACGCTGAAAAATGCGAAAGGAGAATTTGAAAATGACTTCAACTATGATGAAGAAATTGTGGTAGAATACGATTTAGGGAACAATATCCTGCTTGAAAATCACGACTACTGCATATTTTTCATGGTTTTGGATGAATATAAAAACCGAATTTTTGCCGCGGAATCAGACTTGATCAAAGGAAACAAGATTTCGTTAAGCATCAGTCCAAAAACTTTAGTTCGTGGGAAATATTCCATTCACACCTTCATTCACATTCCTGGAAAAGTTCAGATCGATGTTGCAGAAGACGTGTGTCCGTTCACCATTACCGATAAAACTTCGTTTTTACACAAACACGCTCATTATGATTACGGCAGTGTATTTGCCGATGTAAAATGGAAATAAAATGATGATTAAAAATTTTTTAGAATACAGTCCCAAACTTGGTATTACGTTCAGCACCTACAACAAGCTGAAAAAATTCACTCAAAAACAATACAAAGACACTACCGTAAATTTTCTGGGAAAGTCTTTTACTTTTAGCAACCCATTCTGGTTTCTGCACAGTTTGGAAGAAATTTTTGTGGATGAAGTATATCTTTTCGAACCATCAGACAAAGAAGTAAAAATTTTAGATTGTGGCGCAAATGTCGGCTTAAGTGTGGTTTATCTAAAGAAATTATTCCCTAACTCAACCATTATTGCCTTCGAACCCGATAAAAAAGTTTTTGCACAGTTGGAGCAAAACATCAAAAATTTCGATTTTAAAAAGGTAGAACTAGTAAATTCTGCCACGTGGATTAACGATGAAAAACTTAATTTCGCTGCGGAAGGAAGCGTTGGTGGAAGAATTTCTGACGATCAGCACGAAATTAAAAACGAGGTAAATGCCGTAAGGTTACGCAACTATCTTCAAAACGAAAAAATATTTTTCCTCAAAATTGATATTGAAGGAGCAGAATACGAAGTTTTAAAGGATTGTAAAGATGTTTTGAAAAATGTCGAAAACCTCTTCATCGAATTCCACAACCGAAATCACGAAGACAACACCCTCGATGAGATTCTAAAATGGGCAAGAGAAGCCGGTTTTATTACGTACGTGAAAGAAGCCTGGAACAATATGCCGCATCCTTTTACCAAAAAAGACATCGGCGGTTATCATCTGCAACTCAATATTTTTTGCTACCGATAAATGAAAAAATTTCGTCCCATTGCCGTTCATCTGCCTCAGTTTCACCCCATTCCCGAAAACGACGAATGGTGGGGAAAAGGTTTTACCGAGTGGACGAATGTCGCCAAAGCAACACCAAAATTCAAAAACCATTATCAACCGCACTTGCCTTCCGATTTAGGGTTTTATGATCTAAGACTCGAAGAAGCCCGTTTGGAGCAGGAAAAATTGGCGAAAGAATATGGAATTTATGGTTTCTGTTATTATCACTACTGGTTCAACGGAAAAACTTTGCTTCACGAACCCATCGAAAGAAAACTCAACAATGCAAAAGAAGATTTTCCCTTCATGCTTTGTTGGGCCAACGAAAACTGGACCCGTGTTTGGGATGGCGGACATCGAAATGTGTTGATGGAACAACAGTACAGCAATGAAGACCACGTGGAACACCTCAAATATCTAATCCCGTTTTTTAAGGATAAAAGATACATTACCATTGATGGCAAAGCTGTTTTTGCGGTGTACAGAAGTACAAAAATCCCTGATTTTGAAGAGGTTTGTAAACTTTGGAAAAATGAAGCAGCCAAAGAAGGAGTTGAACTCTACATCATCCGTTTCGAGAGTTTTGGTGAAAAAATAAAAAATATTGAAGAAGGAACTTTTGATGCCGCAGCAGAATTTCAACCGCATGTTGGCGTGAATATTTTCAACGGAATGAAGCCCAACAATCCACAGTTACAACAAGCTCATAAAACTTTGCGTGATGAAATCACGGTGCAAACTTTTTTGAGCAGTATTCGCTATCGACTAAATAAATTCCGCAGGAAAAACCAAAAATCAAAACAGGAAAAACCAAAAACCAAAATCATTGAGTACTCCGATTTTGTGGACAAATGTCTTGCTTACGATGAGCAAAATGTAAATGATTACAAAATTTACAGTTGCGTAAGTCCCGGTTTTGATAACTCTGCGAGAAGAAAAGAGGGTGCCTTGGTTATCCATAATTCCACCCCCCAACTTTTTGGAAGATGGATCTCGGAAAAATTAATATCTACACCAACTTACAGCTCCGAAGAAAATCTTTTCTTCATCAACGCCTGGAACGAATGGGCAGAGGGAAATCATTTGGAACCCGACCAAAAATGGGGGCGACAATATCTGGAAGCTTTGAAAAAAGCATTTGCTGATTATATTTAGTAACTTGTTGGCCAATGAAAACCTCTGTCGCGCTTTGTACTTTCAACGGTGAAAAATTTCTGCAGGAACAGCTTTCCAGTATTCTGTCACAATCTGTTTCCGTTAATGAAATTGTGGTTTGCGATGATGGCTCAACTGATCAAACCTTCGAAATCTTAAAAAATTATCAGGGCAAATTTCCAAAACTATTTCGCATTTACCGAAACGAGAAGAATTTGGGTTATGTCCTAAATTTTGAAAAAGCCATGTCGCTCTGCTCTGGAGAAATTATTTTTTTATGTGATCAGGATGATGTTTGGGACAAAGATAAAGTGGAACGAACTGTTCAGTTCTTCTCAGAACATCATGAGGTTGATTTGGTTGCTCATAACCTCAAGCTTCTTGATGCCTCTGAAACAGATACCACATTTTGGGATCTAAAAAATTTCGCCAGCGAAAAGACAAATTTAAGTTCCGAAAAACTACTTGAACAAATATTATTGAATGGAAACATTTTCCCGGGAATGTCATTGGCCATAAGAAAGTCATTTCTAAAAAATAATCTGCCACTACAAAAAGTGGACTCCATAATTATTCACGATTACGAACTGGTTATCAAGGCGTTAAAGGCGAACAAATTTGCGATACTGAATAATGTTTTGGGTTTTTACAGGCAGCACGAATCACAATCTATTGGTTATAAAGAGAAGGAAAAAATCATGCATGAAAATCGATCTACCCAGTTTTTTTTGCTTTCGAATGACTTATCGCGGGTTAAACGTTACTCCGAAATATTTGGGTTAAACAGACAAATCGCACACAACTTTCAAAAAGAAATTCAAAGAAAATATTCCTTATTTTTGAATCAATTTCCTTTTGCCAAAAGGATTTGGATTGATTTTAAAAACAGATATTATTACAAAATCATTCGATTCTGATGCCGAAAATTTACTTCATCATCGTCACCTACAACGCCATGAAATGGGCGGAGAGATGTTTTTCAAGCTTGCGAAAATCATCAACTCCTCTTCAGGTAATTGTTGTAGATAACGGTTCTACAGATGGCACACAAGAATTCATCAAAAGCAATTTTCCGGAAGTAGAACTCATTCAGTCACCGGAAAATTTGGGTTTTGGGAAAGCCAATAATTTAGGTATAGAGCTCGCCTACCAAAATGGCGCAGACTTTTTTTACCTGATGAATCAGGATGCGTGGATTTATGAAGACACCGTCCAGAAACTGATCAATTTCTACGAAAATTATCACAATAAAGTCGAAATCGGCATTTTAAGCCCTATCCATTTAGACGGCTCTGAAAAAAAACTGGAAATTTTTGTCGAAAAATATTTGAGCACAAACGCCGTTAAAGACAGGATTTTCACAGATTTGCTTTTAAACCAAAACCGAAAATACTTCGAACTCGATTTCATTAATGCCGCACACTGGTTTTTGCCTAAAGATACCGTGGAAAAAGTGGGAGGCTTTAATCCTTATTTTTTTCATTATGGCGAGGATAACGAGTATGTAAATCGATTGAGATATAAAGAGAAAAAGACATTTTTAATAAAAGACTGTTTTGCTGTGCACGACGGAAAGCAGGAACTTGGAAAAGTTGACTACTCGAGATATACCGATACTTCCATTGACACAAATATTCTGGATCCCAATCACCATTTTACGCCGGAAGAATTTGCAAAATCTTTGAAGAAAGCAATTTTAAAAAACGCTTTGACGGGAAATTTTCAACAAGCAAAAAATCAGCGGACCGCTCTGAAAAGAATACAAAGCAACAGTAATGAACTAAAACAGCTGAAAAAAATTCTTTCAACAAGCCCGCATCCATTTTTAAATCTGTAAATTTAGTATGACTTAGCTGGTTTTTTTAGGATTTTAATGTTCGACGGAAATTCACATGTGATTATTTTTCTCCATTAGGATTATTCTTGCTTCTTAAATTTTGGCAAAAATGAAGTAGAAATGAATTTGTAATTAATAAAGTAAAATAATATTCTGATATCATTAAATTCAAAACCCATTTAATAAAAAATATAAACCATGTGCGGAATCGCAGGAATCATATCACCAAAAGCTAGAAATTATTCTGAAAATCTTCAGAAAATGACCCATTCGATTGCGCATCGTGGTCCTGATTCGGAACATCATGAATTCTATGAAAATGCAGCACTTGGTCACAGAAGATTGTCCATTATCGATCTATCTGAAACCGGAAAACAGCCCATGTTTTCGAATACCAAAAATGAATGTATCGTTCTGAACGGCGAAATTTATGGCTATCAGGATTTAAAGAAAAAATATGCCGATTATCCTTATCGTGGAACTTCCGATACCGAAGTAATTTTGGCGATGTATCAGGAGAAAGGCAAAGAGTTGTTGAATGAACTTCCCGGAATGTTTGCCTTCGCCATCTGGAATGAGGAGAAACAGGAACTTTTTTGCGCGAGAGACCGCTTTGGTGAGAAACCATTGTACTACGCCACGGGAAAAAATGGCGAATTTGTTTTTGCTTCTGAAATCAAGGCAATTTTGGCAAGCGGACTGATCGTGCCGAAAATCAATAACGAAGCGCTTTACCACTTCTTGCAGTACGGCTATGTTAGTGCTTATCAAAGTATTTATTCCAATATTTTTGCACTTCCTCCGGCTCATTTTCTAGTATATTCTAATGGAAATATTAGCATTGAAAGATATTATTCGATTCCAAAAAACGACATTCAAATTTCGCTTTCCGATGCGAAGGAAGAATTCATTCATTTGCTGAAGAATGCGGTTCAGAAACAGTTGATCGCTGATGTTGAGGTGGGAAGTTTTTTAAGCGGCGGTTTAGATTCTTCAACTATTGTTGCGATGGTGAATGAGTTCAAGCCTAAGCAAACCACCATCAGTTTTGGTTATTCCGGTGAACACAGCGAACTGAAATTTGCAGACGAAATCGCTCAAAAATATGAAACCAATCACATCGAAATTCACGAAAACCGTGGAAATATTGCAGCAGAGCTTTTAAAAGTTTCACCATTTTTTGACGAACCTTTCGCAGATATGAGTTACATTCCGCAGTTTAAAATCTGCGAGGCGGCTGCAAGACATTTAAAGGTGGTTTTGGCGGGCGATGTAGGTGATGAACTTTTTGGCGGATATCAGTTTTACACGATCGAAAACCAAATGAAAAACCATTTCAGTTATAATAATATGCTGTATAAGTTTGGTTTAAAACAATTTGGGAAATTTCGTGAAACTTCCTATATCACCAAAGAAATTATCGGTCATCAAAATATTTTGGATTTTCATCAAAATAAAGTGCGGAATTACTTCCTTCCGAAGGAAATGGCAGAACTGGGAATCACGTCCAAGTACCATCAAGAATATAGTTTTGCGGCAAATCCTGATTCTTTGAACGATATTATGCGGACCGATTTGGAAAAATACGTCCCAGGAAATATGTTGGTAAAATCGGACCGAATGGCGATGGCAAATTCTCTTGAAGTTCGAACACCATTTCTAGATCAAGATTTCGCAGAGTTTTGCGTACAGTTACCGGAAAACTTAAAGCTGGATTCTGAAAATGATAAAATCATTCTTCGTGAATCGATGCGAAATTATTGGACCGAAACCATCAGAAATCGCCACAAACAGGGATTTGGTTCGCCTGTTGAAAATTGGTTTGAAGAAAAAAGCTTAATGGAATTGTCCGACGACTTACTGAAAAATAAACATTCAAAAATTTTTGAATTCGTTGATTTTCACCATACACAAAAGTTTTTAGCTAAAGATAAAAAGCATTGGAATTTGTTGCAGCTTGCTTTGTGGGCAACTAATAATTCCTGATGGATAAAATAAAAATTAAACCCGTACAACCACCCTTGAATATTTCCGTTATCATCCCTGTTTATAATGCTTCAGCTTTCCTTAGGAAAGCAGTAGAATCTGCGATCCAGTTTGAAGAAGTAAAAGAGATTATTTTAGTTGAAGATGGTTCCACAGACCATTCATTAGAAGTCTGTGAAATTCTGGAAAATGAATTTGGAGCTGTAAAACTATTTCAACATCCCGACAAAGGAAATCATGGAGCGGGAGCCACAAGAAATCTAGGTTTAGAACAGGCTACAGGAGATTTTATCGCATTTTTAGACGCAGATGACTATTACCTTCCAAACCGTTTTGAGATGGAAAAAGAACTCTTCAAAAACGACAGCATTGAAGGTGTTTTCGGTGCAATTGGAACAGAATTTCTTTCGGAAAAAGGTAAGAAAGAATTCAAAGAAAAATTTAAAGAAATTGAACTCACTACGGTAAAAAAAACAGCAGAAGGCAAAGATGTTTTCTACGGACTACTTGGTTTGGATCATAGTTTTGGAAGTTTCTTTTCGTTGATTGCTTTAACCGTCAGAACGGAAAGCATCCGCAAAAACAATTTGAAATTCAACGAACATTTACGGGTTCATCAGGATTCAGATTTCATTATCAAACTTTCTTATCACTGCAACCTCACCTCCGGAAATATTACAGAAGCGGTTTCGATTCGCGGGGTTCACGATGACAACAGGATTACTAAAATTAAACTCTACTCGGAAAAATATAATCAAAGGCAGGCTCTGCTTTGGAATTCCATTTTTGAATGGTCAAGAAACAAGTGCATGAGAGAAAATTTTAAGGAACATATTTTTTTGCAGAAAAAATCTTTTGAATTGGCAACGAAAAAGGGAATGCGGAAATATTTTGGATTGGCAAGAACGGTATTTTCCCATCCCAAAATCTTAAAAACCCGCTACCGATTCAGTTATTTGAACAGGTAATCATGAGACTCAATAATCTTCAAATTCTACGCGGGATTTCAGCACTTTTGGTTTGCTGCTTTCATTTTAGGGGTGACCTCAATTTTGGGGCGCAAAAATGGGGTGATTTACTATTTGGCAAAGGCAGTATAGGAGTTCCAATATTTTTCGTTATCAGCGGATTCATTATGGTTTATACCACCACAAAATTGAAGGGTGAACATTCCGCAAAAAACGTAATTTCCTTCCTGAAAAAAAGAGTTATCAGAATCATTCCACTTTATTATCTGCTCACTTTCGCGTGGATGATTTTGGGAGGGAGCTTTCTGCTGTATTTTAAAGCCGAAGGACTGCAAAGAGTAATCAGTTCGCTTCTATTTCTTCCTCAAAAAGACCAATTTCCTGTATTATTTCTTGGTTGGTCACTCAATTACGAGATGCTTTTCTACCTTATTTTTGCAGTTTCTCTGTTCTTCAAAACTAAAAGATATCTCTTCCTGATTCTATTTTTTCTAACTGCAATGGTTTTGGGAAAATGGTATCATTTTGAAAGCAGTTACCTCAATATGGTTACAGATTTCAAGAATATTTACTTTATCATAGGGGTTTTGTTTGGGTTGTATTTATCTAAAATTCGCCTGGATAACAAAATTCTTCAGATCATATCTATTTTATTTATCGTACTTTTTGCGGCCTTCTTTTTTAATTTTTTCAATTTTGATAATCAATTTATTACGGTCGTTTCTGTATCATTGTTTGTATTGGCATTTCTTATTTTTGATTTTTTTCTAAAGGTAAAATCCAGCAAATTCTTGGTAATGCTTGGTGATATTTCCTATTCCATTTATTTATCACATCCTTTTGTAGAAATAATTTTCAAGCGAATTCATGTCGAATCTCCATTAATGTTGATTTTACTTTTTGTTCTGAAATTGGTAGTCGTCATCATCATTTCTAAAATATTGTATGAAATTTTAGAGAAAAGATTTACCAATTATCTCAAGAAAGAACTCCTGCCCAAATATTGAAATATTTGACTATTCTTTCCGGCGATACAAGCCAAAAAGGAAATTATTTTCGTTTTCAAAATTAACCTCGTTATTTCGGTAGAGAAGTGGTTTAAATTTTCAGAAACAGACACTTTTCCCTAAATTTGCTCGGCTTTAAAAATCATTAATCAATTATCATTTATAAAAATGTCACGAATCCTCACCGGAATACAGGCAACAGGAACGCCGCACCTCGGAAATCTTTTGGGAGCAATTATTCCCGCGATTGAACTTTCCAAAAATCCTGAAAACGAATCGTTTTTGTTTATTGCAAACATGCATTCTTTAACGCAAATTAAAAATGCTGAAGAACTTAAACAAAACACCTACGAAATCGCGGCCGCTTGGTTAGCGTGTGGTTTGGATACCGAAAAAACTTATTTCTACAGACAGAGCGACATTCCCGAGGTTTGCGAATTGTCGTGGTATTTATCGTGCTTTTTTCCTTACACGAGGTTGCAGTTGGCTCATTCTTTCAAAGATAAAGCCGACCGTTTGGAAGATGTGAACGCAGGACTTTTCACCTATCCAATGTTGATGGCTGCAGATATTTTGCTGTATGATGCAGAAATTGTTCCGGTTGGAAAAGACCAGTTGCAACATTTGGAAATGGCGCGAGATGTGGGTGCGAGATTCAATCACCAAATGGGTGAAGTTTTCGTACTTCCACAAGCGGAATTGCAACAAGATACGAAATACGTTCCCGGAACCGACGGACAAAAAATGTCGAAATCCCGTGGAAACATCATCAATATTTTTCTTCCTGAAAAGCATTTGAAAAAGCAAGTAATGGGAATTGAAACCGATTCTAAAACTTTGGAAGAACCGAAAGACCCTGAAACCGATAAAGTTTTTGCTTTGTATCAACTGATTGCAACACCTGAACAAACCGAAGTTTTAAGAGAAAAATATCTCGCAGGAAATTTTGGTTACGGACACGCCAAAACCGAATTGTTGAATTTAATTTTAGAAAGATTCAAAACCGAAAGAGAAAAGTTTGATTATTATATGAACAATCTTTCTGAGCTCGACGCGAAATTAGAAGAGGGTGCAGAAAAAACCCGTAAAATTGCGGCAGAAACTTTGAAAAGAGCGAGAGCGAGTTTGGGAATGTAATTTGAAGTACGAAGTACGAAATTTGAATTACGAAGTTTGAAATACCTATTTTTTGCCACGAAAACACCACTTTTATTAGTGCATTCGTGGCAATTTTTATAGAAATTTTTTAAGTTCTTTTAGTTCCCGAATCACTTTCACCTCATCATTTCCAAAATTGTCTTTGAAAACATCGAAGAAAACCGCATCAATCCCAAAACTTAAAGCACCTTCTACATCGGCAATCCAATCGTCGCCAATCATGATGGATTCTTCTTTTTTTGCGTTGGCTTTTTTCAAAGCATATTCGTAAATTTCAGGTTGTGGTTTTCTGACATTGAGTTCATCCGCAGAAGTGATGGTTTTAAAATAATTTTGAATTCCCGAAAGTTCACATTTTCTGTAAGTTACCTCTTTGAAACCATTGGAGAGGATATGTAACATGTAACCTTTTTCAGAAAGATATTCTAAAAGTTCGAAAGCTCCTTCCACCAAATCATTATAATTCAGGATTTCATCCAAAAAATTTTGTTCGAAAACTTGCGCAAGGTCAAAATCATCAATCCCGAAAAACAGGAAAGAATCGTAGAAACGATGCTTCCTTAAATATTCCTTGTCAATTTCTCCATCACGGATTTGTGCCCAAAGTCTTTCATTGATGGTAAAATATTCGCGGTGAAAATCCTCGAAACCGAGGTTGTATTTTTCTTGTACGTTTTCTCTTTTGTAAATTTCTTTCAGTGTGAGGTACGCATTCTTGCGATGATCCCAAAGGGTGTTGTCGAGGTCAAAAAAAATATGCCTTATGTTTTTCATAAGGCACAAA
>Ga0116181_1003575_pt1 | contig 12039 bp, 8 predicted proteins | sample AD_UKC075_MetaG_FD_89752 | JGI IMG/M metagenome (GOLD analysis project Ga0116181, IMG submission 89752) | Active sludge microbial communities of municipal wastewater-treating anaerobic digesters from USA - AD_UKC075_MetaG | ecosystem: Engineered > Bioreactor > Anaerobic > Digestate | place: USA...
AGTATATTAACGATTTTTTCTACAAGTTCTTTGCTCATTTATTCCGTCCTTTCGTTTTTCTTCATTACCAGTTCATTATATGCGCTAACGGTATCGCCGCAAATGGGTCTGTCCTTTTTTACAAGGAATTCTATTGCGTATTTAAGCTTTGCCAGAACCGCCGCGTCAAGGTCCGTAAAGGCAAGAGACCTTACCTCGTCCAATTCGGGATATGACCTGTCATCGGAAATGCAATCCGCCGTAAAGATGATTTTTTCAAAGGTGCTCATGTTTTCTCTGCCGGTTGTGTGATAGCGGATTGCGTTTAGGATGTCCTCGTCTTCAATGCCAAGATTTAGCCTTGCGTAAACGGGAGCGGTTATTGAATGCCAAAGGCTCTGAGTCGTTCTCTCTATCTCGGTGAGCTTTACATTACCCTTTTCGATAAGCTCAAAATGCTGCTCTTTGGTGAACTCCTTGGTAATGTCGTGCAGCAGAGCCGCGAGATAAGCTTTTTCCTTGTCGCAGCCATAAATATCTGCCAGCTCTTTTGCCGCTTTCGCCACATTCATTGTGTGGGCAAAGCGTTTTTCGGATAAAAGCTCTCTTAGCTTTTCGATATAAATTTTGCTATCTATAAAGCATCCTGCTTTCTATATATTCTTTCACTTCGGGGACAAGAAATTCCTTGATTTCAGCCTTGGAGATTCCTTCCCTTATCTCAGTGGAGCTTATTGGAATGGGGGTAAACTCCAGAATAACAACATTATGCCCCTGAAGGAATTTATTTTTATAATCGATAAGAGGGCGGCTGCTCTCCCCTTCTCTAATTGCCGCGGCAAGGGTGGCGAGATTCAGTATCTCTCTGTAATCCTTCCATGTGTGGAAAGAAAGAAGCATATCAGAGCCGATAATCAAAAACAGCTTGTCTCCGGGTCTTTCCTTTTTAATTTCTTTAAGGGTGTCAACCGTATAGCTTTTGCCCTCGCGGCGAAGTTCGATGTCGGAAATCTCGAAAAGCTCATTCCTGAAGGCAAGGCGGCACATATTCAGTCTGTCCTGTGCGGAGGCAAGCTCAGAATTATCTTTATGAGGGGGATTCAGCGCAGGGATAATAAGAACCTTGTCAAGGGCGAGCTGCTCTGCCGCGGCCCTTACCAGCTTTAAATGCCCTATATGGGGAGGATTAAAGCTGCCCCCGAAAATACCTACTCTTTTCATCCTGACCTCCGTTTGGAGCTTGTTTTCACTCCCATAAAAACAAAAACCCTTAACGCACAAGTGCTTTAAGGGGCGAATTTCTCCGCGGTACCACCCTGATTCGGCATATAAATGCCCTCAGACCCGCCGATAACGGCAGAGGTTCGACATATAACGCTGTCAGCCGTCCTGCCCTACTCATTGTTATTTCGGACAGGCAACTCCGGAACGAGCTATGCACACAAGCCCCCGCCGCTTTGCACCAACCAGCGGCTCTCTGAAAGCAAAGCCAGTGTCTTTCTTTCCTTCACAGTCTTTAAATATCTAATTTGCAAAATCTTCCTATGTGTTAAATGATTATACATCAAAGAAAAGACTAAAGTCAAGAAGGTGAATATTCTTTGCTTTTTTGTCTTACAATTAATTATGTCCTGAATTTAGCTTCTTAATAGTTTTACCACCGAGTCGCAAACGGGAATAAAATGGAAGCAAAAACACGCAAAAAGGGTCTTGATTTTATTGGACTTTTATTGTATATTATATAGGCAATCAGATGACGCGGAGTAGAGCAGTCCGGTAGCTCGTCGGGCTCATAACCCGGAGGTCAGAGGTTCAAATCCTCTCTCCGCAACCAGTTAAAGCTAAGAATCAATCCGATTCTTAGCTTTTTTCTTTTTGTCAAGCGGTAGCTTTTCGCTCTGAAATAATATAAGATCATATAAAGGGGGCGGGCAGATGGAATTTATTGTGGAGCCTGAAAGAAAGGTTAAGATTTGCGACGAGGCGGATGTATGCGTTGTGGGCGGAAGCTGCACAGGCGTTTTTGCGGCGGTCAGGGCGGCAAGGCTGGGGGCTAAAGTTGCGCTGATTGAAAAGCAGAACTGCCTTGGAGGAACGGCGACAAACGGCCTTATCAATATCTGGCACAGTCTTTACGATACGGACGGAAAAAACCAAATCATAGCAGGGCTCACTTTGGAAACTCTTGAGCGTTTAAAAAAGGCGGGCGCGGTTTGGCGCGGGGAATCGGTCACCGGAGCTTATCACTTTAATTCTCAGGAGCTTAAAATCGAGCTTGACAACTATATTAGAGAAAACAAAATAAGGCTTTATCTTCATACATATTACGCTGGTCTCCTGCATGACGGAAATAAAATCAAAGCCGTAATAATAGAAAACAAGGACGGCAGAAGCGCCGTAAAAGCTGGTTTTTTCGTTGACGCCACAGGCGACGGTGACCTATGCAGGGATTTGAATATTGAGTCGTACCAAAACAAAACGGTTCAGCCCCCAAGCTCGTGTTTTTTGATGAAGGGCGATATTGACTCGGATTTACTCAGCCAAATAATCAGGAAACATGGGCATGAGGAGGGTCTGGAAGATGACTGGGGCTGGAGCGACAGGTCCGTTTGCGGCGATGATATTACGCTTAGGGCGGATAATCATGTATTTAATGTTATCTGCAATAAGGCAAGAGACCTTACCTTTGCTGAAATGGAAGGCAGAAGGCAAATGAGAGCCTTTATTAATCTCCTTAAAAAATACGGTCATCCCGATATGGACTACTCTTTGGTTGCCGCCTGCTCGCATATAGGCATCAGGGAAACGGCGCATTATAAAACTTTGTTTAAGGCGACAGAAAAAGACCTCCTTATGGGCAAGCGCTATCCCACAGCCGTTTTAAACGGCACCTACCGTGTGGACATTCACCACAGCGACAACATGGGAATTACCTTTAAGTATCTGGACGGCACCGTCAGTACCTTTTACGGCAAGAATACAAAGACGGAATTTGGAAACTGGAGGACTCGGGAAGGCATTACGGGAGAACCCGCAAAATACTATCAGCTCCCCCTTGAGGTTTTAATACAGGACAGATACGAAAACTTTATTATGGCTGGACGGATGCTGAACGCGGATGAGGGCGCTTTCGGCGCTCTGCGTGTGATGGTGAACTTAAATCAGTTGGGAGAGGCGGCGGGAGTCGCGGCCTTTGAAACTTTAAACAGCGGCAAGCCTGTTTGGGAAATTGATAGAATAAAAGTGCGAAGGACATTAAAAGACGGCGGCTCGGCATTAATCTAAGCGATAGAGTTTGTTTTCTTTTTCCAAAGCCCCTCGGACAAAAAAACCACAGCTTTTGGGCTGTGGTTTTTTGTAATCTTCTTACTGGTCTTATAATTTTGCAGAAGACGGTTTTTCAATATTTAAATAGGGCTTCAAATCACATAAAAAACTTTATGATTGTTATGTGCAGAATGACTCCTTTCTTTTCATCTGTCATTTGTTGTCGAAATATGTATCACGAATATAATGTTTAAGCTCTTGACAACCGGACACAAATGTTATACCGACATTGATGTGACCTGTCATAAAGGAGGTAAGAATTATGGCACCCAAATCCATAAAAGGCAGTCCAGTATTAGCAAAAATCATTAAGGCAAGAAGACTTGAGTTAGGACTTACGATTGAAGAAGCTGCTTTTAAAGCAGGCGTCGGCACAAAAACATGGAGCCGTTGTGAATCGGGTGAATCTATAAGAGCGGACAAGTATAAAGGAGTTTGCAAAGCATTAGAGTGGAAAAAGCTACCTGATATTGAAAAAGACTATGAAAAAGATTATTCAAATATTCTGGATTTTGACCAATACAGAACACATGAGGCATGGTCTAAGTATATTGAGGATTCGTTCGGCGAAGCTGCTGCCGCAACATTTGTCGTAGGCAGTGATATTTTGCTTGATGAGATTCAAGAGGACATGAATGAGCTTGCGCGAATGCCAAAGGGAACACACATTGGGCAGTTAAACAATTCGTGGTTAGAAAGTTTATTGCCGCCACAATTCCTTATGGAGTATGACTACAATTTTCTTTATCTCCTTAGGTATAATGTAGAAAGATTAAGGAAGATAGCACATCACGGCGGACAGATAATTGCCCATAGTGTTCTTGATGAATTAACTCTTTATTTAATAGTTGAAGAATCACGGTCTTTATTTGAGGATGAATATGGTTTAGATGATTATATCTTTGATTGGGTTTTTGACTTATTTGAAGATATGGATATTATTACTTTTTTATATTCAGATTTATTCTACCTGTCTGATGAACATGCGTATCACTTCAATCAGTGGAATATTAATCAATTCTTTACCTAACAAAGTGACATTAAATAATCGCTTTTAATTCTGGGAGCATTACCTTTTAGATTAGTCAGAGCTTAAAATGTGGTCTTTTTAAAAAAGCAGAGCACTGCCCCTTAGGACAGTGCTCCTTTATTTGGCTAAGCGACTTGGCTTCGTATTTCCAGTTAGCCTACAATCCAAACTCCGCCGCTGAGTGTTGCTGTGTAGCCGTCTGCGAGGTAGGCTGTCGGGTCGGACTTGAATGTACCGCCGATAACTTTGCCCTCGCTGTCAAGCTGAACATTTACGCCTGCCAGTACGCCGGCGCCGACTCCGTAGTAGATGGATATGTCAACAGGTCCGCCCACGAATGCGCAGCCGCTGTCTACAAATACCGAGCCGCCTTCATACGGATAGGCTCCGATACCCTCAAATCCTTCGTGGAATCTGCAGCCTATGAATCTGGTATCGTTGGCGTATCTGACGGAGCACCAGCTTCCCTCAACGCCGCTGTTGGTGTAGAAGTCGCAGTTTCTGAATGTGTAGGTAATGTTGCCTGCGCCCGTTGTGTTGGCCACATCGCCTGCTGTGGTGAAGTAGCTTACAAATACGCAGTCCTCTACTGTGACATTGCCGCCTACGGTGCCGTTATCGATGTGCAGCGAGAACTTGCTGTCATCGTTCTTGAAGAATGACCTTCTGATGGTGACATCGTAGGGCCTGTCCATATAGATTTTCGCGCTGTTGTTTGTGTTCTCAAATGTGCAGTCCTCTATTACCGCGTTGAGCTTAATTCCGCTGAAAATTGCCCAGTAGGTGTTGGTGGAGTGGCAGTTAATCAGGTAGTTTACTCTGTCGGCAGCCCAGATATTGTTGGGATAATAGAAGTATACGCCGTTGTTCTCCCTGGCACCGCCGCCGTTTGCTATGCTGTCGAAGTTCAGGTCTCTGAGCGTTACATTGTAGCCCTCGATTCTGAACTGCTCTACGGAGTTGCCGACGCCCTTGATTGTGGTCATGGGCTTGCCGTTTATATCGGCAATGCCGCGGATTGTGATGTTGTTCTTTCTGAACATTACCTTTCTGTCTATTGTTACCTGTTCAGCGGTGAATGTGAAGGTGCCGCCTTCCTGCAGAGCGGAAACCGCGTCAAGCCAGGAACTGTAGTATACATTGTTTACGGCTGCCTCTGCCCACTCAATCTTGCCCCACATATCGCTTGCCTTGAGGTTGTCGTAGTCAAGGCTTACCGTGGGGGCTACTGCTGTGCAGTTATTGAGGCTAAATACTGCGTTAAGGGCGGGGTCGGTGTTGTTCTTAAGACCATAGCCGAACAGACCGCCGATATATGCTCTCTTGCCTGTGCCTGCGGCGGTATTGGAGACATTGATTGCGCCCTTGACCTCGGAGTCCGCCAGAGATATGGTTGTCTTTGCGGAAGCGTCGTTGTAGATAATGCCCGCAAGACCGCCTGTGTAGATGTTGGCGGGAGTGTCAAGGTCCACATTGTGCAGGAGGTCAACCTCGCAGCCTTCAATTCCGAAGTAAGCGAGATAAGGCTCTCTCCAATACGGATATACATAGCCTACAATGCCGCCTGTGTAGACGGATGCGCCCTCGCCGTCGATGTCGGCATTCAGAGCGCCCTTTGCTGTGCAGTTTACAAAGCCGCTCTCTGGAGCTGAAGCGCCTGCAAACTCGCCCGAACCTAAGATGCCGCCTATCTGAACGGAACAGGTGCTGTAGTTGCTGTCACCCGTCATATCGGTGCAGCCGTTCAGATTGCCGTCAAACTCAAGGTTCTCAAAGCGGGTCTTTTCTCCCATTGAATAGCCCATGATACCGCCCATGGAGAGGTAACTGTAGGCGTTGGCTGTGATGTCGGCATGAGCAAAGCTGTCTACAACATTTACTCTGTTTGCCATGCCCAAAAGTCCGCCGACATATGCGCCGCTGTTTCCGCCTACGCCGGGAACATATGGAGTTTCTGTTTCCACATTGATTGTGCCTGTGAATGATGAGTCTGACATGCCGTTATGCGGATAATTGGAGTTTGCGTTCCAGCCCACAAGTCCGCCGAGCGCCACACGGTGCTGACCGCTGTCGCCGCATTCGGACTTAAAGCTTATTGTATTCTCCTCCTTGACCGAGGTTGTATGGCAGTTCTCCACAAAGCCCCATACCAAGCCTGCAAGAATACCCACATTCGGGCTGAATACCTTGCTGCCTGCAATATCGATTTTGCCGGAAACGGTAAGGTTCCTGATTCCTGCCGTGTCGCCGGCTCCGCGGACATAGCCGAAAAGACCTACATTGGCGAGGGTGTTGTCGGTAATCTTAAGGCCTGTAATCTTATAGCCGTTGCCGTTGAATATGCCGCCGAACCATCTTGAGCCGTCGCCGATGGGTATCCATTCGATATTCTGAAGGTCAATGTCGTTTATAAGATTTAATGTCTTGCCGTTGAAGTTAATTCCGCTCGCAACCAGCGCGGAGAGACCTGCAAGCTGCTCAGCCGTGCTGATGTCATATTCGGAAAGAGCGGCATTATACCACGAGGTATCGGCAAAGTCTGCCCATGTGGGAACCTTAATTTCATTGCCAATTACCATGCTGCCCTCGGGGAAGGTGTTGTCTGCGAAAATTGCGTTAAGGTCGGCAGAGCCGGATTCTTTAAGTGCGCCAAGGCTTACGCCGCTTACCGCATTGCCGCTGAAAGCAAATGCTGCCGCGCCCGAAATGACGCCTGCGAAATGTATGCCGATGACTTCATCGAACGCTCCGCTGTTTACTGCCGTGGTGCCGTCAACAGTATTGCCTGTGAATACCGCCGATGCCTCTGCTGAGCTAAGACTAATGCCTGTCCAAACGCCGGATACGCCTGCTGCGGCTGCCGCTGTTACAGTGTTGTCGTCATATTTCCATTGACCAGAACCGCTCAGCGCCGAGCTGTGGACTATGCCGTTTTGGAAAGCATTAAGCGTATTTCCCTGTACGCTGCCGCCTGCAGAGTTTGCTTTAGGCTCTACTTTAAGGGCTGTGCCGCCTGTGATTTCGTTTTCCTCTACCACTGCGCCAATGCCCTGAATATGTAAAGCTGTGCCTGCGGCTTCAATATAGTTTGCTCTGACCACTACTCCGCCCCTTGCGTTCGGCGCTGTGCTGTCGCTGCCGAAATAGAGGGCGGTTTTATTTGCCTTTACGATTACTCGGTTATTGGCAAACTCAATATTCTCGCCTGTGAATGAAAGCTCCTTGGCAGAACCCGCTGTCTCCTGCTCATTTATAAAGGTTAAGCCTTTAATTACAACATTATCGGCGCTTACATTCAAAAGTGTAAGGTCTGAAGTGTCTAAACCGTCGGGGTATGTTACGAAAGCTTCATATATTCTGTCTCCGTCACCATCTGTATCGTAATTGAGTCCCCAAATGGTGAGAGGCTTATTGACTGTCAGCCGCTCCTTGTATGTGCCGGATATTACGAAAATTACATCGCCCGCATCGGCCGCGTCAATAGCGGCCTGAATGCTGCCGCTGGGCAACACTAACGCATCGCCCACAAAAACTGTTACGGATGCTGTTTTGCGTCCGTCAACCGTGTAACGGTGATGGATGCAATTCCGCTGCCCGCAGCTGTTACCAAGCCGTTCTGGTCTACTACCGCAATGCTTTCATCGCTTGAACTCCAGATTACATCCTTATTGGTGGCTACATCGGGGTAAACAGTGGCTATGAGCTGTTCGCTCTCACCCACCTGCAAAAGGAGGAACAACTTGTTCAAGCCGACTGAGCGAACCGGTATTGGTTTGACTATTCCCAGTAGTCCGAAAACAAAGTTTTTAATGGAGTCGATGAAATTTCTGATTAGGTCCACAAGACCTTTCAGCCTTTCAAGGAAGCCGGGGATATAATCCTCCTCTGCTTCCAGCGCCGTGACATCTTCTGCCGCGGCCGCGAAGGCTACGAGATTAAATGACGAAAATGCCAAGAGGAATACGAGTACCAACGCTAATGTTTTGCTCAAATACTTCATTTTAAACCCCCCTTGTGATGAAATCCGATTCCGTTTAGTCAGTCCGCTTAAAGGTTTAGGCGCTGAAACATTAGCCGTTTACGATATCCTGTTATCACCTCCGTTTTAGCCTTTAACAAGCAAATATGAAAAAGTGCCAATTTATTACATTTACTGCGCTAAAAAGATTAAACTTAAGTACATTAACCTTAAACATAACTTAAAATTGACAATATTTTCTAAAGCAAGTATAATATTTCATAAAAATTTTGTAAATGAAGAAAAATTTTTGTTTAAGATTATATTACATAATGCTCACATATATGACAAAATGACGCAATATTTGAGCCTATTAGATTTACTGTTTTGGCAAATTTAACGCAAAAAGAAGTGAGCCGAGAATACTCTCGGCTCACTTCCAAAGGGAAAAAACTATGAGAAAGGTTTTATGTCGGCTGATTAAGCTTGTATAATCCTGTTATTAACATATTGGCAATAGCAAGCTGCGAAATTCGCTCAAAGGCGTGAACGCCGGGGATGATTCCGTCGCCGTAGAAGTAGCTTTGCAGGCTTACATCCGCAAGGCTGTTCAGCTTGCACTCACCCCATGATGTAATGCTGATGATTCTTGCTCCCTTTGCTTTCGCGTCTCTTACCAGGTCCAGAATCACTTCCGTGTTGCCCGAGTAAGAGATGGCAAGCACCACATCGCTTTTATCGTACTGTTCTCTGAGAGAGGGGTAGTAATCCTCCTGAGACCTTAAAAGCTCTACATGCTTTCCCGCCATTCTGAGGTAGTGGTGTATATGGCGGGCGACTATGGAGGAACCTCCGTAGCCTAAGATTTTGATAAAGGACGCCTTGTTTATTAGGTCTATTGCCTTAAAGAGGCTTTCCTCATTAACAATCTTTTTGGTTTCGCCCAGAATATAGGCCATGTTGTCCAGTACAAAGGCAACAAGCTGATCCTTGCTCTCCAGAGTGCTTATATGGGAGCTGGGAGGGGCGGGAGTTTCCGCAACTGTGCTTTGCATTGCCGCCTTTTTCAGCTCTTTGATTCCGCTAAGGCCTATGCTTCTGCAAAAACGGACTACGGTAGGCTCACTCACCTTGCTCTCCTCCGCAAGGCTTTTTATGTTGTGCTCAATTATGCTGTCGCCGAGATTCAGTACCACATCGGCGACCTTTTTTTCTGCAGATGTCAGGTCATCGTACTTGCGCATTATGCGCAAATTCAAGCTGACGGGCAAATCTACATCCACATTCACTGTGTACTAACCTTTCTTTCTGATAATTTGTATATTTTTACGACATCGTATATAGTAGCACTGAGCAAAAGCCTTGTCAAATCAAAGAGAGAGCTTTTTATTTCGCAAGCAGATTTCTTGCCCGTTTTGCGATATTTTCGCTCGTCAGACCGTATTCATTAAGAACTTCAGCCTTGCTGCCCGACTGACCGAAACGGTCCTCTATGCCAATGCGGTCAAAGCTTATGCCGTCTTTGCCCACGAGAACCGCCGCGACAGCTTCGCTGAGTCCTCCGAGCACATTGTGCTCCTCAACGACAAGGACCTTTTTGCACTTATCCGCGTATTCAAGTATGGTTTCCTTATCGAGGGGCTTTATTGTATGAATATTCAGAACCGCTGCGTTTATATTATCCTTTTCGAGCTCCTCCAGAGCCTCGAGAACAAGGCTTACGGGGAAACCGGTGGATATAATGCAGATATCCTCACCGTCTTTAAGAATCTGGGCCTTGCCGATGGTGATGTCCTGATTTTCATCGGTTATCTCGGGAACGCCCTCTCTGGATGTCCTTATATATACGGGGCCTTTGATGTCGTAAGCCTTTTTGACAAGGACCTTTGCCTGATTGTAGTCGCAAGGTGAGAGGATTGTCATGTTGGGGATTGCCCTCATGCTGCCGAAATCCTCAATGCACTGATGGGTGCCGCCGTCGCCGACGGGGGTGATGCCCGAATGGCTGCCCACGAACTTTACATTTGCCTTGCTGTAAGCGGCGGCGTTGCGGATGATTTCACCCGCGCGTCCTGCCATGAATACCGCAAAGGTGGAGGCATAGGGAACATAGCCTGTTAAGGAAAGTCCCACTGCCATGCCCACAAGGTTCTGCTCCGCGATTCCCACATCCACAAAACGGTCGGGGAATTCCTTTTTAACAGCCGATGAGCCTGTTGCCATGGCAAGGTCTGCGTCAAGAGCGATGACATCGCTCTTTTCCCTCATTAGCTCGGCAAGTCCGTCGCCGTAGCCCTGACGGGTTGCTCTTAATTTATCCAGTTTCATACTCGGCCTCCTAACTCTGCTTTTGCCTTCTCCAGAAGTTCGCCCTGCGGAACATTGCCGTGCCATGCGAAATTATTCTCCATGTAGGAGACGCCCTTGCCCTTGATCGTGTGGCAGATGAGGACGGTAGGGCCTGCCGCGTGCGCCGCCGCCTCGGCCAGAGCCGCCAGCAGCGAGGGGATGTCGTGGCCGTCGAGTTCGACGGCGTGCCAGCCGAAGGCGCGCCATTTCGTGGCGAAGGGCTCAAGCCCCATGATGTTGGCGTTGCGGTCGTCGGACTGCAGCTTGTTGTAATCGACGAGGGCGCAAAGGTTCGAAACCTTGTGATGCGCGGCGCTCATGGCCGCTTCCCACACCTCGCCCTCCTGGCACTCGCCATCGCCCAGCAGCGTATAGACGCGCGCGGGGATCGCCTGGAGGCGCAGGCCCATCGCCATGCCGAGCGCGGCGGAGAAGCCCTGGCCGAGCGAGCCGGTTGAGGTTTCGGACAGCGGCAGATCGAGAACGTGCGGGTGGCCCTGGCTTGTCGTGTTCATCTTGCGCAGCGCCAGCGGCACGTCGTCGGCGACATAGCCCATCGCCGCCCACACGGCGTAGAGCGCGGGCGCGGCGTGGCCCTTGGAGAGCACGAAGCGGTCGCGGCGCGGATCGTCGGCGTTGCCGCCGGGAATGTTGAGTTCGCAGGCATAGAGCGCGGCGAGAATGTCGGCGCATGACATCGCGCCGCCCGGATGGCCCGACCCGGCGCGATAGATGCCGGCGATCGCCAGCTGCCGCGTGCGGGCGGCGATGGCCGTAGCGGCGGCGACGGCCGGGGTCGGCGCGGCGTCGATGATGGCGGCGAGTGTCATGGGCGATCCGAGCGATTCAGCCGCCGGAGTGTCGTTAATCGCGGTTACCGCGCCGTTAACGTGCGTTAACGGCGGCCGGGTGCGCGGCTTGTGGGTGCTGGAAAACCGCCAGTCCGGCGGCCGCCACGAGCCGCAGCAGGCCGGGATCGAGCGGGGTCGGGTTTTCCTTGGCGATGGTCGTGTCGCGGGCGACAGCGGCCATCAGCGCATCGAGCGACGGCGGCGTCGCCTCGAAGGCGGCGGCGATGGCGTCGTCGACCTTCAGCGCGCCGAAGGCCTCGCGCCAGGCGGCGACGAAGGCGTCGGACGACCAGGGCGCGCCGGCGGGCGCGACCGCGTCGGCCATGCGCCAGAGGGGCGCGGCGTCATCGGCCACGGCGTGGTCGTAGAGCGCCATGACGGGCGCGAGAAAGACGCGCAGGGTGGCCGGGTGCGGCAGGTTCACCTGCGCCGACAGCGCCTCGCCCAGCGTATGCATCAGCCCGGTGCGCACATTCGAGATCGCGACGCCTGCCATGGCGGACGCTTCCATCAGGGCGAGGCGCTGGGCGGGGGAGAGCGGGCGG
>Ga0116181_1003580_pt1 | contig 12026 bp, 10 predicted proteins | sample AD_UKC075_MetaG_FD_89752 | JGI IMG/M metagenome (GOLD analysis project Ga0116181, IMG submission 89752) | Active sludge microbial communities of municipal wastewater-treating anaerobic digesters from USA - AD_UKC075_MetaG | ecosystem: Engineered > Bioreactor > Anaerobic > Digestate | place: USA...
AGGCGTGTCACTACTTCGGTGGCGCTCAGCGCCCGGCGGGGCAGGGTGGACCAGTCTTTCTGGACGAGGGCGGTGGTGGGCATATTCAGGTCGCCATCCGGGCCAGCCGTTCGGTGGCCGGGGGGTGGGAATAGTAGAACCGGGCAAACACAGGGTCGGGTGTTAGCGTCGAGGCGTTGTCCTCGAACAGCTTGAGCAATGCGCTGCGCAGGTCCTGGCCATTGGTGTGGGCCACCGCATAGGCGTCGGCCTCGAACTCGTCGCGCCGCGAGCGCTGCGCAAACACCGGTGAGATGAAGAAGCTGAACACCGGCAGCACCAGCAGGAACAGCAGCAGGGCCAGCGCATCATTGGGCGCGTGGGTGACGCCCGGCAACTGGAAGTTGGGCGTCACACCCAGCCCGGCATAGAACCAGCCCTGCCCCGACAGCCAGCCCAGCAGCGCGAACGCCACCAGGCTCAGCGCGAACATGCCGATGATGCGTTTCTGGATGTGCTTGTGGCTGAAATGCCCCAGCTCATGCGCCAGCACGGCGTCCACCTCGCCGGGGGACAGCTTGGCCAGCAGGGTGTCGTAGAACACCACGCGTTTGGCGGCGCCGAAGCCGGTGAAATAGGCGTTGGCGTGCGCGCTGCGGCGGCTGCCGTCCATCACGAACAGGCCCTTGGCCGAGAAGCCGCAGCGCTGCATCAGCGCGGTGACGCGGGTCTTGAGCAACTCGTCGTCGAGCGGGCGGAACTGGTTGAACAGCGGCGCGATGAAGGTGGGGTACAGCACCAGCATCAGCAGGTTGAAACCCATCCACAGTCCCCAGGCCCACAGCCACCACAGGCCGCCGGCCGCACCCATCAGCCACAACACCAGCGCCAGCAACGGCAGGCCGATGGCCGCACCTACGAGGGTGGACTTGAGCAGATCGGCCAGCCAGAGCCTGAGGCTCATCTTGTTGAAGCCAAAACGCGCCTCGATGACGAAGGTCTGGTACAGCGACACGGGCAGGTCGATCAGCCCGCTGATCAGGGCGAAGGCAGCCACCAGCGCCAGCTGCTGCAGCATGCCGCCGCCCATGCGGTCGATCAGCAGCCCGTTGAGCAGGTCCAGCCCGCCCAGCAGCGTCCAGCCCAGCAGCACTGCGCTGCCCAGGGCCAGCTCCAGCAGGCCGAAGCGGGTCTTGGTGATGGTGTAGTCCGCAGCCTTCTGGTGGGCTGCCAGGCTCACATGCTGGGCGAAAGCTGCCGGCACGGTATCCCGGTGCCGGGCCACATGGCGAATCTGCCGGCTCGCCAGCCAGAAACGCAACAGCAGGCTGGCGGCGATCGCAATGGCAAACGCCAGGGAAAGGGCGAGAGATGGTGTGATGAGGGACGGTTGCGTAGACATGCTGTCGCGCAGTGTAGGCCATCGGCGACAATCGCTGCCATGTCTGAAAACCCAAGTACCACCATCCCCGCCTTGCTTAAATCGGACCAGAATCTGGTCTGGCTCGACTGTGAAATGACCGGCCTCGACCCCGAGACCGAGCGCCTGCTCGAAATCGCCGTGGTCGTCACCGGCCCGGATCTGGAGCCCCGCGTGGAAGGCCCTGTGTTCGTCATCCACCAGACCGACGCCTTGCTCGACCGCATGGACGCCTGGAACAAGGGCACGCACGGGCGCAGCGGCCTGATCGACAAGGTGAAGGCTTCTACCGTCACCGAAGAGGAGGCGCAGGAGCAGATCATCGCTTTCCTGTCCCGTTATGTGCCGCGTGGTGCCTCGCCTTTGTGTGGCAACACCATCAGCCAGGACCGGCGCTTCCTGGTGAAATACATGCCCAAGCTGGAGGCTTTCTTCCACTACCGCAACCTGGACGTGAGCACCCTCAAGGAGCTGGCCAAGCGCTGGCGTCCCGAGGTCTATGCCTCGTTCAAGAAGGCACAGAAACACACGGCCTTGGCCGATGTGCATGAGTCGATTGAAGAGCTGGTGCATTACCGCACACACTTCCTGCAGGCCCAGTCCTGAAGCGGAACCAGGCCCCTTCACTACAGGGGCTTGGTAAAAACCCAGGGGTGTGTCATAATCAAAGGCTTGTCGCAAAACTGCGGCAATATTTGTGCATCTCCTGTCACACACCGGCCTGCAAGAACGATCCAGTCTCACTGGACCCTGCAAAAAAGGCCTCAGGACTTCTCTTTTGTCCTGGCTCCGTTTGATGGTTGATGTTTTTTAACCATTGACGAAGCATGTCCTGGCTACGCCGGGCTGACTTTCGTGTGAGAAAACTATGACCGACACGTTCAACGTGCAGGGCGACTTCGCGCCTGCGCAATCCTTTGATTCTTCCTCTTCCATGGAATCCTTCGCTGCCGAAGCGCCTGTGGCCGCCAGCGCTGAGGTGATGCCTGCAGAAGCCGCCGTGGCCGTGCCCAACGGCTTTGCCAAGCTGGGCCTGGCCTCTGAGCTGGTGACTGCTGTAGCTGAAATGGAGTTCACCCAGCCCACCGCGGTGCAGGAAAAAGTGATCCCCATGGCCATGGTTTCCGATGGCGCAGCAGGGTTCACTGACCTGCTGGTGTCCAGCCAGACCGGCAGCGGCAAGACCGCCGCCTTCCTGCTGCCTGTGCTGCACACGCTGTTGCAGCGCCAGGCTGAAGCAGCTGACCGCGAGCGCGCCGAATTCGACGCCGCCGTGGCAGAGGCCATCGCCAAGGGGGAAGCCCCGCCGAAGCGCCCCAAGCGCAAGGACCCGACCAACGCACGTAACTTCAAGGCTGCCACCCCCGGTGCATTGGTGTTGTGCCCCACGCGGGAACTCGCCCAGCAGGTCGCTCATGATGCGATCGACCTGGTGCGCCATTGCCGCGGTCTGCGTATCGCCAGTGTGGTGGGCGGCATGCCCTACCAGCTGCAGATCGCCAAGCTGCAGAACGCCGATCTCGTGGTCGCCACCCCGGGCCGTCTGCTGGATCTGCAGCGCTCCATGCAGATCAAGCTGGAGCAGGTCAAGTTCCTGGTGGTCGATGAAGCCGACCGTATGCTGGACCTCGGTTTCGCCGACGACCTGGCTGAAGTCAACCAGCTCACCATCGATCGTCAGCAGACCATGATGTTCAGCGCCACCTTCGCGCCGCGCATCCAGCAACTGGCTGCGCGCGTGATGCGCACGCCCCAGCGCGTCACCATTGACAGCCCGCAGGAAAAACACGCCAACATCAAGCAGGTGCTGTTCTGGGCCGACAACGCCCAGCACAAGCGCAAGCTGCTGGACCACTGGCTGCGTGACACTTCCATCAACCAAGCCATCGTGTTCGCCAGCACCCAGGTGGAGTGCGACGGCTTGGCCAACGACCTGCAGCAAGACGGCTTCAGCGCCGTGGCCCTGCACGGTGCCCTGAGCCAGGGGCTGCGCAATCGCCGTCTGATGGCGCTGTGCAATGGCCAGGTGCAGATCCTGGTAGCCACCGACGTGGCTGCGCGTGGCATCGACGTGCCCACCATTACCCACGTGTTCAACTTCGGCCTGCCCATGAAAGCCGAGGACTATACCCACCGTATCGGCCGCACCGGCCGTGCCGGTCGTGATGGTATCGCTGTGACCTTCGCCGAGATGCGCGACCGCCGCCGCATCTTCGACATCGAAGCCTACAGCCGCCAGCAGTTCAAGTCCGAAACCATCCCTGGCCTGGAGCCGCAGCAGCGTATGGCTGAGCCGCGTGGTCGTGGCGGCTTCGGTGGTGGCCGCGATGCAGCGCCGCGTGACCGCAAGTTCGGTGGCAATCGGGGGGCTGACCGTGGTGGTTTTGGTGGCGGTGGCAGTTATGCCGGCGCCAGCGGTTTCAACGACCGTAACACCCGCGCACCTGCACGTCCAGGTGGCCAGCCTGGTTTTGGTGACCAGGCGCGTCGTGACACCGGTGGTTACGGTCGTCAGCCTGGTTTTGGCGATAACGCGTTCGATGCGCGGCGCAGTGGCCGTCCGGCTCCCCGTGGTGACTATGCTCCGCGCGGCGGTGAGTTTACCCCGCGTGGTGGTGACTTCGCGCCCCGTGGCAAGCCTGCCTATGGCAAAGCCCCGGGTGGCAAGGCTTTTGTGCCCCACGATGGTGTGCGCAAGGGCCACTTCAACTCTGGGCGCTGAGCACCTTTTCTCAGTCCCTTCGCACAAGCGCTGGCCTCTGGCCAGCGCTTTTTTTTTCGTTTTTCAGCAGATTTGGAATCATTCTGTGACAGCATGCTCCATCGTTTCTGGAGACTTTTTTTATGCCGCTCCATCCCACGTCCGTTGAATTTGAGCAAATGTTCGAGCTGGCGCCCGTGTCTTTGTGGTTGGAGGACTACAGCGCGCTCAAGGCCTTGTTCGAGCAATGGCGTGCCGACGGCGTCACCGATCTGCTGGCCCATGTGGCCGCGCACCCCCAGTGTCTGCAGCAATGCACTGCGGCCATCAAGGTGCTGCGTGTCAACCGCCGCACGCTGGAGCTGTTTGCCGCTGGCAGCCAGCAGGAGCTGGTATCTCGGCTGTCGGAGGTGTTCCGCGACGACATGCATGACCAGGTGGTGCTTGAGCTGAACCACCTGTGGTGCGGCCAGTATTTCTTCACCAACCAGTCGGTGAACTATGCGCTGGACGGCCGCCGGCTCGATGTGCAGATCAGCCTGCAGGTATTGCATGGGCACGAGGAGTGCTGGGATCAGGTGCTGGTGTCCCTCGAGGATGTCACCAGCCGGACCCAGGCTGTTGCCCAGCTGGCGCTCAGCGAGCAGCATGCCCGTAACCTGTTCGAGTATTCACCGGTGTCGCTCTGGGTGGAGGACTTCAGCGCGGTCAAGCGGCTGCTGGACGAGGTGCAGGAGCAGGGCATCGAGGATTTCCCCACCTTCATCAAGGTGCACTCCGAGTTCGTGGATCGGTGCATGGAAGAAATCAAGGTGGTGGACGTGAACCAGCAGACCCTGAAGATGTTCTGTGCCGAGTCCAAGGAGGCGTTGCTGGGGCAACTGGGCGTTGTGTTCCGCGACGAAATGCACGACTCGTTTGCCGAGCAGCTGCGGGACCTGTGGAACGGCAAGCTGGTGCAGCACCGCGAAGTGGTCAACTACTCGCTGGCGGGGGATCTGATCAACATCCACATGCAGTTTTCCGTGCTCGACGGGCACCACGACAGCTGGGACCTGGTGCTGGTCTCGCTGGTAGATATCACTGCCCGCAAGAAGGCCGAAAGTTACCTCGAATACCTGGGCAAGCACGATGTGCTGACACGCCTGCGCAACCGCACTTTCTATGCCGAAGAGCTGAACCGCCTGTCGCGCCGCGGGCCCTGGCCGCTGACGGTAATAGCCATCGACCTCAACGGCCTCAAGCGGGTCAACGACGAGCAGGGCCACGCCGCCGGCGACGCACTGCTGCGCCGTGTCGGTGAGGTGCTGGCCAAGGCTGTGGATGCCACAGCCTGGACAGCGGCCCGTATCGGTGGCGACGAATTCACCGTGCTTTTGCCCGGTATGGATGGCCGTATCGGCCTGACGTTCAAGGAGCGTATCGAAACCCTGCTGGAGCTGAACAACCAGTTCTACGCGGGCAACCCCATCACGCTATCGATCGGTCTGGCCACCTGCTCCTCGGGTGCGCAGCTGGAGCTGTGTCTCCAGCAGGCGGACCGGGCGATGTATGCGGACAAGGCACGCTTTTACAACGGTGCCCAAAAAGACCGCCGCCAGACTCCCTGATGTTTCGAGTTTATTGCGCCGTGCGGCCGATCTCGGGCCAACGGTGGTGCAGATAGACCCAGGCCACCAGCCCCACGCACATCATCAGCAGCGAGGCTGTGGCCAAGCCCACGGTCGAGTGCATCACCAGGGGCGCCACCACACCGGCCACGATGCCGTTGGCCACCGCACCCACAAATGCCTGCAGTGACGAGGCTAGGCCACGCCGTTCAGGGTGCAGATCCAGCACTAGCAGGGTGACCACCGGCACCATCAGTGCCCAGCCAAAGGCAAAGACTGCGATGGGGAAGAGGGCCCAGGAGGCGTGGGCGGTGAACAGCAGATTGGCCGCCAGGTTGAACATCGACACCACCACCATGATCAGGAACCCATGGCGGATCTGTCGCTTCGGTGCGATCCGCCCGGCCAGCCGGCCGCTGACCCAGGCGCCCGCCATGATGCCCGAGATCGTCAGCAGGAAGAACCAGAAGAACTGGGTCGGCTCCAGTGCCAGCAGGTCGCCCAGGAAGGCCGGTGCCGACAGCACATAGAGAAACATGCCATTAAACGGCACCCCGCTCGCCAGCGCCAGCAGCAAAAAACGCGGACTGGCCCCCAACTGCCAGTAGCCACGCATCAGATGGGCCACCTCGAAAGGTTGCCGCTTGGCCGGCGGCAGTGTTTCGGGTAGCCAGCGGAAGTTGAGCAGCCACAGCACCACCCCTACACCGGTCAGGAACCAGAAGATGCTGTACCAGCCCATGTGCACGAACAACCAGCCGCCCATCATGGGTGCCACTGCCGGTGCCACCCCGAAATAGATGGTGACCTGGCTCATCACTTTCTGCGCCTGAGCAGGTGGAAACAGGTCGCGGATCACCGCCCGAGACACCACCATGCCCGAGCCGGCCGACATCCCCTGTAGCGCGCGGAAGAACACCAGCTGCGTAATGTCCTGCGACAGCGCACACCCCGCAGACGCCACGGTGAACAGCGCGATGCCCCAGAGCACCACTACCCGCCGGCCGAAGCTGTCGGCCAGCGCGCCGTGGAACAGGTTCATGAAGGCGAAGCCGAACAGGTAGGCCGACAGGGTTTGCTGCATTTCCACCGGCGAAGCATCCAGTGCCCGGGCAATGCCGGAAAACGCTGGAATGTAGGTGTCGATGGAGAATGGCCCCAGCATGCCCAGCACCGCCAGCAGCGCGGCCAGCGCCCAGCGCGGGCCGCGCCAGAGGTGGGAGGTTTCAGGGTGCATGGGTGACGGTATCTGTGGTCGGTTGAGGGGGCTGGGGCGCAAGGCGCAACACCATTTCGTGGATCAGGTCGATCATCGCCTGCTGGGTGAGCGTAGTGGCGCGACGGGCCGAAGTGACCAGGTACACCTGGCCCACCACCCGGGGGGAATGGATGGGATGCAGCAGGTAGCGGCCCGGGTGGCTGGCAGTTTGTACCGCATGCCCGGGCAGCACCGCGTAGCCCACACCTTCGGTCACCATGTCCAGGATGGCGGGCACCCCGTCGATCTCCATCGCCATCACTGGCTGGCAGCCGATATCGGCCATCTGTCGCTCCAGCAGCATGCGCAGTGCATTCGGACGGCTGGGCATCACCAGGGGCTGGGAGGCGAGGGCGCGCAGGGCGATGGGCGTGACCTTGGTGTTGCCATGGTCCGGCTGGGGGGCCACTGCGTACAGCTCTTCGTCCATCAGCCAGGTGGCTTCCAGGTCGGGCGAAGCTGGCGGGTTGTACATCAGCGCAATGTCGAGCCGGCCGGTTTGCAGCCACTCCTGGGTCGAGATCGACAGCCCTTCGGTGATGGAGAGCGACGCGTCCGGCAGCCGCTGGTGGAAGGCCCGCGAGATGGGCACCGTCAGCAGCCGCGCCAGGCTGGGCGGCAGACCCACGCTGACCCGGCCGGCCAGGGCACCCCGGGCGCGGCCCAGGTCTTCGCGTGCACGCTCCACCTGGTGCAGGATACCCCGGCCATGCTCCAGCATCACCCGCCCGGCTTCGGTCAGCGTGACGCCCCGGCCGTTGCGGACCAGCAGGTTCTGCCGCAGCTCCACCTCCAGCATCCGGATCTGTCGGCTCAGCGCCGGCTGGGCCACCGCCAGTGCGATGGAGGCCCGGGTGAAACTGCCGAGTTCGGCCACCCTGACAAAATAGGCAATCTGCTTGAGGTCCATGTGCCGATTTTAGATAGTTCACTCATTGCTATCGCAGGCCGGCATAACTAATAGACGGTGCGGCGCCTAGGCGGGGTGGCGTTGTGGGGCAACAATCGGGCAGGGGCTTTGAGGCCCGGTGTATGGTGGCGGGCGCGAACGAGGAGACAAGCGGTGATATCCAAAAGGCATTTTCTGACCACCCTGGCCATGGGCTGGGGCGTGGGCCTGCTGCCCGCCGCTGCATGGGCGCAGGACTACCCGGCCAAGCCGATCCGCCTCGTGGTGCCTTTTGGCGCCGGTGGCGTGGCCGACCTCACCGCGCGTATCGTGGCCCAGAAGCTTGGCGAGTCACTGGGCCAGGCCGTGGTGGTGGACAACAAGCCCGGTGCAGGCGGTGTGGTGGCCGGAGATGCAGTGGCCAAGGCCGCACCCGATGGCTACACCCTGCTGCTCATGTCCAACGGCACGGCGGTCAGTGCCAACCTGTTCAAATCACTGCCTTTCGACACGGTGCGCGACTTCGCCCCCGTGTCCACCCTCGGCACCTTCGACCTGGCCGTGATGGTGGCCGACAACGCCCGCTGGCGCACCCTGGGTGATCTGCTGGCGGACGCCAAGGCCAGGCCCGGCACCCTGAACCTGGGCACCATCAACATCGGCAGCACCCAGAACCTCGCCGCCGAGCTGTTCAAGACCCGCACCGGTGCCGACCTGCAGGTGGTGCCCTTCAATGGCACACCGGCGGTGGTCACCGCGCTGCGCTCCGGCCAGATCGACGCGGCGGTGGAAATCCTCAGCCCGCTGGTGCCGCAGATCCAGGGCAAGGCCCTGCGGGCGCTCGCGGTGATGGGTGACAGCCGTTCGCCCACGCTGCCGGACGTGCCCACCGTGGCCCAGGCGGGTATCAAGGATTTCGACGTGGCCTCATGGAACGCCATCGCCGCGCCGGCCAGGACGCCCGCGCCCATCATCGAGCGCCTGAACCGCGACATCCGCGCAGCGTTGGCCCACCCCGATGTGCGCAAGAAGCTGCAGGATCTGCACATCACCGCGCGTGGCAGCACGCCCGAGCAGGCGCGCCAGCTGCTGGAGAGCGAAATCAAGCGCTGGGGCGAGGTCATCACCCGCGCCAACATTCCCCGCCAATAAAGGACACCGGCATGCAGATCGAACGCATAGGCATCATCGGCTACGGGGAAGTGGGCAAGACCTTCAGCGCTGGCCTGCGGGGACAGGCCGGTGTGGCCGGTGTCGGCGTGTGGGATCTAAAGCTGGCACCCCAGGCTTCCACCTGCGAGGCCCAGCGCGCCCATGCTGCCCAGGCAGGCGTGCAGGCGCATGGCTCCATGCAGGCCCTGTGCGGGGCCAGCGACCTCCTCATCTCGGCGGTGACCGCTTCCAGCACGCTGGCCGTGGCGCAGGAGGCCGCGCCTTTCCTGCGTCCGGGCACGCTGTTCCTGGACCTGAATTCCGCGTCCCCTGGCACGAAGCAGCAGTGCGCTGCCCTGGTAGAGGCTGCAGGCGCCCACTACATAGAAGCCGGGGTGATGACCTCGGTGCCACCCTACGGCATTCGCGTGCCCATGCTGCTGGGTGGTGCCCGGGCTGCGCAGCTGGCGCCCGTGCTCGCGGCCTGGGGCATGGACGCCCGTCCGGTGAGTGAGCGCATCGGTGTGGCCAGTGCCATCAAGATGTGCCGCAGTGTGATGGTCAAGGGGCTGGAAGCCCTGGTGATCGAGAGCTACGCCACCGCCCGCGCCTACGGCGTGGAAGACCATGTGCTGCCCACGCTGGCCGAAACCTTCCCTGGCATCGACTGGCCGGCCCAGGGTGCCTATTTCTTCAGCCGGGTGGTGCAGCATGGCCAGCGCCGCGCGGAGGAAATGCGCGAGTCGGCCCAAACCGTGCGCGAGGCCGGCTTCGAGCCCTGGATGGCCTCGGCAATCGCCGGCAAGCAGCAGTGGGTGGCCGACCTGGCCCGCAGCGGGGCCTTCGCGGACGTAGGCAAGGGTGCGCCGTGGCAGGACTATGCCGACGCCCTGCTGGCGGCGCGCGCCCCGCGCTGAACGGCTCCGCCATGCTGGATATCCTGGCCATCACCGGCCCGATCTACATCGCCATCGCCCTGGGCTACGGCCTCACCCGTGCCGGCCTGTTCAGCCGTGCCGACATGCGGGTGCTGGGCCAGTTCGTCATCCATGTGGCGCTGCCGGCCCTGCTGTTCAATGCGTTGTCGCAGCGGCGCATCCACGAGATTTTCAACGGCCCCTACCTGCTGGTGTATGCGCTGGGCTCACTGCTGACGCTGGCGCTGGGCTGGCTCTGGGCGCGTCGCGGGGCACGGCAGGACGCCACCACCAGCGTGTACTACGCCATGGGCATGTGCTGCTCCAACAGCGGTTTCGTGGGTTTCCCCATCGCGCTGCTGGTGATCGGCCCCGTGGCCGGCGTGATGCTGGGGCTGAACATGATCGTCGAGAACCTGCTGCTGGTACCTCTGTTGCTGGCCATGGCCGAAGCCAGCACCGGGCAAGGCGGGCGCTGGTATGTGGTGCTGCGCCAGTCCCTGCTGGCCCTGGCGCGCAACCCCATGGTGCTGGGCCTGCTGGCGGGTTTTGCGGTGTCGTGGATGGGCTGGCGGGTGCCGTCGCCGGTGGATCGCAGCATCACCCTGTTTGCGCAGGCCAGTGCGGCCCTGTCGCTGTTTGCCATCGGCGGTTCCCTGGCCGGGCAGAGCATGGCAGGCCTGTGGCGGCCGGTGGCGCAGATCGCCATGGGCAAGCTGCTGTTGCACCCCGCGCTGATGCTGGGCGCACTGCTGGCGGTGGAGGCCGCGGGCCTGGGGCCGCTGGACCCGCAGTTGCGCGCCGCCGTGCTGCTGACGGCTGCCTGTCCCATGATGGGCATCTATCCCGTGCTGGCCCAGCGCCATGGCCGCGAGGTACTGGCCGCTGCAGCATCGCTGGGCACCACCGTGGCCTCGTTCTTCAGCATCAGTGTGCTGCTGTGGCTGCTCCCGCAGTTACCGCGCTGAGCCCGGTTTAGCGCTTCTTTATGTCTATTGCATTGGCATACAAGAAATGTAGATATGCCGGAATGTTCTAGCTGCTAGTGGGTCGCCCGGGCTGGTGCGAGGGCGGCGCGGGAGCCAGAATTTGCCAGGTTTGGGCCTGCCCTGCGTGGCGCCCGTGCTGGAGACAAACCATGGACCACTTTCCCAAGCAAACCACCGAACTCAAGGGCATTTCCTCGATGGCCACCCGGCAGGTGCTGGCCGATATCGTGGCCGACTACACCTCGCGCACGGGGGTGGTGGTGTCCATCGAATCCGTGGGCGGTGTGGACGCCGCCAAGCGGGTGCTGGCCGGTGAGGCTTTCGACTTCGTGGTGCTGGCCTCTGATGCCATCGACAAGCTGGTGGCCGCAGGCAAGGTACACGCCGGCAGCAAGGCCGACCTGGTGCATTCCGGTGTGGCGGTAGCGGTGCGCCAGGGCACACCGGCGCCCGACATCAGTTCGGAAGATGCGGTGCGCAGCGCGGTGCTGGCCGCGCCCACGCTGAGCTATTCCACCGGCCCGAGCGGCGTGGCACTGGCCCGGCTGTTCGAGCGCTGGGGCATTGCGGACGAGATCGCCAGCCGCATCGTGCAGGCTCCACCCGGTGTGCCGGTGGGCAGCCTCGTGGCACAGGGCGCAGTGGCGCTGGGTTTTCAGCAGCTCAGTGAACTCATCCACGTGCAGGGCATCCATATTGTGGGCCCGCTGCCGCCCGTTATCCAGATCACTACAACCTTCTCTGCGGGCTGCTGCGCCACCACGCAGCAAGCTGGTGCGGTACATGACCTGCTGGCCTTCATGGCCAGCGCCGAAACGGCAGCTGCCAAGCAGCGCCAGGGGATGGAGCCTGTGTGAAGGGGAACACCAGGCTTTTTTGACACACAGGGACTATGACCAAAGACAAAAATTCGACGCTGGACGTACAGGCGTTCTTCAATGCACACCGCTTCTCGGGCTACCAGTGGCTGATCTTCAGCCTGTGTTTCCTGGTGGTGCTGCTGGACGGCTTTGATACGGCGGCCATCGGCTACATCGCCCCGTCGCTGATCGGCGAGTGGGGTGTGTCCAAGCCTGCGCTGGCGCCCGTGCTGAGTGCGGCGCTGTTCGGG
>Ga0116181_1003585_pt1 | contig 12013 bp, 12 predicted proteins | sample AD_UKC075_MetaG_FD_89752 | JGI IMG/M metagenome (GOLD analysis project Ga0116181, IMG submission 89752) | Active sludge microbial communities of municipal wastewater-treating anaerobic digesters from USA - AD_UKC075_MetaG | ecosystem: Engineered > Bioreactor > Anaerobic > Digestate | place: USA...
AGAAGGGCAAAGAGAAGGTCACCGCGCCTCGGTTCCATGGTCGCCACCAGCTGAACCGCTGGCCGGACGGTCTGGAGAAGTGCGTCGGCTGTGAGCTGTGCGCCTGGGCCTGCCCAGCCGACGCGATCTACGTCGAGGGTGGCCAGAACACCGACGAGGCTCGGTTCTCGCCCGGCGAGCGCTACGGCAGCGTCTACCAGATCAACTACCTGCGCTGCATCTTCTGCGGCATGTGCATCGAGGCGTGCCCGACCCGAGCGCTCACGATGAGCAACGAGTTCAAGCTGGCCGACACCACCCGCGCCAAGCTGATCTACACCAAGGACGAGCTGCTGGCACCGCTGCTGCCGGGCATGGAAGAGCCGCCGCACCCGCGCCGGCTCGGCAACGACGAGCAGGCCTACTTCCTCGGCCTGCCGAAGACCGGTCAGCCGGACAACCGGCGCCCAACCGCCCCCGCTGAGACCAAGGAGGCTGGCCACCGATGACACCGCTGCTGACGCCGCTCGTGAGCGGGGCCGCGGTCGCCTTCTGGATCTGCGCGCCGCTCATGGTGATCGGTGCGCTGGGAATGGTGCTGGCCCGCAAGGCCGTCTACTCCGCACTGTTCCTCGCCCTGGTGATGGTCTGCCTCGCGATCCAGTACGCCGCCCAGGACGCACCCTTCCTGTTCGTGGTGCAGATCATCGTCTACACCGGCGCGATCATGATGCTGTTCCTCTTCGTCGTCATGCTGGTCGGTGTTGACGCCGAGGAGTCGTTCGTCGAAGTGATCAAGGGCCAGCGGGTCGCCTCCGTGCTCGCCGTGCTGGGCCTGGTCATCCTGCTGGTCGCTGGGCTGTCCCGTACGTTCGTGACCGCGCCGGTCGGTCTGGAGGCGGCCAATGCCAGCGCGGGCGGCCACGTCGAAGGCATCGCCGCGCTGATCTTCGGCCGCTACGTGCTCGCCTTCGAGGCCTGTGCCGCGCTGCTGATCACCGCCGCGGTCGGCGCCATGGTGCTGGCCCACGGCGAGCGGATCACCCCCCGCAAGGACCAGACGTCCCGGGCTGCCGAGAGGATGGCTGCTTACGCCGCCACCGGCGCCCACCCGGGCCCCCGGCCCAACTCCGGCGTCTTCGCCCGCCACAACTCGATCGACACCCCGGCCCTGCTGCCCGACGGCACCGTGGCCAAGGAGTCCCTCTCCGACGTGCTGGTCATGCGCGGACCGAGCGCCGACCCGAACGAGCTGGGCGTCGCCAACGCCGCGGTCCACAAGGAGATCGCCGCCTCGACCGAAGGGGAGGACGACTGATGAACTCCGAGGCCTACGTCATCCTCGCCGCCATCCTGTTCGCCATCGGTGTGCTCGGCTTCCTGGTGCGACGCAACGCGCTGGTGCTGTTCATGTCGGTCGAGCTGATGCTCAACTCCTGCAACCTGCTCTTCGTCACCTTCGCCCGGCAGTGGGGCAACCTCGACGGCCAGGTCGCTTCGTTCTTCGTGATGGTGGTGGCAGCCGCAGAGGTCGTGGTGGGTCTGTCGATCATCGTGGCGATCTTCCGTACCCGTCGCTCGGCCTCGGTCGACAACGCGAACCTGCTGAAGTTCTGAGGTAGCAGACGTGACACTCCTCGACACCCTCACTCCGGTGGCGCCCACCGGCCTGTTCACCTCGGCATGGCTGATGATCGCCATCCCGTTGGTGGTGGCCGGTCTGCTGCTGTTGGCCGGCAAGGTGACCAACGCCTGGGGCCACCTCGTGGCGACCGCCGCGTCGATTTCTGCCTTCGTCATCGCAGCGCTGCTGTTCGTCGACCTGCTCGGTCGCGATGCGGGTCAGCGCGCGGTGGGCGTGCCCCTGTACGACTGGATCACCGCCGGCTCGTGGACGATCAAGGCTGGCCTGCTGATCGACCCGCTGTCGATCCTCTTCGCGATGCTGATCACCGGCGTCGGGTCGCTGATCCACGTGTACGCGATCGGCTACATGGCGCATGATCCGGGTCGCCGGCGGTTCTTCGCCTACCTGAACCTGTTCATCGCGGCGATGCTCACCCTGGTGCTGGCCGACAACTACCTCGTGCTCTTCCTCGGCTGGGAAGGCGTGGGCCTCGCCTCGTACCTGCTCATCTCGTTCTGGCAGCACAAGCCGTCGGCCGCCACGGCGGGCAAGAAGGCGTTCGTCGTGAACCGCGTCGGCGACCTCGGCATGCTGATGGCTGTCTTCACGATGCTGGCGATGTTCGGCTCCTCGTCGTTCGTCGACGTCAACGCTGGCGCCGCCTCGCTCACCCCGTTCTGGGCCACGATGATCGGCATCTTCCTGCTGCTCGGTGCCTGCGGAAAGTCGGCCCAGGTCCCGCTGCAGTCCTGGCTCCTCGACGCGATGGAGGGCCCGACCCCGGTCTCGGCCCTGATCCACGCGGCCACGATGGTGACCGCGGGTGTGTACCTGGTCGTCCGGTCGCACGAGATCTATGCGCATACCGTCACCGCGCAGCTCGCCGTGGCGATCGTCGGTACGGTGACGCTGCTCGCCGGCGCCTGGATCGGCTGCGCCAAGGACGACATCAAGAAGGTGCTCGCTGGCTCGACGATGTCGCAGATCGGCTACATGATGCTCGCCGCTGGCATCGGCCCGGAGGGGTACGCGTTCGCGATCTTCCACCTGCTCACGCACGGCTTCTTCAAGGCCAACATGTTCCTCGGCGCCGGCTCGGTGATGCATGGCATGCATGACGACGTGAACATGCGGCACTATGGCGCGCTGCGCAAGTACATGCCGTACACGTTCATCACCTTCGCGATGGGCTACCTGGCGATCATCGGGTTCCCGATGTTCTCCGGCTTCTACTCGAAGGACCACATCATCGAGACCGCCTTCGAGCACCAGCCCGTCCTGGGTCTCTGCGCGCTCGTCGGCGCTGGCGTGACCGCCTTCTACATGACCCGCTTGATGCTGATGACCTTCTTCGGCGAGAAGCGCTGGGCCCAGGGTGTCCACCCGCACGAGTCACCCGCTGTGATGTGGATCCCGCTGGTGCTGCTGGCGATCCCGAGCGTCATCGCCGGCGTCGTGATGAACGCGTGGATCGGCGCGTGGCTTGCCCCAGCCGTCGGTGCGGAGGATCCGCATCTGCACTGGTACCCCCACCTCAGCCTGATCGGCATCGTCACGACGCTGGTCGTCGCTGCCGGTGCCTTCCTCGGCTGGTGGCTCTTCGGGCGCGGACCGATCCCGGCCGCGGTTCCGTACACCTCGAACCTGGCGATCATCGCCGGACGTAACGACCTGTTCGGGGATGCATTCAACGAGAACGTGCTGATGAAGCCGGGCCAGGCGGTCACCGCAGCGGTGACGGCGGTCGACAAGTCCGTCATCGACGGTGCCGTCGAAGGCAGCGCCCAGCTGGCGCTCGGCTTCGGCGCTGGGCTTCGCCGCGTGCAGAACGGCTACGTGCGCTCGTACGGCTTGACCATGATCGTCGGACTGTTCGTGATCGGGCTCGTCCTGGTCGTGGGCCGGCTGGTCTGAGAAGGGGACTGACATGGTGATCGGTTGGCTCACAGCCCTCGCGCTGCTGCCCATGCTGGGCGCAGGCGTGGTGGCTCTGGTCAAGGGACCCACGGGCCGGCTCGTCGGGATGGGCTTCGCCGTGGCGACCCTCGCGCTCGGTGTCGTCGTCGCGGTGCTCAACGGGCAGGGCACTAACCTGGCCGAGAAGGTCGTCTGGATCCGCGCGTTCGGGGCGTACTACTCCCTCGGCCTCGACGGCATGGGCCTGCTGATGGTGCTGATGACCGTCGTGTTGGTGCCGCTCGTCCTGCTGGCGGAGTGGCGCACCGGCGAGAACGAGTCCGGCCGGTGGCAGTCGTCGACGTACGTGGCTTTCGTGCTGGCGCTCGAGTCGCTCGCGCTGTTCGTGTTCCTGGCGACCGACGTGCTGCTGTTCTACGTCTTCTTCGAGGCGACGCTGGTGCCGATGTACTTCCTGATCGCGGGCTGGGGTGGGGCGAAGCGCAGCGCAGCGGCTCTGAAGTTCCTGCTCTACTCGCTGGTCGGCGGCCTCGTGATGCTGTTCGCGGTGATCGGCGTCGGCGTGCTGCAGGCCCAGACCGGTAACCCGAGCTACCTGCTCACCGACCTGATGAAGCTCGACATTCCGACCACGCTGGAGCCGTGGCTCTTCGCCGGGTTCATGATCGCGTTCATCATCAAGGCGCCGATGGTGCCGCTGCACACCTGGCTGCCGGATGTGGCCGAGCAGGCGACGCCGGGCTCGTCCACCTTGCTCGTCGGTGTGCTGGACAAGATCGGTACCTTCGGCATGATCCGGCTCTGCCTCGGCATCTTCCCGGAGACCTCGCGGATGGCGACCCCGGTCATGATCGTGCTGGCCATCATCTCGATCCTGTACGGGGCGATCGCCGCGATCGGCCAGAAGGACCTGATGCGGTTCGTGGCGTTCACCTCGGTCAGCCACTTCGGAGTCATGGTGCTCGGCATCTTCGCCTTCACCAGCCAGTCGATCACCGGGTCGGTGTTCTTCATGCTGAACCACGGCTTCTCGACCGCCGCGATGTTCCTGATCCTCGGCTTCCTGATCAAGCGCCGCGGCTCGTCGTTGATCGGCGACACCCGAGGCGTGTTCCAGGTCGCACCGGTGCTTGCGGGCGTCTCCCTGCTCGCTGGCCTGTCGTCGCTGGGTCTGCCCGGCTACTCGACCTTCGTGTCGGAGTTCCTGGTGCTGGCCGGGACGTGGTCGCGCTACCCGGTCCAGGCTGGCATCTCCGTGTTCGTGACCGTGCTCGCCGCCCTGTACGTGCTGTGGGTCTACCAGCGGGTGATGACCGGCGAGCCGACCGACGAGGTCAGACAGACGGTGACGACCGACCTCGACCTGAGGGAACGCCTGGTGATGGCACCACTGATCGCCGTGATGCTGGTGCTGGGCTTCTTCCCCAAGCCCGCGCTCGACGCGATCGCGCCGCTGGCCCAGGCCACGATGAGCCATGTGGGTGTCGCTGATCCCACGCCCGCCGCGAAGGGGGTCAAGTGATGACGCCGCTTGAGTTCTTGGTTCCGTCGATCGAGTTCCGCCTCCTCGGGCCGGTCCTGATCGTCTTCCTGGCCGCCTGCCTGGGGGTGCTGATCGAGGCCGTTGCGCCGCGTCATCTCCGTGACGAGGCCCAGCTGATCATCACCACCCTGTCGCTGGCTGGAGGCCTGTTCATCCTGGGGATGACCTGGGGTCCGCAGTACCGCCAGATCGCGGCCGTCGGGTCCCTCGCGGTCGACGGTCCGACCCAGATGTGGTGGGGGCTGGTGCTGCTGTTCAGCCTGCTGTCGGCGCTGTTGTTCGCGGAGCGGAAGCTGTACGGCGGGGTCACGGTCTTCGTACCCATGGCTGCTGCCGTACCGGCATCGCCGTTGGAGCGTCGGGCGACCGAGCTGAAGTACGAGCACACCGAGGTCTTCCCGCTCTTCCTGTTCGCGGTCACGGGCATGCTGCTCTTCCCGGCCGCCAACGACACGCTGATGATGTTCGTGGCCCTCGAGATCTTCTCGCTGCCGCTCTACCTGCTGTGTGGCCTGGCGCGTCGTCGCCGGCTCGCCAGCCAGGAAGCGGCCATGAAGTACTTCCTGCTCGGTGCGCTGTCGTCGGCCATCTTCCTGTTCGGCGCGGCGCTGCTGTACGGCTTCTCCGGCTCGTTCACCTTCGCCTCCATCGCGGCTGCCATTCCCACCGCGACCCAGGGCACGGCGCTGCTCGTGCTCGGCATGGTGATGATCATCGTGGGCGTGCTGTTCAAGGTCGGCGCGGTGCCGTTCCACTCGTGGACGCCTGATGTGTACGTGGGTGCGCCCACGCCGGTCACCGCCTTCATGGCGATCTGCACCAAGATCGCCGCTGTGGGTGCGCTGGTCCGGTTGCTGTACGTCGCGCTCGGCCCGGCCCGCTGGGACTGGCAGCCGATCGTCGCCACGGTCGCGGTGCTGACCATGGCGCTCGGTGCGGTGCTCGCGATCGTGCAGACCGACATCAAGCGCATGCTGGCCTACTCGTCGATCGCCCACGCCGGCTTCCTGCTGGTCGCCGTCGTCGGAGCCGCCACCCCGCAGTCCGGGGTCGCGACCGGTCAGCTGGGCAGCACCGGCGCGATCGGCTTCTACCTGGCGGCGTACGGCTTCGCCACGTTGGGTGCCTTCGCGATCCTGACGATGGTTCGCCGAGAGACCGGCGAGCAGAACCAGATCTCGGCGTGGGCTGGTCTGGGCAAGCGGCACCCAGTGCTGGCTGCGGCGATGACGCTCTACATGCTGAGCTTCGCTGGCATCCCGCTGACCGCTGGCTTCATCGGCAAGTGGGCAGCCTTCTCAGCTGGCTTCCGTGGCGGCTACTGGTGGCTCGTGCTGGTGGCGGTGCTGCTGAGCCTCGTCGCCGCGTACTTCTACCTACGGGTGATCGGCGTGATGTTCTTCTCCGACGAGACGGAGGAGACCGCGGAGGTCGTCAGCCCGGGTCTCGGCACCTGGATCGTGATCGTTGTCGGATGCGTCGCCACGTTGGCACTGGGTATCGTTCCCGGTTGGGCGCTCGATCTGGCGACCATGTCTGGTCAGCTTCTCCGCTGATCGGTTCCAGGAAGAGGGTGTGAGCGTGGCGTCGGAGCACGAGTCCGACGAGGAGTTGCGGCGCTGGGGCGCTGCGCTGCTCGAGACCGTGGAGGAGCGACTCCTCCAGGCGGCGTCGGCCAACACCCCGTTCGTCACCGAGGTCGCCCGTCACATCACCGCTGCCGGCGGCAAGCGGTTCCGGCCGATGCTCGTCCTGCTCGCCTCTGCCCTCGCACCGGCACCGGACGAGGACGCCGCCGTACGGGCATCGCTCGTGGTCGAGCTCACCCATGCCGCCAGCCTCTACCACGACGACGTCATGGACGAGGCCGAGCTTCGGCGCGGGGCCCCCTCAGCGAACGCACGCTGGCAGAACTCGGTCGCGATCATGGTGGGGGACCTGCTCTTCTCTCGCGCCTCGTCCATCGTGGCGACGCTGGGCGTGGAATACGTCGCCATCCAGGCCGAGACCTTCGCCCGCCTGGTGCAGGGCCAGATCGCCGAGCTCGTCGGACCTGCCGACGACGCCGATCCGCTCGACCACCACCTGGCTGTGGTGGCCGACAAGACGGGCTCCCTGATCGCGACCTCGGCCCGCTTCGGCGGCATGGTCGCCGGTGTCGACGAGCCGCAGCTGGAGGCGCTGACCCGGTTCGGCGAGGAGATCGGCGTCGTCTTCCAGCTGTCCGACGACCTGATCGACATCACCAGCGAGGCCACCGGCAAGACGCCAGGGACCGACCTGCGTGAGGGTGTCAGTACGCTCGCGACGCTGATGGTGACCCGCTCGACAGACCCGGCTGACGCCGAGCTCCGCGACCTGGTGTCGCGACCCCTCGACGAGTCAGAGGTCGACCGCGCCCTTGAGCTGCTCCGGTCACACCGTGTCCTGGCGGATGCCCGTACGGAGATCGCCCGGCGTGCCGAGGTCGCGCGCTCCTACCTCGCTCCGCTGCCCGAGGGTGCCGCCAAGCGCGCGCTGTTGGAGCTCTGCGACGCGGTGGTCACCCGCTCGGCGTAGGTGCCCGTCAGAGCAGGCCGACGGGCTCGTCGTTGCGGTCAGGGAAGGTGTCGGTGAACGACGGGGTCGACGCGACGGCGGTCAGAGCGAGCTCTGCGAACGTCCGGGGCCAGGTGGTGCGGGCCATGCTGTGCTCCTCTCGATGAGCGGCCCAGTGTGGGCCTCATCTCCAGTGCAGCATCGACCAATTCATACGTCCAATGACGAATCATCGGTTGATTCATGTCGAGCACGCATGAATGGGCGTCGGAAGCCGATCGCCTCCCGGAGCCGCGCCAACCGTACGTCGCTGATCTCGGGCCTGCTGAAGGCCCATTCTGGGTCGGTCGCCATGCGGGCCACCGACAGCCCCGCGATCATCGCAACCACGGCCAACAGTGTGGTGACAAGGTTCTCGACCGCCCGTACAACATCGCTGGCGTCGAAGTAGAGCATCGTCCGCAGGGCAGACGATCCCGGGATCGAGACGAGCAGGGTCGGCACGGTCATGATGATCTTTTCGAGCCCGAACCAGCCAGCAGCCCAGGCGCAGAGCAGGCCCATCAGGAGGCAGCCGACGAAGGTGGCGGCATGGTTCGAGACGCCCTGGTCGAGCAGCGCCAGCCGTACGCCATTGCCGAGGACTGCCACCACGCCGGATGTGGCGGCGGCGCGGGTGGGGGAATTGAACATCATCGCCCACCCGAACACCGCCAGGAAGCTGGCCACCGCGCGCACCAGCCAACCGAGCCAGACTGGCCCCTGGATTGGCGGGACGAGGTCGGGAGAGATGCCCGCCAGGACGGCGACCACCCAGACCCCCAGCGCGATCGCCAACAGCACCATGGCGGCGTACGCCAACCGCGGCACACCTGCTTGGAGGTCGAGCCGGCCGAGGTCCAGGCCGCCGGTGACCAGCGGGAAGCCGGGGATCAGGAAGATGGCCGCGCCGATGAAGCCGATCGCCGTACGGGGACTGGCACCGGCAGCCAGAGCGATCAACTGAGACACGACGATGTACGAGCCGCAGGAGACCACCGCCGCCGTCCACACGGTGGCGAGGTGGTTGATCTGCCAGCGCTGGAGCTGTCGGAGCACGGCAAAGCCCAGCGCTGAGGCGGGCAGGACGGCCACTGCCTCGGGCCAGCCACCGCCACCCAGAACGGTGACCGACGCGCACGCCAAGGCGACGAGCAGGGTCAACAGCCAGAGTCGATGCAGGGGTGGGGTGCGCTCGACCTCGCGCAGCCGGGTCGCCACGTCCGCCGGCTCGGCGGCGGCCGGCAGGGTCTCGGCGAGCCGCTTCAGCAGTGCGATCCGATCGGCGTTCACGCCGGGGGAGCTGATCTCGCCGACCTGAGTGCGATGCGCGCCTTTGCGGCCGACGGTCAGCACGATGTCGGTCGAGGTCACCTGGGCCGAGAGTCGGTCGATGCCGAGCGACGACGAGACCGCCCGCATCACCTCCCGTACGCGCAGGCCGCTCGTACCCGCGCCCAACATGAGCACGCCTGCCTTCAGCACCACCTCGGAACGCTGGGCCAGGTCGGCGTCGCGGGCGGACCCACTCAAGGGCTCAGGGGCGGAAGCCTCCGGTCCTGCAGTGACGGGCCCGTCGACAGGCTCGGGGGCCGAGGGCTTTGATCCCTGGGCAGGTTGTTCCACGCTAGTCATGACTCCAGCGACGATACTCCCGGGCGTGTGGGTGCCTACGCAGAGGCTGAAGGCGTGGATGGCGGCGAGAACGGGTTGACGACCCGGATACCGAGACCCGCAAAGTCGGACTCGTCACGGGTGGCCAGCACGGCTCCCGTGTCGAGACAGACCGCACCCACCAAGGCGTCCAGCGCTGCGATCGGCCGACCGGCCATACTCCTGGCTGCAACGATCTCGCCGTACAGGTCGGCTGCCTCCGGGGTCAGCGGCAGAGTCGCGCCCAGCATGGCTGGGATCGCCCTCCTCCCCAGCGGGGCTCGCAAGACCCGTCGCGATCACGCGCCCACCCGTACAAGACTCGGCTGCGCGTGCTCGATAGCCTGCTGCCATGAGCCCGAGCGCCTACGACATCATCCCCGGCGACCACGGTGGGAAGGTACGGGTGAACGCCCGCGGCCTTGACGTCCTCCGCTCGCCTCGGCTCAACCGCGGCACGGCCTTCACCCAGGCTGAGCGGGAACAGCTGGGCCTGGTCGGGATGCTGCCTCAGCGGATCACGCCGCTCGAGGGGCAGCTGCACCGGTCGTACACCCGGTTCCTCAAGGCCTCTAGCCCGCTCGACAAGTTCGTCTACCTCCAGGGTCTGCGCGACCGGAACACGGTGCTGTTCTACCGGCTGCTCAGCGAGCATCTCGACGAGATGATGCCGATCGTCTACACCCCGACGATCGGCGACGCGATCCAGGAGTTCAGCTTCTGGTACCAGCAGATCCGCGGCGTGTTCTGCTCCATCGACGCCCCAGAGTCGATCGAGCAGTCGCTGCGCGCCGAGGGCTGGGGCGCCGACGAGATCGATCTGCTGATCGTCACCGACTCCGAGGGCATCCTCGGCATCGGCGACCAGGGGGTCGGTGGCATCCAGATCTGCATCGGCAAGAAGAGCCTCTACACCGCGGCCGGTGGCGTCGACCCTGACCGGATGCTGTCGGTGGTGCTCGACGTCGGCACTGACAACCTCAGCCTGCTGAACGATGACCTCTACCTCGGCGCCCGTCACGCGCGGGTACGGGGAGAGCGGTACGACGCCTTCATCGATGCCTTCGTCCAGGCGGCGACCACCGTCTTCCCCAACGCGATGATCCACTGGGAGGACTTCGGCGCCGACAACGCCCATCGCATCCTGCGCACCTACCGTGACCAGATCTGCACCTTCAACGACGACGTCCAAGGCACGGCGGCGGTGGTCGGTGGCGCTGCGCTCTCAGCGGTGGCGGCGAAGGGTCAGCGGCTCAGTGACCAGCGCGTCGTGATCCACGGCGCCGGCACCGCGGGCATCGGCGTGGCTGACCTGCTGGTCGACTTGATGGTCGCCGAGGGGCTGACCCCTGCGGAGGCCCGTACCCGGTTCTGGACCCTGTCCTCCCGCGGCCTCGTGGTCGAGGGCGGCCGGGCGAGGGAGTTCCAGCGTCCGTACGCCCGCCCGGCCAACGAGGTGACCGACTGGGTGGTTGACCAGCCGGGCAAGGTGGGCCTCGCCGACGTTGTACGGAACGTGCGTCCCACCATCCTGATCGGCACCTCCGGTCAGCCCAGCTCGTTCACCGAGGACATCGTGCGCGACATGGCCTCGCACGTGGACCGGCCGATCATCATGCCGCTGTCCAACCCGACCACCCTGTGCGAGTCGACCCCTGCCCACCTGTTGGAGTGGACCGACGGCCAGGCCCTGATCGCGACCGGATCACCGTTCGCTCCCGTGTCGTACAACGGTGTCACGTACGTGATCGCCCAAGCCAACAACGCTTTCGTCTTTCCGGGCATCGGCTTGGGCGTCTCGGTCTGTCGCGCCACGCGAGTGACCGACTCGATGATCGGAGCGGCGGCCAAGGCGGTCGCGTCACTCGTACGGAACCCGCACGTGGGGCAGTCTGTCCTGCCGAGCGTGAAGGACCTTCGGCGGGTGTCTGCCACGGTCGCAATCGCGGTCGCCCAGGCCGCGGAGGCTGATGGTGTGGCTGCCCAGCCGCTGACCGAGCCCGTACGACAGGTCTTCGACGCCATGTGGCAGCCGGTCTACCCCGAGCTGATCATCTGATCCGCGAACCCCGTCCCGCCTAGGATCGTCCAAACGTTTCTGGGGAACGGGAGTGACATGTTTTCGATGACCGGTGTGACGCAACCGAACCTTGATGTGGGCTCCCTGCAGACCTTGTCGCAGCACTACTCAACGCTCGCGACCGGCGCAGCCGACGCACACCAGGACACGCTCGCGGCCGCTGCTGCGGTGATGGCCGACAACGATGGCCCGGGGGCGACCGCATTCGATACGGCAGCTCGCGGTGGCGGGTCCATCGGCGAACATCTGGGCTGGAGCTCAACAGCAAGCACTTGAGCAACCCGCACATGATCAACACGGTGATCCACGAGATGCAGCACCGGGCGCAGTACACCGGCATGGGCTTCCGGTTCCCGTGGGCCCCCCACGTCGGGGAACAGCGGAAGCCCGAGCCCTTGGACTGGGACCTGGTCGTGCGCGACATCAACCGACTGCGCCAGGGGTACTGATCACCTGGCGGGGACGGCGAGTGGCGCGTCCGGACAGATGACGACCGGGTCGTGTACGAGATCAACGACGGCGTCCTCTTCGTACTCGTCGTAGCCGTTGGGCATCGGCGAGACATCGACCGCGACCGCTGACCACCGCCAGCGGGGGTCACCAGATGGTGACCCGCTCCTTCTCGTCGAGCCACAGG
>Ga0116181_1003587_pt1 | contig 12011 bp, 10 predicted proteins | sample AD_UKC075_MetaG_FD_89752 | JGI IMG/M metagenome (GOLD analysis project Ga0116181, IMG submission 89752) | Active sludge microbial communities of municipal wastewater-treating anaerobic digesters from USA - AD_UKC075_MetaG | ecosystem: Engineered > Bioreactor > Anaerobic > Digestate | place: USA...
CCCCAGTCTGCGTGGGCAGTCCTGAGAGAGTTGCCGGGCGGCGCGTGCGGCGCCGGGGCGGCGTTCGTGTTGACTCCGCGCGCGGTGCGGGCTTATTTTGAAGCGCCGCCCGACAACTCTCTCAGGACTGCCTGGCGTCGGCTCGTGCTCGGCGCGGCAACCGTGGTCGCGACGGCGGTTGGGTCCCTGAACGGATCGACGGCCCTGGAGAGTCTCATTGTGGTGGCAAACGTTCAGTTCGCGCCCGCGCCGGCGTTTGCGTGTACGTCAGAGTCAACTATGTGACTTTGACGTACACGTTGTTCGTCTTGGCCGTGCGGATCGAACGTTTGCAGCCGCGTTGTTCGGGAGAACGACGACGGTGCTTCGGAGAACTTAACTCGGGCCTCGTCAGACGCCAGGAGCGTTTGCTGGTTGAATGGACGCGACTTCAGTTACCCCGGGGAGGGAAGACCATGCAGACAGATGCCGGATCGAGTCCAGAGGACAACACGCAGCCGACCCCTGGCTCGGTGACTCCCGGCGCTCAGCCCACCCAAAATCAACGGGGCGTCGTAGGAGACGCATCCTAGGAATCGCGGCGGCCGCTGTCGTGGCCATCGTCGGTGTCGCGGAGTTTTTGGTCCCGGCGATCATCAACGCCGGTCGGCAGTCGACATCGGCGGACACGATTGAGGTGCGGACGACGTCATCGGGTCCGGCCAGTGCGGCAAGTCCCGCTCCTTCGGCCACCCAAGGGAGGGTGACGGAGAAATCTGATCCGCTCGCGGACGCAGCGGTCCTTGGTGGGGTCACCCTTGGCCCCGAAATGACCGATCCTCTGGAATATGTGACGACCTGGTTGCTGCCCGTCTCGGCACCTTTCAGCACTTTTCCAGAGGCACCGGATGGGAGTGCGGAATGCAGTAGCGAGCAGCTGAGATGGCTTGAAAAACATGCTACGCGGGACAACTTCTTTGATGACTCCGTGACCATCGCCGTTCGAAATCGTGCGGATGTGGGCGGTGCTCTCTCCCTGGAGAATGTGTGCTTCGAAGGGGACGAGGTCGCGACCGAGGCGTGGATACGATTCCATTGTCCGGATGCTAGCGGCGGGGCTACGAGCCAGACGCTGATGGTTGACATGGATGGCTCTCCTGCGGTGTGGGGCAGCGAGGGTGATGTTGGGCCAGAATGGGGTGAAGGAGCGGCCTGGGGTGACACGCGTGGCGAGGACTTCATGCCTGTTGGAGCCCTGGCGACGATCAACCTTGGCCCTGGGCAGCTCGCGCAGATTCAACTCAACCGCACCGGGAGTGCCGATCGGCAACGGTCGTACGCGGGGCGGATCCTTGCAGACTTGGCCGATGGGAGCGAGACGGTCGTACTCGCGGAAGGAGTCGAGTTCTTGCGTGATCCGCTGCCAGGCTATCGCGTGGAGGTTCCGTGGGACGATTCAGATGGTGCGCTCTCCTGCCTTGTTCCAGAGGATTCTCGGATCGATGAGTATGGGATGGAACGAGGACAGGGAACGCCGTGCACGGTCGCTGACGCGGCTGCATTGCTCGTGGAAGCGGGTAGCTCGGCAGCCTCAGTCGAATGAGTAGCCAGTCGCGGCCTTCACGAGCCGAGCAGAGCGAAGGAGCGTCAGGGGCCGCCAGAGAGTCGGACGGCGAAATCACTACGGGGAAGAGCCTGACGGTCAAGCGGTCGCGCTTGTCGCGGACGGGGGCTGTCGTCATGGCGGTGATTTCGGTCGTCGGGACGGCTGCTGGCGTATTTGGCGTGGTTCAGGCGATGACGCGCGACACGACCAATTTCTCCCACCTGCAGATTTCGGCCGGGCCGACGGAGGGTGCGACCGCGGAATGGGCCGTGCCAGAGGACGCACTCGACAGGTTGCCTGACGCTGGGTGGTGCGGCGAGGAGATGACCTCCTGGCTGGAGAGCAACGCCACGCCGCTGCGCCGGGAGGTGTCGATCAAGCTGCGCAACGATGCGACCGAGGGGCCGATGCTGGCGCTGACGGACTTCCGGCCGGTGTCGACCGTCGCCGAGAAGCGGGGTCCGTTGAGGGTGCGGCTGGTGTGCGATCCGGCAGGTTCGATCCCCAGCCAGATCTACCACGGCCGGGTGGATGCGGACAAAGGGACCACGGCCCGGCATGTCCGGGTGAGCGGCACGGGGGCTGAAGCGGCCCCACCGGTTCCGGTGGCGTTCAACCTCGCTCCCGGCGAGAGCGGAACCATCCCTGTCGGCCTGTTCAGCCGAATGCCGGTGTCTGGGTCGTTGGAGGCGACGGTGCTCAGCGGCAAAGAGGAGAAGGTCGTCGCGATTCCGGGGACATAGTTCGAGCTGCCCGCCCTGCTCTTCGCCGGGGACATGTATCTGATCACCACGGACGCGGGTCTACTGTGCGTGCAGACGGAGAAGGGCGTCATCGAGGAGTGCACTCTGGACGAGCTGAAGCACGAGGTTGCCACGGCTCGGAAGTGAGAAATCGGGAGCGAGGACTATCGTGGCGGTTTTCGTTCGATCTGCCCGCCCGGGAGCGTCATCTCGGCTGTTTCCGTCAGCATGCTGACGCTGCCAGCCGAGATAACCCCGCGGACGCCGCGGATCGAACGTTTGCAGCCGCGTTGTCCGGGAGACCCGACGACGGTGCCTGCAGCCCGTCGGGGATCCGTCAGAGGTCCTCGGGGTAGACGATCTCGATCTCGGTGATCGTCTTCGGGAAGTCCTTGCGGTTGTTGGTGAGGAACCGGTCGGCACCGGCCTCGATCGCCGTCGCCAAGTGCGCGGCGTCCGCGGGGCGAAGGCCGTACGACATGGCCAAATCGAGCGCGGTGCGTGCGGTCGACTCGTCGAGGGGACGGAGGGTGAGTCGACTGACCATCTCCATCAGAGACGCCGCCTCGGCTGAACTGGGGTTGACGCGCAGGGGCTTCGCGAGCACCTCCGTGAGCAGCAAGACGGAGCCGAACCCGACGAAATCGCTGGGTTCGGCGTCCTCGAACAGCGCACGTACACGCGTTCCGAGCCGGTTCCCGAAGTCAGCCGCGTAGATCAGGGCATCCGCGTCGAAGGCGGTCCAGAAGCTCATCGCGCCAGACGACTAGCGTAGACGTCCTCAATCAGCTCGGCGGTTCGCTCAGGCCCCAGCTGCACCTGAGTAAGAGGCCTCTTGCGCGCCTCCGCCAGCATGATGCGGAGCTGCTCGGTCCGCTCGCGCATCGCGGCCGTGCGGGGTGAGGCGACCGCGCTTGGGGACACGAGAACGGCCACGACCTTGCCGTGGCGGGTTATTTCGACTCGCTCACCAGCCTCGACGAGGTCGATCTGGGCGGGCAAGGTGCGGCGAGCTTCACTCACGCTGATGACAGACACGCCGTAAGTGTACGTCAATGTACAAGAAGGTACGGGGTGTCGGCCTCGTGCCACGTGTGACATCGGAAGCGGATGTGGATGCTTGCTTGTAGGCTCGCGCGATGGAACCGTCACACTTGCTCGCGCTCGTCCCGGGGCGGAGCGCCGGATGGAAGTACACCCGTCACGTCGTCGAGTTGGGGACGCTCCGGGTGCCGAGCGGGAGGCTGGAGGCCAGCGACCCGTTCGTCGGGCTCGGGCAGGGGCTGGTGTTCGCTGTCCCGCCGGGTGACTACCCCGTCGCGGTCACCATCGCAGACGTCAGCGACGCGCAGAACGGCAGCCACCTGCGCGAGACCTACCTGAGCGTGCGCCTGGCCGAGGGTGCGGTGGCGCGCGTCGAGTTCCTCGTGCCGGACGGGCGCGAGGCGCCGGAGAGCGACGACGAGTACTACGGCGTGCCCGTCGACGCGGGGACGGTGGGATTCGCCGACGCCGAGGCCGTCGCGCGCTGCATGCCTGGAGAGGCGACCTCCTGGTACGACGACGTCTTCGACACCGGCCGGGACGACTCCTGGTTCGCTCTCATGGACTCAGGCGAGCACCACGTCGACGGTGCCGCGAACGTCGTCATGCCGCTGGCAACCGGCGGCGAGAACGTCGTGCTTTCACACTCGGGTTGGGGAGACGGGTATTACCCGGTGGTCGGCGCCTACGACGCCGACGGTGTTCTCCTCTCCGTGCACATCGACCTCCAGGTCGATGAGCCCGAGGACGACCACGACGGTGCCGCGTCGGATGCGGGCGCCGCAGAAGACGACGAGCCAGAGCAGGCCAAGCCCAGCTTCTGGAGCCGGCTCTTCGGAAAGGCCTGAGCGTATTTACCAGCGTCGGACCCCAGCTGGCACGGTCATGCCAGTTCGGGCCCGATGTTGGCAAATACTCTCACTCGGTTCGATAGGTGGTGCGGGCCGACGTCCTCGCGCTCCTCGACCGCGTGGGTAGATGCGCTGCGCCTGGTTGTCGTTGACTCCCTTCCAGTGCGCGATCCAGGGCGTGCAGCGACCTCACCAGGCGGGTCGCTTCATCGTGGCTGCAAACGTTCGATCCGCACGGTCAAGCCGAACAACGTGTACGTCAGAGTCAGCATGCTGACTCTGACGTACACGCAAACGCCATCGCGGGCGCGAACTGGACGTTTGCAGCCACAATGAGGCGATCCACGGCGCTGTAGACCGTTCAGACGCGCTACCTCAGTCGCGACCACGGTTGCCGCGCCGAGCGCGAGCCCACGCCAGGCAGTCCTGAGAGAGTTGCCGGGCGGCGCTTCGAAAAAAGCCCGCACCGCGCGCGGAGGCGACACGCTACGCCGCCCCGGCGCCGCACGCGCCGCCCGGCAACTCTCTCAGGACTGCCCACACAGACTGGGGTTCAGTCCACGAACCGGGTGCCAGAACATTTCGACGCGCGCCTGCGTCGCTGCGCTCCTCGGGGCGCGGCTCAACGAGCGGTGGGAGCGAGGAGGGCGTGCCAGGCCTGGGTGTCGACGTCGAGCGTCACCATGCGCTGGGTGGCGCGGGTGAGCGCGACGTAGAGGACGCGGGCGCCGCCGGGGGCTTCGGCGACGATGGCGTCCGGCGAGACGACCAGCACGCCGTCGTACTCCAGGCCCTTGGCCTGTAGCGCGGTGACGACGATGATCCGGTCCTCGAAAGCGGCCAGGCGCGGGTCGCGCATGGCGAACAGCTGCACCTCTGCCTTCAGCGACGGCGGGCAGATCACGCCGATGGTGCCGCCGACCTGCGCCGCCAGCTCCAGCAGGTGCGCGCGCAGCGCGTCGTGGAAGCCCGCGCGGTCGGTGAAGGCCAGCAGCGGCTCGATGCCCGTGGTGCGCACGGCGCGGGGGAGGTCGGCGTCGGGGAACACCTTCGTGATGACGCGCGCGGCGAAGTCGAACACCTCGCTGGGGGAGCGGTAGTTGGTGCTGAGCGTGAACGTGCGGCGGGGGGCGCGGCCGACCAGCTCGTCGAGCGCGCGCGTCGTCTCCTCCTGGTTGGGGTACGAGCTCTGCGCGGGGTCGCCGACGATGGTCCAGGACGACTGGGGCCCGCGCCGTCGCAGCATCCGCCACTGCATCGGCGTCACGTCCTGGCCCTCGTCGACCAGGATGTGCGCGTAGGTCGTCTGGGGGTCGTCGTCGGGGTCGACGACGCGCTCGTGGCGCATCAGGTCCGCGGTGGTCAGCACCTCGGCGACGCCGCCGGTCTCGAGGAACAGGTCGATCTCCGGGTCGCGCTCCTCCGGGGCGGGGCCGAGGATGGCGGCCAGCTCGTCCAGCAGGGCGACGTCGGCGACCGACCAGCCGCGGGCGAGGTCGGCCTGGCCGTGGTCGAGCCAGGCATACGAGTCGACGAGCGCGGCCCGGTCGGCTCGGCTCAGCTCCGGAGCCACCCGGTCGACGACGGCGGGGTCGGCCAGGCGGGCCAGCGCCTGGGTCGCGGTGAGCGCCGGCCACCAGGCCGAGAGGAACTGCGCGAGGCTCGGGTGCTCGCGGACGAACGCGGAGAGCTCGCCGGGCTCGATCGGGATCTCGCTGGGAAACTTCGCGATGAGCGCCCGCGCGACGAGGTCGGTCGCCATGGCGCGGCCCCGGTTCAGCTTCGTCGCCGACAGCACCTGGTCGCGGATCCGGTCCAGCTCGCGGCTCTCGAGCCCCAGCACCTCACCCTTGACCGTGACGCGCACGCGCCGAGTCGCGGGGTCGTCGGTCAGCGGGGTGCGGACGAGGCGGCGCAGCACGCGCAGCATGCCCAGCGACCCCTTGACGGTGGCCGCGGCGGCGTCGTCGATCCGCTCGCTGGTGACGCCGAGCACGTCGCCGGCCACCGCGCCGATGGCCTTCAGCGAGACGGAGTCCTCGCCGAGGCTGGGCAGCACGCGCTCGATGTAGTTCATGAACACCGACGACGGCCCGACGACGAGCACGCCGCCCTTCTCCAGCCGCGCCCGGTTCGTGTAGAGCAGGTAGGCGGCGCGGTGCAGCGCGACGACGGTCTTGCCGGTGCCCGGGCCGCCGGAGATGATCGTCACGCCCTGGTACGGGGCGCGGATGGCCTCGTCCTGCTCGGCCTGGATGGTGGCGACGATGTCGCGCATGGTGCGCCCGCGGGCGCGGCTGAGCGAGGCCATGAGCGCGCCCTCGCCGACGATCGGCAGGTCGGTCGGGGTCGACGAGTCGAGCAGGTCGTCCTCGAGGCCGATCACCTTGTCGTCGCGGCAGCGCAGCACGCGCCGTCGCACCACCTCCATGGGGGCCGCGGGTGTGGCGCGGTAGAACGGCTCGGCGGCGGGGGCGCGCCAGTCGATCACGAGGGGCTCGTACTCGTCGTCGCGCACGCCGATGCGGCCGATGTAGCGGGTCTCGAGGTCCGTCAGGTCGATCCGGCCGAAGACGAGGCCCTCGTGCTCGGCGTCGAGGGTGGCGAGGCGTCGGGCGGCCTGGTAGGCGAACGCGTCGCGCTCGAACAGCGCGGTGCTGTCCTCCTCGCGAAGGAAGTTCGTGCGATCCGAGAGGAAGATCTCCCGCCCCTGCTGCGCGAGCTGCTTGGCGCTGGCCGTCGCGCTGCCGAGGAAGCGATACACGCGGTCGACGTGGGCCTGTTCCAGCGCGATCTCGCGGAGTTGCTCGGAGCGAGAAGTAGTCAAGGTGGCGTTTCCCCCGGAGTCAGACGGACGGTCAAGTCTAGCCCCACGCCACCGCCTCCCGGAGGAACCCCTTCGCGGGGGCCGGGTTTGGTACCCATGGGGGCATACGGCAGAGTGGTGACACATGACCGAGAAGCAGGCCTCCCGGATGGACGCGACGAAGTGGCTGGTTGTGGTGATGGCCGCCGTCATCGTCCTGCTCCTCGCGCTTCTCTCCCAGCAGCAGGCCTCGCCGAAGGCCGGTCCCGCCCCTGCCCCGGCGCCATCGGCATCCGCCACGACGCCTGCGGGCCCGACGGCGGACCCGTCGGAGGAGGCGGCGCGCAAGGACTTCCTGCTCTCGCTGCCGCGCCGTGAGGCGAGCGACCCGCTGGCCCTGGGCGCGGTCGACGCTCCCGTGGTGCTCACCGAGTGGGCCGACTACCGCTGCCCCTTCTGCTCCGTGTGGGCGGAGGAGACCCTTCCCCAGCTCCAGCCGCTGATCGACGACGGGACGTTGCGGGTCGAGTTCCGCGACCTCGCCATCTTCGGCGACGAGTCGATCAAGGCCGCGACCGCCGCCCGGGCCGCGGGCGAGCAGGGCGCCTACTTCGCGTTCCAGCACGCGCTGTTCGTCGCGCTGCCGAACCAGGGCCACCCCGACATCCCCGACGACCTCGTGCACGGCATCGTGACCGACCTGGGCCTCGACCTCGATCAGTTCACGACCGACTGGGCCGACCCCGCGCACGCGGCGGCCGTTCAGGCCGACAGCCTTGAGGCGCAGCAGCTCGGCCTGACGAGCACGCCCGCGTTCGTCATCGGCACCGAGTTCCTGGCCGGCGCGCAGCCGCTCGAGGTGTTCCAGCAGGTCATCGCGGAGCAGGCCGCGCTCCACTCCTGATGCTGATCGGCTACGGCGGGGCTTTCCTCGGCGGCATGGCGGCCATCCTCAGCCCCTGCGCCGCGCTGCTGCTTCCCGCCTTCTTCGCGTACGCGTTCGGTGACGACCGGGCGAGACTGCTCGGCCGCACCGGCCTCTTCTACCTCGGGCTGCTGCTCGCGCTCGTGCCGCTCGGGCTGGGCGCCGGCGCGCTGGGGTCGCTGGTGACGGTGCACCGCGACGTCCTCGCGCTCGTCGGAGGGGTCGTGCTCATCGCGTTCGGCCTCGTCCAGGCGCTGGGAGTTCCGTTCCGCATCCCCGGGGTGGAGCGCCGCGGCGACCCGCGCGGCCGCGTCGGCGCCGTGCTGCTCGGCGCGACCTATGGCCTCGCAGGCGCCTGCACCGGGCCTCTGCTCGGGGCGGTGCTGACCGTCGCGGCGGTCGGGGGCAGCCCCGCCTACGGCGCGGTGCTGCTCGCGTTCTTCGCGCTGGGCATGGTCGTCCCGCTGCTGGTGCTCGCCGTTGCCTGGGAGCGCCTGCGCCTCGGCGAGCGCGCCCGCCCCCGCCGGCTGGCGATCGGCCCGTTCACCACGACCTGGTTCCAGGTCGTCTCCGGCGCGCTCTTCGTCGCCATCGGCGTGCTGTTCCTCGTCACGGACGCGACGGCGTCGCTGGGCGGGCTGCTCGATGCCTCCGCGCAGGCCGCGGTCGAGGGATGGTTGCGAGGAGTCGCCGACGGCGTGCCGGACCTCGCGGTCGTCGGGGTTCTCGCGGCCGCGGCCGCACTGGTGGCCTGGCGGAGGCTCCGCCGGCGCTAGCCGCGCGGCAGCCGCGGCAGCCGGAAGTCGACGTTGCGGGGGCGGGGGTCCTCGCCGGTCAGCCGCTCGTGCAGGGCGTACACGGCGAGCGCCGCGCTGCCCAGCTGCGCCCAAGGCTCCGGCCCGGCGGGAGAGGCGGCGGAGGCGCGCAGCGCTCCTCCTTCGCCGACGATAGGGATTCGGGCCAGCCAGTCCTCGGCAGAGGCGGTGCGGCCCCGCCATCCCGCGGGCGGCAGGGCGTCGATGTCGACCGCGCCCTCGGCCTCCTCGGCGATGACGACCCCGCGCTCGGCCAGCCGGTCGGCGAGCAGCCCGACGAGACGGGTCGACGGCTGGGGCGCCCCGTCGGCGTCGACCAGCTGCCAGCGCCCGAACGTCCGCTCGACCGACAGCGGCAGCGCGAGCAGCGCCGGCGCCTCGGGAGACTCGGCCTGGGCGAGCACGAGCCCGGCGAGGGGGCCGCGGAGCCGCGCGGCCACCTCGCCGACGGTGCGGTCGAGCCACAGCGCGGCGCGCTGCCCGGGCGTCTCGACGGGGGCGGTGCCCTCCAGCGCGTGGCGCCGGAAGGCGGCCCAGACGTCGTCGAGGTCGTCGATCAGGCCGCGCCAGCGGGCGGCCTCGTCCTCGCCGAAGGCGGCGGCGATGGCGCGGAACTGGGCCCCGCGCTCGGCGGGCAGCGCGAACCTCGCGCCGTCGGGGAGCGCGTGCTCGACGGGCGGCGCGGCCACGAGCTCGAGCCCCGCGGCGTTGAGGACGGTGACGAGGTGCGCGCCGGACTTCTTGAAGAGGTCGCGCCACGCGGCGGGGAGGAGGAGGGGGCCGTCGTCGGCCCAGCCGTCGCCGAGGGCGTTACCTTCGGTGACCAGGGTCACGTCGTGGCCGAGGCGGGCGAGGCGCGCGGCGGCGGCCATGCCGGACGGCGTCGCCCCGCGGACGATCAGCATGCGGTGGGCCCGGTCAGCCCTTGTCGTCGCCCTCTTGGCGGCGGCGCCAGCGTTCCTCCAGGCGTTCCATGAAGTCGCTGGCGTGGTCCGTGGTGGGGCGCGGCGCGGACGGACGGTTACGGCCGATGCCGGACTCGTCGTCGCCCACGCGGCGCCACGAGCTGATGCCGACGAGCGCGGACGCGAGCATCAGCAGGAAGCCCACGACGCTGACCACGGGATGGAACTGCACGCCGCCGAGCAGGACGGCGATGCCGACGATGAAGCCGAGCCCGGCGAACGCCGCGCGGCGACGGTGGACGCGCACCTCCGCGTTGCCGCTCAGCGTGTCCGCCAGCTTCGGGTCCTCGGCCATCAGGGACGCCTCGAGCTGCTCGAGCAGCTTGCGTTCCTGCTCAGAAAGCGCCATGGCTTCTCCCTTCGATTACCTGCATTCTATGCCGGGGAGCAACCCCTTGTATCACCTGGAGAGTAGCGAGAACGGGAGGGCGCGCGCGAGAATCCGGCCGCGCGGCTCGGCCGCCCGGTCGAGGGCGACCCGCAGCGCCCTCACCTGCACCGCGATCTGTGCCGTCGCCGTCTCTCCCCGGGCGAAACGGCTGCGCTCCACGGTCTCGGCGACGGCGGCGAGAGCCGCGGCCCCCTGCGCGGGGAGCTCCGGTCCCGCCACGGCGGCCGCGGGCCCGGGGGAGCCCTCCGGCCAGTCGAGGCGGTAGTCGGCGAAGAGCGCGCGCACCTCGCGCCACGCGGCGTCGGCCGCATCCTCGGCGGGCTGGCCGGGCCGCAGCCGGGCCCTGCGCTGCACCGCGCGGACGACGCCAGGGGCCGCGCCCACGGCGAGCACGATCACCACGGGGAGCAGCCAGCCGAGCGCCACGCCGCCTGCGCCCCCGCCCGGCGTGGTCGGTGGGGCCGCCGTCGTCGTGGGGGAGGGGGTCTCGGTGGGGAGCTCCGGCTCCGCGTCCGTCGGCGTCGCGCTGGGCGTGGCCGACGGCGTCTCTGTCGGCTGAGGACCCGCGGGATCGGTGACCTCAGGGTTGCCCGCGTAGGCCGGGGTCGGCTCGAACGGCACCCAGCCCAGGCCGTCGAGGAACAGCTCGGGCCACGCGTGCGCGTCGTGCGCCGTCACCTCGTAGCTGCCGTCCTCCTGCCGCTCGCCGGGCGTGAACCCGACCGCCATCCGCGCGGGAATGCCCTCGATCCTCGCCATCGTGACCATCGCGGCCGCGAAGTGGATGCAGTAGCCCTTGCGGCTGCTGAGCAGGAAGGCGCTGAGCGCGTCCATGCCCGTGGAGGCGGGCGCAGAGAACGAGTATTCGAAGGCCTCGGAGCGCAGGAAGCGCTGGATCTCCAGGGCCGCCTCGCCCGCCGTCGAGGTCCCCTCCGTCACCTGCTCGGTGAGGCGGAGGACCTCCCTGTCGAGGCCGGAGGGAACATCCGTGGTCAGCGGATCGACCCCGGAGCCGGCCCCCGCGGCCGCGATGGTCTCCCGCGTCGCGGAGGGCACGTTGGAGGTCACGCGGTAGTCGAGGCCGACCGTCTGGTCCGCGCGGTTGTCGCCGGTGGCGACGATGCTGAGGGTCTGCAGGTCGTAGCTCCAGGTTCCGTCGGCGCGGATCTGGGTCGGCGCGAAGGGCACCGGGAGGTACTCCGACGGCGACGACATGGTGACGTCGGCCTCGACCCGCTCGCCGGGGAAGTCGTGCGCGCGCTCCAGCCCCGAGCGGTGCAGCTCCATGGGCACGAGCTTCGCGCCGCCCGTGGTGAGCAGCGGCAGCGCGACGGTGCGCAGGTACAGCGGCCTGCCGTCGCTGGAGGAGTAGGTGAGGACCTTCACGTCCGTGGGGCGGCGGAGGTCGCGGTCCAGTTGCACCGTCGGGTCGCCCAGCTGGATGGGGCCGTCGGGTCCCTCGTCGCCCCAGTTCCGGGGATCGCCGACGGGGACCGCCAGCGCCAGCACGAAGGCCAGCCCGGCGGCCACCGCGCCCATGGCGACGCCGGACGCGGCGCGAGACGCCTGGAACGCGCCCTGCCGCGACAGCTTGCCCGCGGCGTCGCGCCCCGTCGGCGTGGCCGCGAGGAGCACGAGCACGTAGGCGGCCACCACCGGCAGCGCGAGCGGCCAGGGGAGGTCCGGCCGGATCAGCAGGGCGGCCGCGCCGAAGGTCACCGACAGCGGAACCGCCGTCCAGGCCGGCTGCTCCAACGCGTTGGCCAGGACCTCCGCCGCGAGCGTGAGCACCGCGGCGAGCACGAGGACGAGCCACGTCAGCCCGGGCGTGCCCGCCACCGGAGCCGCGCCGGTGCGGATGGCCTCGATGCCGTCGGTCACCAGCC
>Ga0116181_1003590_pt1 | contig 12006 bp, 11 predicted proteins | sample AD_UKC075_MetaG_FD_89752 | JGI IMG/M metagenome (GOLD analysis project Ga0116181, IMG submission 89752) | Active sludge microbial communities of municipal wastewater-treating anaerobic digesters from USA - AD_UKC075_MetaG | ecosystem: Engineered > Bioreactor > Anaerobic > Digestate | place: USA...
ACATGCTTAAATTTGATTCATCCTTCACACCCTTCATGTTCTTCACTTTCAACCACTTGTCGTTAACAAACCCTTCACTAAACCCTTCACTAAACCCTTCATCAGGCGATGTTGGGTTGAGAAAATCACCGTTTTTCTGATCGCGTGGAAGGAGTTTCAGGCCGATGATTACGGTCCCATCGTTCCGGCGCTTCTTCACCAAATCCACTTTAAGCATGCGGCCAACGTCGATAATCAGGCGAGTGAATCGGACCAACGAGACAGTTTCGCGGCGGGCATTACGGCGACACCAATCCAGGTAATTGGGGTAGAGCCATTTATCATCATTAAGCAGTCCGCCACCGGGTAACGTCTGTTTATCACCGACATGAAATTCAACCCCTTGGCACGGTACCGTTCTTTCCAAGATCCAATCCGCCAGTGGATTTGCAAATCGCAAGGCGTCCAGATTGGCCAACTCGGCACGGCGTGGTGGCCTCATGATCCTGTTGGTAACCTCCTCGCGGGAGAGTTCTAACAGCCAATTGACCAAGCCGGGAATCTCCCGATGGAGAACGGCGGCCTCACCTCCTTGAGCGTCCCAATCGGCGCGCTCATCGGCACTGGCCACATGGTTGAACTCGACGGTCAATCGGCGGCGCTCAATGCCGCTGGTGAGGTCAGCGGCCATAAGTCCCTCATTGCTTGCCAGAATCACCATGCCCGCATAAGTGAACGTACCTGACTGCTGTTGGTGTTTTCGTTCAAGTCGGATCGGGTCTTGCCCGGTGAGCGACTTGAATACGCTCACATCCCCTCGGTAGTTCGCGCTATCAGTGATGGCAACCAAGCGTTTCTCATAGAGGCTTGCCGTCTCGAAACGGTTGGTTTCCAAGTTGCGTAGGTCGGTGATGGTGCGGTTCCGTTCGCCAACCAGCTTGGTAGCCAACCGGATAAAGGTACCCTTCCCGGTGCCACCCGGCCCCAGCAGGTGCAGGAACTTTTGCAGATCGGGTCGACCGACCAGGACCGCGTTTAGCCAAGCGCGTAAAAACTCCATGGTTTCTTCATCACCATCCACGGATTTACGCAACCAGCGCTTAATCGTGGGACAGTCAGCGGCGGGTTCGTAGCTGTACGGTAGGCTCCAGGTCAGGGCGTTATCTGGGGTGACCGGGTGCAGGGTCATCGTAGCCGGATCGAAAATCCCGTTCTTGAACGGAATAGCGCCATCATGGCGGGATTGGCGAAGCGGCAACAAGCCATTGCCGAGCAGCTTAGAAACAGCTTTGAAATAGCGCAGATCAAAACCATTTGGCGCGGCGGTGAAAAACAAGCCGGTCAACAAGTCCTCCACTTCTTTACCCGACACGGGCTGCCAATGGGTCTTCGTGAACATATGCCAAACCATGGCCTCGTTCGAGAAAGCTAGTTTTCCTTGCAGTTCATCGGCAATTTTTTTGGCGGCAATCGATTCAGCGAGTAGTTCTTTACCATCCTCAAGAGATAAATCATTGATTGTGATTGAAATGAAGGGTTGGTTTTCTGTAGTGAAGGGATAAGCATTTGATTGTGAAGAACATGAAGGATGTGAAGGGTTACTATTAACTCTTTCACACGCGCGCGCGTGTGCGTAAGGCTCCAGCTGGGCTTTCGGTTCCTGCCATCCCCTGCTGACTGGATCGATGGAGAGGGTGGAGCACAACCACAGGGCGGCGGTCTTGGCGTCCGGTTGGTGGCCGTGCTCGATGACTAGATCAATCGGCGTGCGCTTCCCTTGCCTTGGGTCGCCTTGATCGGCAAGGCCAAAATCGACGATACCTGCAGGTGTGATCGATAAGTCTTCCTCCAGATCCCGCGCCAAGCCTTTTGACGAAACCCGGTACCCATCGTGGTAGGAGGTGGCGGCGGGAAACAGTACGGGCACCCAAGCAGCCAAGGCGAGCATGGCAGCGCTGTTGACCTGGGCGAAGAAATCCCCTCCATGGAAAGAGGAAGGGGACGAAGCGCGGGCCGGTGGCGGCGCCGGTGCAACAGGAGGCGGAACCAAGGCGCGCAGGTGCTCTAAATCAACCGGTGAGGGCGTTTCCGGCGCTTGCAGGAGGCGCGACATACGGTGAGGGCGGTCCGGCAAAGGATCGCCTTTACGGGCCTGTGTGCCGTACAGCTTGGTGATTCTGGCAGCGTTGCCAACACCGGTATCAAGCTTGACCTGTTCATCGTCGAAGCGATTGGCCAGGGCCTTCAGGACCGCTTCCACAAGCGCCTTGCTGTCAGCATCGTTGGGTAGATCAAGGCGATAAAGTAGGTGCGCTCCATTGCCCGAATCGGCGTATAGGGGAGCGGGCCAACCCTGCGCGGTCATCCAGGCTTCGCAGGTGACGGCACGTTCCAGAGCGGCTTGGTGTTCGGCATCGTTGCTACTGATCCCGGCGGGGCGTACCGGATCGAAGTCCAATAACAGCCAGCGGCGCGCGATAATTTCGACGTCGCTGGTGGTGTGTTTGGCGCGTGGATCAAGGCGATTGGCCGCACGGGCGAGTAAGGCTGGATCAACCGGATTTAGGGTGACGTAGATACCCGGCGCGCGGCCAGCTAGCTTGGCAACGGCCTTAACGGCATCGTCTGGATTGTCAAAGTATCCGGCGGCGGTCGATTCGTAGCGACTGTTTTGCCGGGTTTTTGGGGCGCGGATTTCAAAAACGCCAGGCAGCGCCAAGAGGGATAAAGCGCGGCGGATTTCGGTTTCGGTCATGAGGGTAAACCTCGCTATCTCGGCGTGACAGCGGGGCGGTTTTCCCATAGAATTCACACTTGTCAGGGTATGAATCCAGGGGCCGCTCCACCGTCAAAAGTGGGCGGCTTTTTGCTTATGGGGTGGTCCGACGATCCGGGTCGAAGGCTGCGCGCAGCGTGGCGCAATACCCTGACAAAACCTCCTGGACCAGAGAATTAACGGAGCGCAGTTCCATAGCGGCCACCTTGCGCAACTCGACAAATTCCGATTCGGAAAGCTGAATAGTCAATTCTGACTCCGCCTTTTTGGCGACAGCCTTTCCCACATGTTCCAGCAGCTCAGAAAGGCCGGACAGTTGGGAAAACATGCCGCGCCGGGCTTTTTCGTTTTCCAGAATTGGGTATCGATAGCCGTCTATTTCGCCACCAAACAGGTCTGACAAAAGATCCAGGGTACAGACGGCGTTTTCGAGCGCATCGACAATGCCACCGATGGAATCGAGTCCAGCGCAGGTTAGGAAGGGATTCGGGACGATACAGCGATCTTCATCAACGGCCATGGCCAATCTCCAGATTCAAGGGATTGAACCGGCTGGGTGCCGGGAACTGGCGGGGCTAGGAAACCGCGTACAAGAGCGGCGCACGGCCTTGCGGAACGTGCATCCCGCCAATCCCCGACATGGGAGACTGGCAGCCGGAATCCGGGCGGATTCCAGGCATAAAAATACCATCGCTGACGGGGACGGTTGACCGCTTGTACTGGCGTTTCCTAGACGCCAAGGGCAAATATAGGCCGGGTTGAGCTGGAACACAAGGGGCGGTCATGCGGCGTCCCCTTGAGCACGGGAAGCGGCGATGCGCTCCATCTGCCAACCATCAAGCTCCTCCTCCAGCCAAGCGCTTGTCCGGGGTGTCGGCTTCACCTGGCGGGGGAAAGTACCCTCGGCCATTAATCGGTACAGCGTGGATTTTGGAAGTCCTACCCGGCGGCAGACTTCGGAAAGTCTCATAAAGCGTTGAGCCACGTTCGTTATCCTCTGGAAGCTAGTGGAACGTGGTTGACCTTACTGGCAATTTTCTCGGCTTTGAACCTGCAAAGGGTTGGGGGGTTAACCTTCCGACTGTCGGAAGGTTGATTTAGGGCAGCTTGGTATTACCTCCCTTTCGCAACTCTTCAGGCCGAATAATCCGGTCTATGGATTCCGCCATTGTTTTAGACATCCTATGTTCTTGAATCAGCCATTCAACGATTTCCGGGCTTTTGGGCGGTCGACTTGGATCATGATGAAGCCAGAATTGACTAATTGCAGCGCGCAAGGCGTCCAAGGCTGGAGTATGGTAAGTGAGTGAATCGTCATGTAATGGTTTTTCTGCTGATTGGTCGGGAAACAGCAATTCCGGGCGGGGGCAAGGTTGAGATTCAAGCCACGCCAGCAGATCGGCGCGGGCGATGGTGGATCTATTCCAATCCGTAACCTCTTCGATCTTTTCGGGGTGGTAGGGGAGTTCACCGGCTTCCATAGCGCGTTTCAGATCGAGCATGGGGTTTGTAAGCTCTGGATAATCATCCTTATGAATCCGCGTGATACCGCAAATTGCGGCCGCGGCTTCGTGAATGGTGAATATTTTTTTGATCGTGTAGGGGTTGAACATGTCGTGCACCTTTCGCACCCTTGGAGAGGGGCCGCGCCAGGGCCGGGAAGGTGCAGCCCCGGCCTTTTCACGGGCCAGGCTAGGCGCGGCGTAAGGGGTCAATTGCTCTTGCGAATCGGCACCACCTTGCCACCTTGCTTCAAGCCATCCAGGTAATCCGACCAGGCTTGCATCATCTTGCGACGTTCGGGCAAATGTTCGGCACGGTTGTAGGCAGCGCGCACGCCGTCCTTTTCGGAGTGGGCCAATTGGCGTTCGATGGCGTCACGATGCCAACCCATTTCGTTCAGCAGGGTGCTGGCGATGGAGCGGAAACCGTGCCCGGTCATCTGGGTTTGGTCATAGCCCAAGCGGCGCAGGGCGGCGTTTACCGTGTTCTCGCTCATCGGTCGGTCGGCCGTCCGCAGACCTGGGAACAGATAGCGCCCCTTGCCGGTCAGGGCGCGCAGCTCCTGCAGGATCTCCAAGGCTTGGGCCGACAGCGGAACGATGTGCTCTTGCCGCATCTTCATCTTGCCGGCTGGAATTCGCCATTCAGCCGAATCCAGGTCGAATTCAGACCATTCGGCTTGGCGTAGCTCGCCAGGACGCACGAACAGCAACGGGGCCAGGCGCAGGGCGCAGCGCGTCGTAAAGTGGCCTTCGTAATCGTCCAGGTCGCGCAGCAATGTGCCAATCCCTTTCGGGTCGGTGATCGCCGCGAAGTGCTGGACCTTCACCGATGGCAGTGCGCCGCGCAGATCGGCCGCAGGATCGCGCAGGGCGCGACCGGTGGCAACGGCATAGCGGAAGATCTGGGAGCAGGTTTGCAGCGCTCTATGGGCACTCTCCAGCGCTCCACGGGCCTGAATCCGGCGCAGGCAGGCCAGCACCTCGGGTGCTTCCAGCTTGCCGATGGGTTGCTTACCGATCCACGGGAATAGATCCGCTTCCAAGCGCCGCAGGATGCGTTGGGCGTGAGCATCCGCCCAGCCAGGGCGGAACTGGTGAAACCACTCCAGCGCCACCGCCTCGAAGCTGCCTTCACCCGCCAAGGTGGCCTTGGCGACTTTGCGGGCGGTGCTGGGATCGATGCCGGCGGCGATTTGTTGGCGGATCTCATCACGGCGGGAGCGGGCCTGCTTCAACGATACCTCGGGGTATGCCCCCAAGCCGAGCAGTTGATCCTTACCCGCGAAACGGTACTTGACCCGCCACAGCTTTGAACCATGGGGCTGAATCAGCAGGAACAAGCCCTTTTCATCGAATAACTTACGGGGTTTGTCAGGCGATCTTGCCGCCTTGATTGCGGAGTCGGTCAGGGGCATTTGGGGTACGGGGTACGGCGACGAAGAGCATACCCCACAGAGTACCCCAAGCCTTGACATGTATCCAGCCGCGTCCAAGGAAGTCCAGTAGCATCCAGCAGACACAAAAAAACCCGCTTATTCGCGGGCTTAGATGATTCTTGAAGACTTCCTTAGACGTCCTTGGATGCTCAAATGGAGGCTAGGGTCGGAATCGAACCGGCGTCCACGGCTTTGCAGGCCGCTGCATGACCACTCTGCCACCTAGCCCAGATCAACGCAGGTCCAAGCCTGCCCATCCGGTCTCGACATAAAAAAGCCTCGAAGAAATCGAGGCTTGAGAATTTGGAGCGGGAAACGAGACTCGAACTCGCGACCCCAACCTTGGCAAGGTTGTGCTCTACCAACTGAGCTATTCCCGCTTCGAAGATCTGCAATTCTAGCGTAAAAAACGGCATCGTCAAGACCTGGCCCGAAAAGTGGGCGACCAACCAGTCCGTATCCGCCAGCCGCACCGTCGATTTCCCGAAAATTTACACTTTCCTGACACCGACCTCACTCAATCCCTACGCCATTTTTTCATCTTTTTCAGCACAATGCAGCTCCGCTAGAACGATTTTGCGGAGGCGCGCTATGGACGACCTGTTCATGTTGGGAGTCATGCTCGGTTTCTTCGTGTTGATACGGCTGCTGATCGGACTGTGCGCTTGGTTGTGCCGGACACTCTAGAAATTCTGCCGTTCCACTTGCGGTTTCCAACCCGTTATCCGTGGAGACATTCGATGGATGCTCTATATCTTGTTGGATTGTCGGTCCTGTTCGCACTGACCGCCGGGCTGGCGGTCGGTTGCGCACGCCTGGGAGGCATGCCATGACCGGACTTTACTGGCTCGCCGGTTTGGTTGCGATCGGGTTATTAGTCTATCTGGTGGTCGCGCTGCTCAAGGCGGAGGACTTATGACCATGCACGCCTGGCTGTTACTTGGACTCTATCTGCTCGTCTTGATGGTCCTGGCCCGGCCGCTCGGTTTGTATCTGGCGGCGGTCATGGAAGGGCGGGCCGTGCGCGCGGCGCGGATCGGCGGGCCGATCGAGGCGGTGATCTATCGCCTGTGCGGGGTCCGTCCCAATGAGGATATGGGTTGGCTGTCCTATACCCTCGCGCTGCTGCTGTTCAACGGACTGGGCCTGTTGGCGGTCTACGCGCTGCAGCGGGTGCAACTCTGGCTACCGCTCAATCCGCAGCAGTTCGACAACGTCAGCCCCGATTCAGCGTTCAACACCGCCGTCAGTTTCGTCACCAACACCAACTGGCAGGGCTATGGTGGCGAAACCACCATGAGTTATCTGACCCAGATGCTGGCGCTGACCGTACAAAACTTCCTGTCGGCAGCGACCGGTATCGCGGTGGTGGTCGCCCTGATCCGTGGCTTCGCTCGGCGCACGGCGGCAGGCATCGGCAATCCCTGGGTCGATCTGACCCGGATCACCCTTTATCTGTTGTTGCCACTGTCCCTGTTGTTGGCGGTGGTGCTGATCAGCCAGGGCGTCATCCAGAATTTCGCCCCCTATCAGGAGGTGACCACGCTCGCAGTCACCCACTACGACGCGCCCAGGCTGGATGCCGACGGCCAGCCGCTGAAGGATGCCCAGGGCAATCCAGTCACCGAGCCCGCCACGACTCAAACCCAGACTCTGGCCATGGGGCCGGTCGCTTCGCAGGAAGCGATCAAGATGCTCGGCACCAATGGCGGCGGTTTCTTCAACGCCAACTCGGCCCATCCTTACGAAAACCCGAGCCCGCTGACCAACTTCCTGGAGATGGTGGCGATGATCCTGATTCCGGCTGCGCTGTGCCACACCTTCGGCCGCATGGTCGGCGATTCGCGCCAGGGCTGGGCCGTGCTGGCCGCCATGACCGCGCTGTTCCTGGTTGGGGCGATCGCGGTGATGAGCTTCGAGCAGCACAGCAATCCCCTGTGGACCGCGCTGGGGGTCGATCCGAGCAGCGGCAACATGGAAGGCAAGGAAGTCCGCTTCGGCATCGCCGAATCCGGCCTGTTCGCTGCGCTGACCACTGCGGCCTCCTGCGGCGCGGTCAACGCCATGCACGATTCCTTCACCCCTTTGGGCGGTCTGGTCCCGCTGGTAATGATGCAGTTGGGCGAGGTCGTGTACGGCGGGGTCGGTTCCGGTCTGTACGGCATGCTGGTGTTCGCCATTCTGGCCGTGTTCATCGCCGGGCTGATGATCGGCCGCACTCCGGAATATCTGGGCAAGAAAATCGAAGCCTATGAGATGAAGATGACCTCCATCGCCATTCTGGTGACGCCGCTGCTGGTGCTCGGCGGGGCGGCTATCGCGGTGCTGACCGACAGCGGCCGGGCCGGCATCCTCAATCCCGGCGCGCATGGCTTTTCGGAAATCCTGTACGCCTTCACCTCGGCCGCCAACAACAACGGCAGCGCCTTCGCCGGTCTGTCGGCCAATACCCCTTTCTACAACGTGTTGCTAGGCATCGCCATGTGGCTGGGCCGGCTCGCGGTCATCGTGCCGGTGCTAGCGATGGCCGGTTCACTGGCGGCCAAAAAGCGCCTAGCCGAGACCTCCGGCACCCTGCCGACCCATGGCCCGCTGTTCGTAACCCTGTTGATCGGCGTGGTGCTGCTGGTGGGGTTGCTGAACTACGTTCCCGCGCTGGCCCTGGGACCGGTGGTCGAGCATTTCCAGCTGTGGGCCGGTCACTGAAGTTGATGGAAAGGGACGCTTCACCGCCTCTGAATGTTGATTATATTCGGCATAAAGTTGACAATAATTTATCAATAAGTTGTCAATGTGAGGCTATTTCAATGACTAAAGTACAGATGCGCGGTGAAGCTGTAAGGCGATTTATTCTGGAAAATGTTGAAGAACACCCAGCGGATATTGCAATCATTACGGCTGAAAAGTTTGAGATTACACGACAAGCAGTCAATAAGCACCTGCGAAAGTTAGTTGACGAAAACGCCATTTTGGAAAATGGCAATACCAGAAATAGGACGTATCAATTAGCATCTTTGGTTTCTTTTTCGGAATCTTATCCAATTGATGAGAAGTTGGAGGAGGATCAGGTTTGGAGAAAAGATATTGCGATTCATCTAGCCAACTTGCCTCAGAATGTTTTGGATATTTGGCATTATGGGTTTACGGAGATGTTCAATAATGCTATCGATCATTCTGAAGGTGATTACATTAGAGTCAGGTTGAACAAAACTGCAATCAATGCTGAGATTTCGATTTATGATGATGGGGTGGGTATCTTTAAAAAGATACAGGCGAAACTGGACCTCATTGATGAGCGTCAAGCTGTGTTGGAATTGGCTAAAGGAAAGTTGACGACGGATCCATCTCGTCATACTGGAGAGGGTATTTTCTTCTCTTCTCGAGTATTTGATTATTTTATGATTTTATCTGGCGGTGTCTATTTCTCGCATCAATTTGATGATCAGGAGGATTGGATCATGGAAAGAGAGGAATCGTCTTCAGGAACTTATGTTCTTATGAAAATCAATGATTCATCCATCAGAACCATAAAAGAAATATTCGATGAATTTAGTTCGATGGATGACTACGAGTTTACAAAGACTGTAGTGCCAGTAAAGTTGGCTCAATATGGCGATGAATATTTGGTGTCCCGCTCACAGGCTAAGCGGCTTCTATCCAGGATTGATCGTTTTAAAACGGTATTATTCGATTTTCATGGAGTAGAAGCTATAGGCCAGTCTTTTGCCGATGAGATTTTTAGAGTCTTTTCAGAACAACACCCAAACATGCAGCTGCTGGATATCCGAGCAAATCCAGAAGTAGAAAAAATGATTAGCCGTGCCCGAAGTAGGTCACGATCCGAGTGAAAATTTTCAACCCATGAGAGGGAAGATGACAAGCTATGACCCATAAGACCCTTTCCCTGTTCGATCCGACGCTGGTGAAACCCGCCATCGTCGATTCCTTCAAAAAGCTCGACCCTCGGTTGCAGTGGCGCAATCCGGTGATGTTCGTGGTGTATGTCGGCAGCGTCCTGACCACGCTGTTATGGGTCCACGCCATCGGCGGTCGGGGCGAGGCGTCCCCCACTTTCATTTTGGCGGTCGCGCTATGGCTGTGGTTCACGGTGCTGTTCGCCAATTTCGCCGAAGCTCTGGCCGAAGGCCGCAGCAAGGCCCAAGCTGCCGCGTTGCGCGGGGCCAAGAAGGCAGTGATGGCGAAAAAGCTGCGCGAGCCGCGCTACGGCGCAGCGATCGAAACCGTGGTCGGCGTCAGCCTGCGGCGTGGCGATGTGGTGCTGGTGGAAGCCGGCGATACCATCCCGGCCGACGGCGAAGTGATCGAAGGGGTGGCCTCGGTCAACGAAAGCGCCATCACCGGCGAATCGGCGCCGGTCATTCGCGAATCGGGTGGCGATTTCAGCGCCGTCACCGGCGGCACCAGCGTGCTGTCCGACTGGATCGTGGTGCGGGTGGTGGTCAATCCGGGTGAGGCGTTCATCGATCGCATGATCGCGATGGTGGAAGGGGCCAAACGGAGAAGACGCCCAACGAGATCGCCCTGACCATCCTGCTGGTGGCGTTGACCATCATCTTTCTCGGCGTGACCGTGACTCTGCTGCCGTTTTCGCTGTTCAGCGTCGAGGCGGCCCAGGCCGGTTCGCCGGTGTCGATCACCGTGCTGATCGCTCTGCTGGTCTGCTTGATTCCCACCACGATCGCCGGATTGCTGTCGGCCATCGGCGTGGCCGGCATGAGCCGGATGATGCAGGCCAACGTCATCGCTACCTCCGGGCGGGCGGTGGAAGCAGCCGGTGATGTCGATGTGCTGCTGCTGGATAAAACCGGCACCATCACCCTCGGCAACCGCCAAGCGGCGGATTTCCTGCCGGCCGACGGCGTGACCGATGCCGAACTGGCCGACGCCGCCCAACTGGCCTCGCTGGCGGATGAAACGCCGGAAGGCCGCAGCATCGTGGTGCTGGCCAAGCAGCGCTTCCAGCTGCGCGAGCGCGATATCCACGAACTGGGCGCGACCTTCATCCACTTCTCGGCCCAAACTCGCATGAGCGGCGTCGATCTGGACGGTCGGCACATCCGCAAGGGTTCGGCCGACGCCATCCAACGCCATGTGGAAAGTCTGGGTCGTCCTTTCCCGCAAGAAGTCGCCGCCCGCATCGAACAGGTCGCTCGTCGGGGCAGCACGCCGCTGGTGGTTGCCGATGGGGCCCGGGTGCTCGGAGTCATCGAGCTCAAGGACATCGTCAAGGGCGGCATCAAGGAGCGCTTCGCCGAATTGCGGCGCATGGGGATCAAGACGGTGATGATCACCGGCGATAATCGCTTGACCGCCGCCGCCATCGCTGCCGAAGCCGGCGTGGACGATTTCCTGGCCGAGGCTACCCCCGAGGCCAAACTGGCGCTGATCCGTCAACATCAGGCCGAGGGTCGGCTGGTGGCGATGACCGGCGATGGCACCAACGACGCCCCGGCGCTGGCCCAGGCCGATGTGGCGGTGGCCATGAACACCGGCACCCAGGCCGCCAAGGAAGCCGGCAACATGGTCGATCTCGACTCCAATCCCACCAAGCTGATCGAGATCGTCGAAACCGGCAAGCAGATGCTGATGACCCGCGGTTCGCTGACCACCTTCAGCATCGCCAACGATATCGCCAAATACTTCGCCATCGTGCCGGCGGCCTTCGTCACCACCTATCCGCAACTGGCCGCGCTCAATGTGATGGGCCTGGCCAGCCCGGCCTCGGCCATCCTGTCGGCGGTGATCTTCAACGCTTTGATCATCATCTTCCTGATCCCGCTGGCGCTGAAAGGCGTCAAATATCGGCCGCTCGGCGCAGCGACCTTGTTGCGGCGCAATCTGTTGATTTACGGCCTGGGCGGGGTCATCGTTCCGTTCATCGGCATCAAACTGATCGACAGCCTGATCGCCTTCGCCGGCTGGGCGTGAAACCTTTCCGGAGTCCTACGCCATGAAAACCCTGATTCGTCCTGCGCTATCGCTGTTTATCCTACTGTCGCTGATCACCGGGCTGTTGTATCCGTTGCTAGTGACGGCAATCGGACAAGTCGTTTTCCCGGCACAGGCTGCCGGTAGCCTGATCGAACGCGACGGTCAACGGCTCGGTTCCCGGCTGATCGGCCAGAATTTCACCGATCCCCAATATTTCTGGGGCCGGCCATCGGCAACCAGTCCTTATCCCGACCATGCAGCCGCCTCCAGCGGTTCCAACCTCGGTCCGCTGAGTCCGGCGCTACAGGAGGCGGTCAAGACGCGGATCGAGGCGTTGCGCGCCGCCGATCCCGGCAAC
>Ga0116181_1003591_pt1 | contig 12003 bp, 12 predicted proteins | sample AD_UKC075_MetaG_FD_89752 | JGI IMG/M metagenome (GOLD analysis project Ga0116181, IMG submission 89752) | Active sludge microbial communities of municipal wastewater-treating anaerobic digesters from USA - AD_UKC075_MetaG | ecosystem: Engineered > Bioreactor > Anaerobic > Digestate | place: USA...
AAGTTTTGTTTTGTGGTAATGGAGGCAGCGCCGCTGATGCCCAGCATTTAGCTGCGGAGTTTAGTGGTCGTTTTTATACAGATAGAGACCCCTTACCTTCAGAAGCACTTCATTGCAATACCTCCTATCTTACTGCTGTTGCCAACGACTACAGCTATGATATCGTCTATAGTAGAATGGTGAAGGGTATGGGAAAGAATGGAGATATTCTGATAGGGCTTAGTACATCCGGAAATTCTGTCAATATATTAAAGGCAGTGGAAATGGCTAAAGAAATAGGTATGACGACGGTTTGCCTTACCGGAGAAACCGGCGGAAAGATGAAAGAGCTTTGTGATTACTTAATCAACGTACCTAGTACGGATACTCCAAGAATCCAAGAATCGCATATTATGATTGGGCATATTATTTGTCAGTTAACAGAAGAACGGCTTTTTAATAATTAGAAACAACGTCATGGAAACTTCAGCATTGAAAATAGAATTAGATAAAACTTGGACTATATTTCTCGATAGAGACGGAGTAATCAACGAAGAAAATGTAGGCTCGTATATTACCAAATGGGAAGAGTTTGTTTTTTGTGAGGGTGCTATTCAAGCCATCAGTACCTTATCTGAAATTGTTGGCAACCTAATAGTAGTAACCAATCAAAGAGGAGTTGGTAGAGGCATCATGAGCTTAGAAAGCCTAAAAGAAATAAGTAAAAATATGACTGCAGCAGTGCAAGCCCAAGGAGGCCGCATTGATAAAGTATATGCTTGTACTGCAATCCATGATGACGACCACAATCGTAAGCCCAATATCGGTATGGCTTTACAGGCGAAGGAAGATTTTGAAGGAATTAATTTTAGAAAGAGTATCATGGTAGGCAATTCCATGAGCGATATGGAATTTGGCAAACGAATGAATATGCATACAGTGTTCTTAACCACTAAGTCAGCACCATTCGAGTTGCCTCATCATTTGATAGATGTTCAATACCCTTCTTTGCAAGCATGGATAGCTCATCAGTTACAGTTAGTACCATCTGCATCATAAATCATAAGGGGGTTATCCTCTCTGATAAAGTAGCGTTGCATTCTTTGTGGTGATTGTCGCTACTTCATTTAAGTCTGTATTCAATACCTCTGCTATCTTTTGTGCAATGATGGGGATATAACTGCTTTCATTTCGCTTGCCTCGATAGGGAGTGGGCGCTAGATAAGGAGCATCCGTTTCAAGTAGGATATGTTGCAATCCAATAGCAGCAATGATTGCAGGGAGGTTGGATTTCTTATAGGTTACCACTCCTCCAATTCCCAGATAGAACCCTAAATCAACTACTGCCTTAGCTTCTTCAACAGTTCCACTGAAACAATGAAACACACCTTTAAGGTTTCCATTTTGCTTTTTACGAACCCAATCAATACAATCTTGTGTGGAATCTCGGCTATGTATTACTATGGGTAAATGATATTGTAATGCCCAATCCATCTGCTGATTAAATGCATCAATTTGTTGTGTCTTAAAGCTTAGGTCCCAGTAATAATCTAACCCTATCTCGCCTACAGCTACGATTCTTTTATCCTCCAGCCAGCTTTCCATTTGAGCTAGTTCTTGCTGATAATTTTCTTTTACATAGCAAGGATGCAATCCAATCATCGGGAAACAATGTTCAGGATAATCAGTAGCCAACTGCATCATAGGAGTTATGGTAGCATTATCACAATTGGGCATATAAATTCGCTCTACTTTAGCTTCCAATGCTCGCTGCACAACCACCTCGGCTTCGTTCATCAAGCTTTCGTCATAAATATGTGCATGGGTATCTACAAACACGGTTCGTTAGTTTTAGGCTATCTTCTTTATTGGAGTTTTATACCATTAAGTAAGGTAGCAGTCTTGAATAAAGAATTTATACACCAAATTGAGTAAGATGATGATCCAAATGTTTACTAAACATCACATTCCATTCTGCACTAGATAAGGCTCCAAAAGAATGAGATTCTTTCCCTTCAAACGCAGAGGCACCAAGAGCTAAGGTTTTGTTGATATAATCAATCAACCGTTTCTTTTCTACTTCAAATTTCCTTTCATCAGCTATGATAAACTGTGGTGCGGTCTGTTCGTTTCTTCTGAATGGTTTCTCTCCAACAACATATTTCTTTACGAATAGCTTTAAAATAAATTTTGTAATTCCTTTAGGTTTTGGATGTTTATCCTCATACACCATTTCATAAGTTACATTACAATGAGCCAGCATTTTTTCTACACTCATTTTACCCCATGCAGGCTGGGTATTGGGTGTTAGTTGTTCAATTCTTTGAATGATAGAGGTAACATCCTCTTGATTAAAAACATTTTTCATACTTGTCTATTCGATTAAATGATTTAAAACTTTTGTTTATGAAAATTCTGTTTAAGACACCTGCTTTATAGTATTAGTTGGTAAAGGTGCCATCTTAAAACCCTGTTCTTTACAGTACGCCACTACATCTGGCAGGGCTTCTTTCATTCTAGGAAATGCCTTTTCACTATCATGAAAAACTATTATTGAACCCTGTTCTATATTTGAGAGTACATTATTGATACAGGTAGTTGAATCTAATGTTGTATCAAAATCACCACTGAGCACATCCCACATGATTATTTTCCATCCACGTTCTACTAACTTTTTGGCTTGAGATATTTTTATTCTTCCATAAGGAGGTCTGAAAAGCTTATGTTCTATCAGTTGTTGGGTTTTAAAAATGCTTTTTAAATATTGATGGTTATTGGTCTTCCAGCCGTTATAATGTTGATAGGTATGATTGCCTACTACATGATTTTCATCAAGGATTCTTTGATAGATTTCAGGGTGCGCTTCTATATTTTTCCCTATACAAAAAAACGTTGCTTTTACATCAAACTGCTTCAACACATCCAACACAAAAGGAGTAGCTATAGGATTAGGCCCATCATCAAACGTCAAGTATATGGTATTATCAACAACTGGAATTTTCCAAATTAACTCTTTGGGAAAAAAACGAGGTAGCCAAGAAGGAGTTTTTACACTATAGGTACGCATCAGCGGTAAAGATACTGTTATATTATTTTTATAGCAGTAGTGTCTATTATTCCTACTCTTCCGTCCGGTAAGGAGACTTCTACCCTATCATTTTCTTTTCGTTCGATGGTTACTAAGGTGCCTTCAGGAACGGACTCTACTTTACCCGATACTTTCATTTTAAAGACCGCTGAATCCATTACTACTACTGCATTTTCTGAGAAATTATTACGCTGTGCGCTCACATAAGTCAACGATAATACACAGAGGAAAACAACAACCAAAGCATATAATATCCCCTGATGAATGACCACCTGTCTTTTATGTTTATTCCAAAAAATAACACCTAGTAAGAGGAGGAAAACGACTAAAGATAGGATTGCCCAAGAGGAAGCGTATGCAGGTACTGTAAGTTGATTCCACCAACTGATAAAAAAGACTTCTTGCAGTTCTGGCAGCCTTCCTTTTATTCTATTTTGAGCTAGGGCTAAATTATCGGAGGCTTGATTATAATCTGGCTTTAAACGAAGGGCTTTATTATAGTTCAATATCGCATAGCCAATTTTATTCAGCCGATAATAGGCATTCCCTAAATTGTAATAAAGCACCTCATTGGAAGGTTGGTATCTGGCAATTTTTTCATAATACACTACGGCACTATCAAAGCTTTTTTTTTGATAAAACCTATTCGCTTGTGACCACCATTGGTTGTAGGGGATGGCTTCATTAGCAATGCTCTTGCCCCCTATTAATAGTGTGATGAGGATGACTACAATTTGTTTCATTTTCTAATTACCTGCTCCAGTTTACTGATGATATCTATTGCTTCTTCATAGGTGTGCTGCATCTGTTGCTTACCCGATTGTGGCGTGTATAATGCCGTTTCGCAAGTGTTCATCACTTCATTGATTCTAGTTTGTAACATAGCATCTACTTGATGTTGTTGCAAAGTTGTTGCTGCTTGTTCTCTCGAAAGATGCGCTAAAGGAATCGAAAACTTATCACTTAGATATAACCAAACTGCTTTTGAAATTTCTTCATAAAACGCAGCATGGTTTTGTGACTGTAAATATTTTTGTGCTGTTGAAAGTCGTTTTAAGGCTACTTTGTTGGCTCGTTTATTTTTAAACTTATGCGAGTTTCGAGCTTCATCCTCTTCTTTTCTTCGCCAAACCAATAACCCTACAAAAGCCATCAAAGGAAGGGCATACATACTCCAATAGGCTGCTTTAAAAAACAGAGGAGTACTCTGTAAAGTTAATTTACTAAGCGGTTTAGTACTGATAGGATGAAGGTCGGCTATCAACGTCTTTTGGTCTTGCTTTGGGTTATAATGCTTGCCTTTATCAACGGTTATTTTTATAGGCTCTGTAGTGAGTGTTTTATAAGATGAGGTATGAGGGTCGAAATAGGTAAAAGGGATAGAAGGCAATTCGTAATTTCCGGGAACATTAGCAGATATGGAATAGTTAATAATCTTAGAACCTGAAATGGTCGTCGTTCTTCCAGTGATGGTATCTATTACCGTAGGCTCAAATGAAGATAATCCATTGGGTAAAGCTAAAACAGGAGGTTCAATTAATTTTAAGTTACCGCTTCCGGAGATTGTCACAGTATAGGTAAGCACATCATCAGTTGTCAGTTTAGTTTTATCTACTTTGCTAGCTATGTTAAAGGTGCCTACAGCATTACCAAATTCTTTAGGTTTTCCGTTTTCAGGTAGTGGAAGTACTTCAATTTTAATAGGTGCGCTCTTCATTGTAACCGGCACATCTTTATAGGCATTTCCAAACATATCCCCAAAAGGGTCTTGCATCATTTGACTGATAGCTTGTTTGAAAAATGGATCCATATCAAACATATCCCCAAACGGATTTTGCTGTTTTACACGCTGAACAATTCGTGCAGTACCTTGTGCTTCGGCAGGGTCTAGGGTTAGCGTGCCCACTTGTTGAGGAAATAAGGCAGACTTCTTCACGATAAAAACTTGGTAAGGTTTTCCATTCACTATTTCTTCTTCCGGCTTAAGGGCACCGCCTTTGGCAATTTCAAAATCTTGTGTCCAAAACCCATTCAATGCAGGCAGCTTTGAGATTGCAGCATTCATAGGAATTCGTGTATAAAGCTTATAGGTCACCGTTATTTGCTCGCCAACATGCACTTTTGTCTTATCCACAGTAGCACGCATAAATAGATTCTTATACACCTCCTCCATGGTCGATTTATCATCTATCTGAGCTGCTGGTTGTTGTTTAGGTTGGTGGGCACCGGCTAAGGCTCTTTGTCTAGCAAGTTGTTGCTGACGAATAGCAGCAAAAGGGTCTTGAAAAAAAGGATCATCAAAAGGATCGTTAGAAGGAGCTTCTTGTTTAGCTAAAGAGCCATTCACAACTTGTATTGTAAGGCTATTGGATTGATACGATTCTCCACTAGCATCTTTAGCAGTGGTAGAAGGCACAGTGAGGGTCCCGGTTTTCTTGGGTTGAAGGATGTAAGAGTAGGTTAAACTTATTGATTGTACCATCTTATTACCCATGATGGATACATTGCTACTTTGTCTTGAAAATGGACCGGCAACCACCACAAAATCTTCGAATCGTGGTGTGGCTATTGAGCGTAAATTAGGAGCATCTTGAATGGTATAATCCACTTGAAGTTGGTCTTTAACGCCCATCTTATTTGCACTTGCATTTACAGAAAACACCGTATTCTGACACCATGAGCTAACGCTAAATAGCAGGAGAATAATAACACTTAAAAGTCTGTAGCGCCACATATTGAGTAGAGGTTGTTTCAATCAACTAGAACACAGACAAATTTATAACTTAGGGCTTCATGCAATAGGGCATGGGGGTTAAACCTAAGTTAAAAGCAGCCTTAAATATCGCCTTTTAACGGTCGTATAACGATTTGCTCAACGTTTGCTTGTGGAGAAAGCTGACTTGCTGTCCATACTAATGTGGCTATATCTTCGGGAGTCATAAGCTGGCTTTTATCTATAGGCGCCCCTTCCCAAGAGCGGCTCCATGTGGCACCGGGCATGATGGAAGTTACCTTTATACTATCAGGTATCAACTCCATACGTAAATTATCAGAGAATCCTTGCAGGGCATACTTGGTAATGCTATAAGCACCTCCATTTTCATAAGCCCGCAAAGATGCTACAGAGCACATATTGAAGATATGACCAGCCTTATTCTTTTTCATAGAGGGGAGTAAAAAGCGAGTCAAGTGATAAGCACTGTATAAATTGATAGACATTAATCGTTCTAAAAGCCCTTGTGGTTCGTCTGCCAAGGTACCTGGCAAAAACAAACCGGCATTATTCACTAACACATTTATAGCTTCAAATTCATGCAACACCTTTTCAGCAAAGGAAAGCACTTGATCGATATGTTCCATATCAGTAACTATGGCCACTACCCTTGCATTAGGGTATTGAAGTTGCCATTTTAATTGGAGGCTTTTAAGGTCATGGCTACTACGAGCACAGATAGCTATGTCCCAACCTTCTTTTAAAAATTTTTCAGCAATTGCCCTTCCAATACCTTGTGTAGCTCCAGTAATAACTGCTGTATTTCTTTTCATTGTTGTGTGTAGATTATTAGTTGTGGTTATTTCTTTAGAAATTGATCATCGGTCAATGCCATCAAAAAAGCCTCTAAATCTTGCTTTTCAGGCTCTGTAAGGTGTAAGGATTTCAAGACCGTATCTCTTCCAATTGCATCAGGTACAATTTTAGTGGGCTCGTTATAATAGTCAATAACCTCTCTTAAGGTCTTCATACTACCATCATGCATATAAGGTGCTGTGACGGCCACATTCCTTAAGCCAGGCACTTTAAATTTTCCTATATCTGCTAATTGATGTGTGGCTAAATATCTACCGGAATCATTATAATTATTACCATTAAACAAACCAATATTTCTGAAATCATCTACAGTAAAATCAGGGGAAAAGTGACATTCGAAACATTTTGCTTTTACACGAAACAAGGCTCTGCCTCTTTCCTGTTGTGCGGTTAGCCCTCCCGGCTCGTCATTGAGCCATCTATCATTGGGGGAATTAAAGGTTTCTAAAGTTCGTTCATAAGCCGCTATTGCTAAGCCTATATTTTTAGCATTGGGGAGTTGCTTATAAACTTGATAAAACAGTGTTCTATAAATTGAATTACTTCTTAAACGTTTCACGGCTTCGTCAATAGGAAGATTCATTTCATTTACATTCTCTATCGGGAAGATAGCTTGCTCTTCTAAGGTAGCCGCTCTACCATCCCAAAAGAGGGCATCACGAGAAGCTACATTCATTGCACTTGGGGTATTGCGGGTTGCCTTTCTCCCTCTCACTCCATTACTAAAAGCAACGGTATCTGCAAATGCAAATGATGGAATATGACAAGAAGCACAACTAACGGTATAGTCGTCAGATAGTATCGAATCAAAAAATAGCTTTTCACCTATCTTCTCTGCTGTAACAGGTTCTGAAGGATATAATGAAGACATGGTTACCCAACTTGCGAACAATAAGAATAATAAAGTATATTTCTTCATCACCAACTTTTCACGAAAATAATGAAACGGATAATAACCAATGATACACAAGACAAGTAAATGATAGTAGTAGATTTAACTTCATCATTTAAGTTCTCAAACCAAAAGGCTGCTTTAAAAGTAGGATGTTTTAAAAATAAAATGAGATTATAATAGTGCTTACAATCTCATTTTAATAGGTGGTTCCGTAGGGACTCGAACCCTAGGCCCGCTGATTAAGAGTCAGCTGCTCTACCAACTGAGCTACGAAACCAAAGCAATGCAATGTAAAAACATTTTGGGAAATAAGCCAAGAGCAAAATCATAAATTGTACTTCTCAATTGTATATGTTCAAAAAAAATAGTTTCATTTGTTCTTGGGTGAGTTGATGGTAAGTTTTTGATGTCATAATGCAACACAAAGATGAGCCAGAAAACGCATCCGTCTTTCGCGGGCGCGCCCGCGAAAGACGGATGCCCAACTGTTGAACTTGATATTTGAAATTAGGGAATTTATACTATTTAAGCTATACATTATTATTTGAAAAAGTTTCCTACATATTACTGAACAACTTCTGTTATTTTTGCCGTTTCAAAATTTTAGAGAGTAATGATTGATGTACTTTTAGGTTTACAGTGGGGCGATGAAGGCAAAGGTAAAATTGTAGATTATCTTGCTGCCCATTATGATATTATAGCACGTTTCCAAGGTGGTCCTAATGCTGGTCATACACTATATGTCAATGGTCAAAAAATTGTATTGCATACTGTACCTTCCGGTATCTTTCACAGCCATTGTTCTAACCTTATTGGTAATGGTGTGGTCATAGACCCCATCACTCTTCAAAAAGAAATTGAAACCATCACACCATTGCAAGCAGATGCAATGAAGCGCCTATATATTTCAAAGCATGCCCATCTAATTGTCCCTACTCATCGTGCTTTAGATGCTGCTTCAGAAGCTGCAAAAGGTCAAGAAAAAATTGGCTCTACCCTTAAAGGAATTGGACCAGCTTATATGGACAAGACCGGAAGAAATGGCTTGCGTGTGGGCGATGTTTTAGCTCCAGACTTCAAAGAAAAATATGAACGTCTTAAGCAAAAACATCTTGAAATTCTAAAACAATATGACACGACTATCAACTGGCAAGATTGGGAAGCTCCTTTTTTTGAATCGATAGAAAAGCTAAAACAACTAAATATTATTAATGCGGTTTATTGGATAAACGAACAGCTACAACAAGGCAAAAAAATATTAGCTGAAGGCGCACAAGGAAGTATGTTGGATGTTGAGTTTGGCACATATCCGTTTGTTACATCAAGTAATACTATCGCCGCCGGTGCTTGTATAGGTTTAGGTGTTGCCCCTTCAAAAATTGGAGATGTTTATGGTATTACAAAAGCTTATTGTACTCGTGTAGGTGGTGGCCCCTTCCCGACTGAATTATTTGACGAAACCGGTGAAGCATTGCGTAAAGCAGGTGCTGAATTTGGGGCTACTACCGGTCGCCCTCGTCGTTGCGGTTGGATAGATTTGGTGGCTCTTAAATACACGGTTATGTTGAGTGGTGTTACTAAATTAATCATCACTAAAGCGGATGTACTTGACAACTTTAATCCTATTAAAGCAGCAACAGCTTATCGCATTGACAAGGAAGAAACTCCAGAATTGCCATACGATATCTGCACCGACACTATAGAACCGGTATATACCTCTTTTGAAGGATGGAATACTTCTGTATCTAATGCAAAAAACTATGAAGAGCTTCCACAAACTTTTATCAACTATTGTAATTATTTAGAACAGTATCTTGATACTAAAGTTGCTTATATCTCAAACGGTACGGGTCGTGATCAACTAATCAAAAAAGCACTTTAGTAATTTTTTTTTGAAAAAAAAAATTGGCAAATTCCATAAACAATTAAAATTTTACAGAAGATAATTGATGAGCGATATGAAGTCTAATACCACGAAAAAAACTACAACTAAAAAAGCCGCTACAAAGGCTGCTACAAAAGCTAAAACATCAAAGGCTAAAAAGTCAGAAGAAGATGATGAAATCCTAGAGGAAGAAGAGGAAAAGACGACAAAGACTAAAACTTCAGCTTCAAAGAAATCAACAAGCAAAGCTGCTAAAAATGATGATGACGACGATGATGATGACGACATGGATGAAGAAGATGATTTCGAAAAAGATGAATTTGCAGATGAGGATTTTGATAAAGACTTTGAAGAGTTTGATATGCCAAAATCAAAAACTAAATCCGGAGGTACTAAGAAGAAAGGTGGTAGTGATGATTTAGATTTTGATGATGACTTTAACGAGTTTGGATTTGGCAATGATAGTAATGACTTTGATGATGATGATGATGATTTTTAATCTTTCATTTTGAATAGAAATACAGCCTCCTTCGAGCTACCAATCGAAGACTTATACTTTATAAAATTGAAATTGCTGAATTGGTCCAATCAATTCAGCATTTCTGTTTTTTTAGATAGCAATCAATATCAGCACTTCCCCAACTACCAACGATTTGAATGTTTAGCGGCAGTTCAACCTCTTCGAATATATACCCCTATTGAGAATTCAAATTTTTTACCTTCAATAAAAGAGGCTCATTCAATGCACCCAGATTGGTTGTTTGGACATCTTAATTACGATTTCAAAAACCAGTTACATCATTCTTTAGCTTCTAACCAACTTTCTCATTTCAACTTTCCTGAAGGCTGTTTCTTTTGTCCTGAAACCGTTTGCTATATCAAAACAAATGAGTCTGTCCTGACCATTGAAACCTTTCAAGATCCTAATACCATTTTTCAACAACTTTTACAACAACAGATAAAATATACCAATGCTTCATTACCATCAATAAAGTTTGAGAAAAGAATCAATCAAACTAATTACTATAAAAAAATTGAGGCATTAAGAAATCATATTAAAGATGGTGATTGCTATGAAATCAATTTTTGCAACGAAGGTTTTGCTCATCAAGTGGACATCCATCCATTAATTGTTTTTCAAAAGTTGAATGAACTTGCACCTGCACCTTATGCAGCTTTTTATAAACATCAAGACCAGTATATGTCTTGTGCGAGTCCTGAACGATTTTTGTATAAGGACATGGACAAAATTGTTTCACAACCAATAAAAGGAACCGCGAAAAGAAGCAAGGATAAAGCACTAGATGAACTCTATAAGCTTGAACTGAAAAATAGTAAAAAAGACCAGGCTGAAAATGTGATGATTGTTGACCTTACAAGAAACGATTTAGCACATACTTGCGATATAGGCAGTATTTCTGTAGAGGAGCTTTATGGTATTTATAGCTTCCCTTCTGTTCATCAAATGATATCTACTATAAGCGGCACTTTACCGACTCCTACTTCAATTTTAGACGTGTTGCAACATACTTTTCCAATGGGTAGTATGACTGGGGCTCCTAAAAAGAAAGTAATGGAGTTAATAGAGCAGTATGAATGTTCAAAAAGAGAGCTTTATTCTGGTACTATTGGCTATATAACACCAAGTGGAGATGCAGACTTTAATGTCATCATCAGAAGCTTATTTTATAATGCAACTACTAAATACTTGTCCTATCATACAGGTGGTGCCATTACTTATGACAGTACTTCAGCAAGTGAATGGGAAGAAACTGTTTTAAAAGCTTATAATTTGGAAAAAATATTCAATAGTTAATATTGACCCGTGCTTAATAATACAAGTGTACAAGCATCCAATGTTTCAATCCCGTTTTTTATAGCAAGTCTTTCTAATTCCTCATTTTCTGTACCTGGGTTAAAGATGATTCTCTTTGGAGAAAGGCCTAGAATATAGTCATAGTACGGCTTCTGATTGGCAGGATTCAGGTATAAGGTTATCGTATCTAAATCCTTTATCTCCGGTGTTGCTGTAGTTATTTCTACATCTTCTATACTACCGGTTTTTCGCCCAATAGCTACTACATCATGACCATGCATTCTTAGTTGTGATACTGCCCTATTACTGTACCTATCTATTTTTTCTGAGGCTCCTAGCACTAATGTTTTTTTATTCTTCATAGTTATTGCAATTATAGTAACTCAATGATTCTAAAGAAACCGAAGTTACACTTTATTGTACTCAATAGGAGGAATGACTGCTTTATGTTTCGTAAGGATAAAAACTCAACTCTGTATATATTCAATAATCAAAAAAACAATCCTTTCAAGCGTTTCAACATTACCCTATTTTCACTCACATAAAAAAAGTGCCAGAATTGATTACTGACACTAGTATTATAATACTTGATAATGCTCTTGACTATCTTACCAACGTCACTTCACCTTTATCTTCATAGTACTTGCCATCAGCACATTTGTATTTGATATAGTAGAAATAAACACCCACATCTTGTGCTTTACCCGCAAAGGTGCCATCCCAGCCCCAGCGGTCGTCCAAGCCTTCATAC
>Ga0116181_1003592_pt1 | contig 11998 bp, 9 predicted proteins | sample AD_UKC075_MetaG_FD_89752 | JGI IMG/M metagenome (GOLD analysis project Ga0116181, IMG submission 89752) | Active sludge microbial communities of municipal wastewater-treating anaerobic digesters from USA - AD_UKC075_MetaG | ecosystem: Engineered > Bioreactor > Anaerobic > Digestate | place: USA...
AGGTGGAAGATGACTTCTTTTCCGTCGGGAGAAGTTTCCCACGATTCGGCCAGACCCGGCCTGATGGCGTTTGTTACAGGATGCAATTCGACAAGTCCGGTCATGGTCTGACCGATGACGGTGTAGGCGTTGTTGTCGAGCGCCCCGTAGAACAGGAACGATTGCGGGGAAGCCGGGAGCGCGAGACGGAGTGTGCCTCCGCGGACTGGCTTTGTTGAAGGTGTGAGATCTTCTTTCTCGACATAAGGTGCAGCCAGCGCCGGGGTGGTCATCAGCAAGCAGAGAACGACAACCAACCAAAGACGACGTCTCATTGAAAGACCCTCCTTATGTTAAGGTATTAGCTAAGAACCTGGGTTATCCATGACATCTCAGACACAGCATCCCTTCGCATCGCATCAGTCCCTTCCGAGCAAGTTTCCGCTTGATAACGTCTCGGTACATCCCCCGCCCGCGCGGGGGTAACTGACAGCATTTGCTACGCCTAATCGGGTCAATCCAGTAATACCAATTCGGCCTCCATGCGGGAAATCCTTCCGATTAGGAAAATTTATTTGCATTGTATGTCTTTATCGGAATAACTTATTCTCGAGCTTTGGCGAAGGCTTGGAATTGATATTTGCTGCATGCTCCGTGCTCGCCGTGGACTAGGACAGATTCGATCAGCACGCGAGACAAGAGAATGTTGCAGCCCCAAACACCTTCGCCCTGTCAAGCTTTGCGCCAGAAGGGACTGTAGGTTCCATGAATCCCGACGCCCTCCTCTTCACATGATCGATAGCAGATCAGAGTCGCTAGAGACCACGCGCGACGATGTTCTCCAAAGCCTGGTTGAAGCCTGTTAGGTCTCAAGCCATTCGCAGCGACCGGAGACAAAATCCTCATTTGAGTATACTTGCGCGAACTAAAGCCTACAGAATTGAGGATGAAGGCAGTTGAAATCCCAGTTATTGAGCACTTGACAGGGATATAACCTACGTGCGTATTCAGCGCCCAAGGCGTCTGGCATTAGCACGACAGCGGTCATCGGCCAACCGCGGAATCTCTATAGTAGGCCCACGAAGCTTGCCTCTTCTTCAGCTCCGGGCCCCACGGCACACTGTTTGGCCGAGTATTGAGCAGCATCAATTTGAAGGCGAAATGTGAGCCAAAGGATAGCTGCGATAGGCGGACTAGGCAAGCCTCCCCATAGCTTACCTTGCACACGATCTGAGGACCGATCGAACACGGTAGTGGGCAAGGAATTGTGTGGCAAATGGCGAATGCGATAAATTAAATACTATCCTACGAAGAACCGATGCGGATAGGAGGTCCTCTATTTGCAGATTAGGTCGGAAATACTCGACACATACCTTCGCGGAGAATCCACTGAGAGGTTCAGCGAACACTGGATATTCCAAACGGTCGACAGATTTCTCCCCCAGGGCCAGTCCGCATATACCCCACCTGATGAGAGTGAGGAGGCCCGTGCGGCGATTCGCCGCGTTGCGCAGGAGATCAGAGAGGCTGTTGACGGGTTTGTTCCCAATAACGTGGAAGTATGGGATGCTTTGTTTTCCGGCTGGAGGCTCATCATTGACGCAACCAAGATCAACATGGTTGTAGGCCTCCCCGACATATATGATGCATTGGCTCTTTCGGATCCTTCCGGCGCCATTCAAGTGGTCTATGATCTTCCCAACTGGCTGCGATACGAGGGAAAGCACAACATATCTGATGTAGTCGGCAACCTGCTCACACATGAACTGTGCCATGTATGTATCGGTGCCATCTACACAGATATTGAAACCGATTCGGAATCTGCTGATCATATCATGTGCATAGACGCAATGGCATTCAATGAGGGGTTCGCCCATTTGGTTTCCTATAATTACACGCCCATCGATAAAGTGGATTGGGAGTCTGAAACCCTCAGGAATGTATACAAAAAAAGCATTGCGCGGCTGAAACTAGCTCTGGCAGAAACCGATCCGCCAAGGCAGCAGCAATATCTGCTTGATGCCGTGTGCGGCAGCTATTATGACAAATACGCGTGCATGGCAGGCATGTTGTTCCTCGCTAAAAGATGGAGAGAGGGCGGCATTCCTGCGCTTGTCGATGAATTTGAACGCGGCTACCACGGGTTCGCACAAAACATCGTGGACAATACAAAGGTGAGCGTCGAATAATCACGCTCTCTGGCTGCTTGGGTGTTGGTTGCTCAACCATTTCGTCGAAGTCATAAAAGCGGCAAGAGAACTATCATTATCTCCCGTTCCTGTACGCAGGCTCGACTTCGATCAGGTTATCATCAGCATCTTCGGGCTTCGGCTGGAAGCTGACAGGAGAACGCTGCTTTTCCACTATTTTGCTTTTCTCCCCTCTAGCGTTCGTTCAGGCGTCGTGGAGTTGCTGGTATACGGTTTGAACTTGGGGGATTGGGATGAGATACAAAGTTACAAAGGGGCATCGAAGCAACTACCCGAATCCGATGACGCCATCTTCAGGACAAGCCGCCTTTTTGGCGAAAGGTACCATAGCCCCGAGGGCTGGCGGCCGCCGGACAACCTGAAGCCATTGGCATAACAGCGGGAGCTGCCGGGCTCCATGGGCTTGCCATAGATCAGACAGCTCCCGCATTGACTATTCTGGAATCTACTCAATCGCGAGTATGTACAGAGAACTCCACTTCTTAGAGTTCGGGATTCATGAAGTGCTTTAAGCAGCCAAGAAGACGACTTCTGCCCGGGCCGATGCCTCGCCGACCAGTATCGTTTCGAGTGCCTCTATCTGATCGTCATCCAGCCCCACCATGTTCTTGAGGTAGTTCACTACAACGGCCTTGAGGTTGGCATCGGTGACCGCTTCGCCGCCATTCATCTCACGGAGCTGGTCGTACATTATCTTGGAGACTAGCTCATACCCTCTGGTGCCCTTCTCCAGTCTGTAGTAGTTCTCATAGGAGACCATGTAATCTTCGACGATCTCTTCGACCGTCGCTCCGGCAAGGCCCTGGAGAACCGCTATGACCAATCCAGCCCTGTCCTTCCCTTCCACGCAGTGGACGGCGTACGGGCCATCGTGGTCGATCATGAACTCAAGGACCGTCTTGAACTTCTCGGTGAACTCTTTCGCCGCGAAGTCCACTCCCATACCGACTGCAACGATGTTTCCTTTCTCGTTGAGCTGGCGATAGTACTCGGAGTGCGCGAGGTTCGCTTCGAATTCCTCTGGGGTGTCTGACAGGTTAAGCACCGTGTTGATGCCGTGCTCTTCCACCAGCCTGGCTGCGTATGAGGAACGCTCGTCGCCGAGTGACGGGTGGGAGACTCTGTACAAGATGCCTGGCTTGATATTCCCTGCCGTGACTTCTCTGAAGTTGGCAAAGGCCCTGTCACTGTCGTACTCGTCGCGGTTCTCAAGTTTCTTGAGACTGCGGATCTGTATTTCAGACAGGTAAGCACCTTTCTCCTTCAGATAGACCGATACTTCAGTCCCCTCGGAAGCTCCGTATGTCTGTGCAAAGTTGCCGTAGTTTATGGCGAACTGGATAGCGTTATTTGTCGTTCTCATCAAGGGGGTTCCCCGGTCGACATCCCCATAGATAGTGACAAAGGGAACTACAAGTGTTTTGTCCCCTATCTTCACGATGACCATGTCCCCTACTTCAGCCCCCGAAGCTGCAACAGCCTCTTCGCTTATGTCGGTTAGCACATTGCCATACTTGTCAACTGTGACAATCTTGCCGCTGAAAAGAAGAGGATCATCTGCCGCGAGTGCGCCTAGCGAACCCAAGACCAAAAGGGAAACGATGAACAGAACAGACGCCAGTCGCTTCAATCTTAATACCTCCGCTTCGCCTGATTTTTGGGAGCTTATGCCTGGACCGGGACTTCCTTTTTCGAATTGAGATAGATCCAAGCCGCCCCAGGAATTGACTCTAGCAAGTCCTATTATAGCATGATAGGCGGCGACATATCGGGTTTTGGTCGGCGGCACCCGGTAGATGTTGCCCAATTATCTGCCAGATGTAGGACCGGGGAGAAGCAAGCGAGCCCGTTTGTGTGTTAACCATACTAGTGCTCGCGCTTAGACGCGAAAGGGCTGAGTTTCCTTTCCAATGCTCTGTGCCTCGATACACCAGCATCAATGTTGCGCTGCTCAGCATGCGTCAGGTAAAATCATGGAACAACCCAGCAGATAACCGTTGGCATTTGGGGATTTGCCATCTATATCGGGCATCACAGTGAAATGCCTAAACTTCCCGATGTATCACATGATGGGTCGAAAGGTCGATCTGTATACCTGGAACTTCGATCGCATCTAAGATCAAGCAGGTTCTCGGGCTTCACTACGAGTCAGATTGCGCCAAATACGAGTTTGGCCGGGACTCCCCTTGCATTCTCCAAAGGGTTTGGCTCTAGCAAAATCAACAGCGCAGGTGAATGATGCGAAAGTAGAAATTAACTCCAAATTCTCGCAAGGTCTCCGATCCCAGTGACTCTGTAAACTTCACGGGTTTCAACAGCGTAGCTGCTGGATGGCGGCTGAAGGTGAGTCGCGTAGACAACACCGAGCACAGCTTTGATCAGGCGTGGGCGAAGGATAACTCCCTGACCTTCTGCCATGTCGATTAGCACCGCATTCAGCTGGCGTTTAGCGTCCTTCGATAGAACCGGGGCCTAGTGCCAAACTGGCTTAAACGCTCCAGGTTCAGCTCAATTCGCAACCGATGGCTGATTATGATTACTGCTTATTCGCTTTTCCACCGGCCTTACCAGACTAACTTGCTCAATACCTGCACTATCACCACCTTGCAGAGCAACCCCACAGGATAGGTAGCGCCATAACCACCAGCAGCTTCGTTACGCCCAGTAGCATCAATAGCTGCGCCCAGGCCAGGAGTGGAAGTCATGCTGCCGCATATAGCGCCGGACAGAATGATCCAGTTCATCTTCAACACATAACGTCCGAACAAGAAGCCGACAAGAACGGAAGTCGCTGTAGTCAGGATACCGACCAGAACCAACATGGCATTCGGTCCAGTCATGGCGGTTGCAGCCTGATATCCGTAGTTAAGGCCGACATAAGCCAAGAAGTAATACAGAGCTACTTGTTTGGTCACGTTGAGGGCCCGCTCATCCATACGCAGACGGCCACGGTCGCCTAGAATCAGGCCCGTAACCAGCACTCCTCCCGTGGTGCCTAAACTGACCTTGCCCACGGAACCCAAGGGTATACTGATGCTGCCCAGTATATATCCAATTAGGGAAACGAATGCTATGCCAGGTACGCAAAACGAGGCAGGCTTGGATGCAGACCAGGTGTGACCATTGGCCAGGTCGCTATCTAGTTGGGCAACTTCTTGCTGCAAATCCACATCGAAAAGCTTCGGAAGCAGCTGCATGCATATGATGACTGTAATCGCGGCAAACGGATAGGCGATGGCATAACCCATGCCTACGCTGGCTTGCGCAGCACGAGCTGCCGCTGATGCGGGATCCGGGAACATGCAGGCGGCAGATTCCAGAGCCGCACCAAGCCCAGGCGAGCTGGTCAGCGCACCAGCATACAGTCCGGTTATAGCGTGCATATCCAGCTTTCCGATCAGGCGAAAAAGCGAGTAGGCCACGCCAGCACCAGTAGTGGTTATGGAAATGGCTAGTAGCAGAAACTTGGCTCCATTACCCCTAAAAACTCTTGCTACATCTTTGGCGGCGAGTAATCCAACTGAAGCCACAAATAGAAGCAGGAAGAAATCGAAGTTGGCCTTGTCCACAAATCCATTTTGCAGTATGCGCACTGCATAGGAAGGAACATCAATAGCCCCGTTCGCCACCGCGATCTCATAGGGAGCCACGAAACGGTCGTATATCAACCAGCTCAAACCCATACCCGCAAAGAGTGTACCGGATGCGCCCAAATTGAAACGTGCTAGGCTGATTTTTCCTAAGTAATGACCGCAAAGGATGGCCAAGCTCAATAGAAAAAGTGAATTCGTCAGCAAGTCCACGTGTCATTCATCTCCTGCCTTGGTCACGCCGTGCAAAGTGTTTCACTTTACTGCTGCGGTCGGCTGAAAGACCAGATCAGCCCATAAAAAGGATCTGCATGCAACATAGACAACTCTGTCTGCACAATGCCGGTCACTTGCGAGGGCAATTCGGCTACCCGTACACCGGCTTCTTCAAGCGCCCTGCGTTTATGGTGATAAGTGCCCCTACCTCGCTCGATAATAGCTCCAGCGTGTCCCATACGTTTACCAGGGGGAGCACTTTGGCCGGCGATGTAGGCAACTACAGGCTTGGTCATCTGAGTGATATAGGGTGCCGCCTCCTCCTCGGCACTGCCTCCGATCTCTCCAATTAAGACAACCACTGAGGTAGCAGAGTCGGCTTCAAAAAGCCGCAGAATATCGATAAATGATTGCCCCACGACACGATCGCCACCAATACCCACTACCGTTGATTGACCAACGCCAGAAGCCGTGAGATTGCCAACTATCTCATAGGATAGCGTGCCAGAGCGAGCGACCACACCTACACTCCCCGGCAAAAAGATAGAGCTAGGTGCGATGCCTATCTTGCATCGGCCGGGAGAGACAATCCCGTACGTGTTTGGGCCTATGATCGTGGCCCCAATACGATCTGCATAAGCCATAATCTCCAGGCAGTCATGTACCGGTACATGCTCGGTTATTATCACCAATGTTCTGATGCCGGCCTCCATAGCCTCCAGTGCTGCATCTTTAACTGCAGCTGCCGGTGTAAAGAGCACCGAAGCGTCGATAGAATACTCTTCTGTCGCTGCACGTACAGTATCAAAAACAGGAACGCCTTCTACTTCCATGCCACAACGGCCAGGAGTGACTCCCGCCACTACATTAGTGCCGTAAGCAAGCATCTGCTGGGTGTGAAAACGGCCCTGATTACCCGTGATTCCCTGTACCAACACCGAGGTCTGCTCATCAATCAGGATAGACATGCTAAACCTCCTCAATATAGTAGAAGCAATGCTCTGTAACTGGTTGACCTAACCTGCTAATTCCACTGCTCGCTGAGCAGCAGTTTGCATGAGATCAAAAACCTCGATTCCGGCTTCCTTCTCAAGAATGGCACGCCCAGCATCCTGATTTGTGCCTGCTAAACGAACCACCATGGGAATTGATTTGCCGTATTGTCTCCTGATGCCGACAATGGCCTGCGCCACTTCGTCGCAGCGCGTTATGCCTCCAAAGATATTGACGAGTACGGCCTTGGGCTGCTTAGCCAAGACAAGTTCCAGTCCTTTTCGGGTAGCTTCTTGGTTAGCTCCGCCGCCGATGTCCAGAAAATTAGCTGGTTTGCTGCCGAAATAGGTTATCATATCGAGCGTAGCCATGGTAATTCCAGCTCCATTGGCCATCACACCTATTTCACCGTCAAGATCCACATATGATAGTCCCAACTTGCTAGCTTCTTGCTCACCTAAAGTGAGCTCACTTACCGTCGGAATATGGGCATGGCGATACAGCGAGGCATCATCGACAGTGATTTTGGCATCGGCTGCATAGACAGTATCACCGCAGATCGCCAGCGGATTGATCTCCACCAGTTCAGCATCTATGGCGGTAAACAGTCGGTAAAGCGCCGTGACTACTTGCGTTAGTGCCTTTCCGCAGGGGCTGCTGGGCACAATTTTAAGCCTACGGACAATATCTCGCGCCAAGAAAGTAGGCAATCCAAGCTCTACATCTATCGGTTGTCTGATAATCTGCTCTTCTGGCACATTCTCAATGTCCATGCCGCCTTGGGCAGAGGCAATGAGCACGGGTTTCTTACTTACACCATCAACTATCAAGGACAAATACAGTTCCTGCCCGATGGCCAGTTTTTCCTCTATCAAAAGCAGCTCCACAGGGAAGCCTTGCACTGTAGATTGAAGTAACTGTTCAGCCGCAAGTTTTGATTCTTTGGGGCCATCAGCCAGCCGAATACCCCCGCCTTTGCCTCTTTTACCCGAAAGAACCTGAGCTTTTATCATTACCGGGCCACCCAACCTCTGTGCTATCTGCGCAGCGGTCTTGGGAGTGTCGCACACCATACCTCGGGGCACACGTATGCCAAAATCGATGAATAACTGTTTTCCCATGTATTCGAATAATCTCATCTGATCATCCCCCTCGTGTCTGAATAACTCCTACTCTCGTTACAAGAACACTACATGAGCTGATTGAGCTAGCTAAATAAGAAAGTCCCTCACGCCGTGAAGGCATAAGGGACCGACTAACCTAGGCCATCTATCTTGCATCCGATGCCTGGTATATCGCACTCCTCCTTTCCTCCGAAGGCGGCGTACTTTCTGGAAGGGCAGGTCTCCTGGCTTACGCTCATCGTTCTGCTGACCCTTCCCGTCTATCATGCATTAGACAGTGGCATGCCAGCGAACTCACGCTTACAGTGGCGGGACCGCTCAGGACTTCCACCTGATTCCCTATTCTCCCCGGGAACTTCGGGGCACCACTTCCATTAGATGTTTAGTTTTCATGTTTAATTATATCATTACCATTTGAAACTAACAATGAGTTGGAAACTGTATATTGGGCATCTGTGGTATTGCCGCCCATGAACAAGGAGGACATTATATTAGAGGAGAAAAAGCTACAATACTGAATAGAGACATTTCTGAGGAAACACAGCCATAGGCGGCCTGGAGGTTACATAGAGCCATGAGAGAAACTGTTCTGATTACCGGAGCGTCACGGGGAATTGGGTATGCCACTGCGGAGTTGTTTGCGGTCAATGGATACACGGTCTATGCCAACTATCGCAGCAGCCCCAAAAGCCTGGAGCTTCTTTCCGAGAAGCTCTCCGAGCGCGGATGTACCTTGATCCCTCTTTATGCAGATGTTTCGAATAGCAACGATGTGGAGCATATGGTCTCGCAGACGAATGGAGTTGATATTCTCATCAATAATGCAGGGATAGCGCAGTTCAAGCAATTCGTCGACATGTCCGAGACTGATTGGGACAACATGATGTCTGTGAACCTGAAATCCGTCTATCTGTGCACTCACTGCGTCATTCCACACATGATAAAGCGCAAACATGGAGCTATTGTAAACATCTCTTCAGTGTGGGGTGTTACGGGCGGTTCTTGCGAGGTACACTATTCCGCAGCAAAAGCCGGAGTGATCGGCTTCACTAAGGCCCTGGCCAAGGAGATGGCCCCATCCGGAATACGCGTGAATTGCATCGCTCCAGGAGTAATAGAAACAGACATGAACAAAGAGCTATCCGACTATGACAGACAGTTGATAAAAGAGCAAACGCCATTAGGAACGATCGGCCTTCCCGATCATATTGCACAGGCAGCCCTCTTCCTTGCAGAAAATCAGTTCATTACCGGAGAAATACTCAATGTCAACGGAGGGTTTCATATCTGACATGTCGCATACGCCTGAAATCGTGTTCCCTCTGCAAACTGTTCTGCTGGGCGAAAGGTACGATGGCCCTTAAAGCTGGGTTCCGGAACAGATCATCCAGGCCCATGGAATTACGGGGTTGACACTCGATGGCTGCCGCTCGGCAATCCAGGGCCATTGACATGACAGGGAACCTACCGGGCTCCGTAGACCTGCACAATCTCAAGGCACTTGATAACCTCCACCGAACCATCGCAGCCTCTCTCTTCAGCCAATTACCTTTGTCCGGCAATATCAGTATGCAAACTGAAAAGCTCCCGGCATCCCTATTCGATTCCTGGCGGTTCGCGGCCACAGACGCCGCGTCCGGTCAGTAACGGAACCGCTCCGAACCGACCATAACATCACCACTGATACATTCACCGGCATATTTCCGCCTGACCTCTATAAGGTTCAATACATCATAGCCACGCTTTCTGAGAAAGGCAATAATGGCGGCGTTGTTCGGGTGAACCCAGTTGTACACCGTGTCGGAGCCAAGCTCATCCGCAATGCCCTCTGCATATCCGTAGAGCCTTGAGGCTACTCCAACCCGTCTGTATTCCGGCAAGACATACAACGACTCTGCCCAAACGACATCATCTTCGATACGGCAAGCTATGAAGCCGATAACATGGCCCTCATCTGACTCTGCTACTGCCAGGCGGAAACGATTGGATCGATAGTCTGCCAATTCCGTCGAAGCCGCGTCTTGGTTAGGATTCGATTCTTGTTGCTTGAACGCAGCCAACTCGACGCGAAACGCCGCTATCAAGGCTACTAGCTGCTCGTCATCTCCATCAAATGCACTGCGCACCACCACTCTCTATCACCACCCTACAGACATTCTTGCCGGTCACTGACCGGAGTTAGGCTTCCTCAGCCAGAACCCACAGTCCGCCGAGCATCCCTTGTCTGCTGCATCTACAACCATTGGCCGGTCTGAATGCGATTCTATGTAGGCAGCACTGGCCCCATAACAACATACTGAAACTTGCCCGTCTTGTCCATACTGCTCTCGTCGACTGTGGCGTTTTCCGATCACAGGCCCTGAAGGGTAACTAAGGCTTGGATATCGATTTTCCACGTTTCCATCTTCGTTCTTAACTTAAGCCTGCGTCACTAAAGGTTCGAGTCCGGGTTTATCCTTGCGTGTGACCATGTCGAGTTCCTAGTCCAGTCACTCTGCTATCAGTTTGACTCTGACAAGGAGAGTGCTAAAGACCGAGTACATGGTGCGAACTGTCTATCGCAGGCAATAGGGCGTATTCATCTTGATTCTAGATGCTATACTTATCTTTTCATAGTACTAAACTATAATAAGTACAATGCGTATGTTTTCCAATTGTGTATATTGGGGTATAATGTGTGTGGAGGTGCTGACGGTAATGGACTACCAGAGCATTTCAAATCTGAAGATGCTTCGCTACGCCAAGGGTCTCACCCAACAGGAGTTGGCAGACGCTGCAGGGATTTCGCGAGATGCCTATAGAAACATTGAAACCGGTAGATCCGATCCAAAGATATCAACTCTGAGAAGCATAGCAAAGGCACTCGACGCGGAGATTGATGACCTTTTCGTCCCGATAAAGAAGCCTGCTCAGATTAGATTTCGATCCTCCAAGCGAATGAACACCAGAGATATGGTGCTGTTCGATGTAGTGAAATGGATGCAGGACTACAACTGGCTGGAGCAAGCCCTTGACGAACAAACCCGGTGGGCATTGAGCGACCTATCAACCGAAATGAGCGCGCTTGAAAGCGGAGAGAAGCGGGCTATATTGTGTGCCCGTAAGTCCCGAAACCTGCTCGGGTTGGATGAGGAAGAACCAATCCGGGACATATGCGGACTGCTGGAGTCCGCAGGGGTGAAGGTATATCCGAAAGAGGTAATGTCGGAAGCCTTCTTTGGCCTATCAGTTGGGCCGGATTGCGGAGGGCCTGTTGTAGTTGTGAACGTATGGGATAGGATCTCAGTGGAGCGTTGGATATTCACCGCTGCGCATGAACTCGGCCATCTCTTGCTCCACATGGATTCGTACGACGTAGACAAACTCGACGAGAATGATGCTGAAGAACGAGAAGCAAACATCTTCGCAAGCTACTTTCTCATGCCTGAGGCAGTATTTCAAAAGGAGTGGCAAGATGCCCGAGGGTTGCCATTCTTAGACCGCGTCCTCAAAGTAAAGAGGATGTTCAGAGTCAGCTACCAGACCGTGCTCTGTAGACTTGCAGAAACCATGAATCCAGCCGATAATGTGTGGCGCAAGTTCCAGGTTGATTACAAGAAGCGCTATGGGAAAACCCTGAAAAGAGCAGATGAACCCCAGCCTGCATCAACTGACAAGTTCATGGCTTCCTACTCTGAGTCTTATCGGGCTCATGAACCCGAAAGGCTCAGCGAAACCGACTTCATTCCAGATAAACTTGCTCGACTGGTAAGGCAGGCACTGGAAGATGAGGTGATCTCTTTGAGTCGCGCTGCAGACATGATGGGCATAGATATTCAGTCGATGCGGAACATGACTTTGTCATGGGCAGACTGTCCATGAGCATGGAACATAGCTCTCAGTCAAT
>Ga0116181_1003598_pt1 | contig 11996 bp, 13 predicted proteins | sample AD_UKC075_MetaG_FD_89752 | JGI IMG/M metagenome (GOLD analysis project Ga0116181, IMG submission 89752) | Active sludge microbial communities of municipal wastewater-treating anaerobic digesters from USA - AD_UKC075_MetaG | ecosystem: Engineered > Bioreactor > Anaerobic > Digestate | place: USA...
CACTGGCTGCTGGCGCTGTGCGTCATCGGGCTGGTCATCACCGCCAACGTGGGCGGCAACGCCATGGTCTGGCACTTCCGCCTGGGCTACACGGTGGCTACCCTGCTGCTGTTCCGGGTGGTGTGGGGGCTGGTGGGCGGGCACTGGTCGCGCTTCTCCAGCTTCCTGTATGCACCGGCCAGCATCGTGCGTTACCTGAAGGGCCAGAGCCCGGAAACCCACCGGCTGGGCCACAACCCGCTGGGGGCGCTGTCGGTCTGGGCGCTGCTGCTGTTCCTGATGGTGCAGGTGGGCACCGGCCTCGTCAGCGATGACGAAATCGCCGCCGCCGGCCCGCTGACCGCCCTGGTGTCGGGCGACACCGTGGCGCAGGCCAGCTGGTACCACAAGGACATCGGGGCCTGGATCCTGATCGGACTGGTGGGCCTGCATGTGCTGGCCATCCTGTTCTACACCTTCGGCAAGAAGCAAGCCCTGTTGGGTGCCATGGTGCATGGCGACAAGGAGACTACCCACGCCGCCGTGCCCAGTGCACGCGACACCCTGGGCAGCCGCGCTGGCGCGCTGGGCGTGCTGCTGGCCTGCGCGGCCCTGGTGCGCTGGGTCGTGCAGTTGGGCGGTTGAGCCGCCCTGAATGGCGATAAACTGAAGCGGATTCTTTCTCTCCACGCGACGTTTTGGACACTCCGCAGATACAGATTTCCAGCCCCGGCCCCCAGGACATGGACGCCATCCGGGAGATCTTCCAGGAATACGCCGACGGCCTGGGCATCGACCTGTGCTTCCAGCAATTCGATGCCGAACTCGCCGGCCTGCCTGGCGAATACCAGGAGCCGCGCGGCGGGCTGCTGATGGCCCGCGTGGGCGGTGAGCTCGCCGGCTGCTGCGCGCTGCGCCCGCTGGACAATGCCGACTACCCGAACGCCGCCGAGATGAAGCGCCTGTATGTGCGCAAGGTTTTTCGCGGGTTCGGGCTGGGACGCCAGCTCAGCGAGGCGATCCTGGACACCGCCCGCCGTGCCGGCTACACCTGCGTGCTGCTGGACACCCTGAGCGAGATGGACGCCGCCCGCAGCCTGTATGAAGACCTGGGCTTCGTCGAGATTGCCCCCTACTACCACAACCCCATCAGCGGGGCCCACTACCTCAAGGTGGACCTGTAGGACCATGTTGCAGGGCAAAACAGGCCTTCCGCGCCCGTTTTACGCCGGCATATAGCTACACAAACAATAGCACTCAGCCTGCCGCGCGCCTGGACAGGATCTCGAAGGCCGGCAGGGTCTTGCCCTCCAGCACCTCCAGGAAGGCGCCGCCGCCGGTGGAGATGTAGCCGATGTCCTTCTCGATGCCGTACTTGGCGATGGCGGCCAGCGTGTCGCCGCCACCGGCGATGCTGAAGGCGCTGGATTCGGCGATGGCCTGGGCCACCACCTTGGTACCGTTCTCGAAGGCTGGGAACTCGAACACCCCCACCGGGCCGTTCCAGACGATGGTGCCGGCAGCTTTGAGCTGAGCGGCGAGTTTGGCAGCCGTCTCGGGGCCGATGTCGAGGATCAGGTCGTCGTCTTCCACCTCGGTGGCCTTCTTCACCGTGGCGGGCGCGTCGGCAGCAAAGGTCTTGGCCACCACCACGTCGGTAGGGATAGGCACGTTGGCACCGCGCGCGGCCATGGCGTCGATCACTGCGCGGGCTTCCGCCAGCAGGTCGGGCTCAGCCAGGCTCTTGCCGATCTTCAGGCCGGCGGCCAGCATGAAGGTGTTGGCGATGCCGCCGCCCACGATCAGCTGGTCCACGTTGCTGGCCAGGCTTTTCAGGATGGTGAGTTTGGTGCTGACCTTGCTGCCGGCCACGATGGCCGCCAGCGGGCGCGCTGGCTGCGCCAGGGCCTTGGTGATGGCGTCGATTTCGGCTGCCAGCAGCGGGCCGGCGCTGGCGATGGGGGCGTACTGGGCGATACCGTAGGTGGTGCCCTCGGCGCGGTGGGCGGTGCCAAAGGCGTCGTGCACAAAGATGTCGCACAGGGCGGCCAGCTTGCGGGCGAGTTCTTCCTTGTTCTTCTTCTCGCCTACGTTGACGCGGCAGTTTTCCAGCAGCACCACCTGGCCGGGTGCCACGGTGACGCCGTCCACCCAGTTGGAGACCAGCGGCACTTCACGGCCCAGCAACTCACCCAGGCGCTTGGCAACCGGGGCCAGCGAGTCCTCGGGCTTGAACTCGCCTTCGGTGGGGCGGCCCAGGTGGCTGGTCACCATCACGGCAGCACCGGCGTCCAGCGCCATGCGGATGCAGGGCACGCTGGCGCGGATGCGGGTGTCTTCGGTGATATTGCCGGCGTCGTCCTGCGGCACGTTCAGGTCGGCACGGATGAACACGCGCTGGTTACGGGCTTTGCCTGCAGCACACAGGTCGGAGAAACGGATGACGTTCATGGCAGAGGGGATGAGAAAAATGGCAGATCAGAGGGCAGGGGCAAACCTGCCTATTTTAGAAGCCCGCCCGACACCGGCCTGACGCACCCAGGCAGCGTATGGGGCTACCAGCCCAGTCCGATGTGCAGCGGCAGAAAAACCGCCATGCCCACCACGATGGTGGCCATCACATCGCGCCGCCAGAAATAGGCCGCCACGCCGGCTGCTGCCGCGTAGATACGGGCGTCGTGCAGCGAGCCGATCAGTTGCCCCTGGGTCATGACGACCTCGGGCACCACCACCGCCGACAAGGCGGCGATGGGTGCGTACTGCAGGCCGCGCTGCGCCCAGTGGGGCAGGCTCCAGGGCCGGTCGAAGATGAAGAAGAAGCAGCGCGCGATCACGGTGACACAGGCCATGCCGCCAATGACGGCCAGGGTCCACAGGTCGGTCGTGCCAGTCATGCGCGGTGCTCCTCGGGCAATTCGGGCGCTGGGGGAGGCGAAGGCCGCAGCTTCTCCAGGCTCAGGCAGGCCAGCACCGCCACGGCGATGGCCACAATGATGTTGAGCTTGAGCGGCAAGGCATAAGCCGCCACGGCCGCCACCCCGGCCAACGCGGCCGAGAGCATGCGCAGGCGGGTGGTGGCCAGCGAGCACAGGATGCCCACCAGGCACAGGATGCCGGCAAAACCCAGGCCCCAGGCGGTGGGAATGAAGTTGGCCAGCGCGATACCGAGGATGCTGGAGCCCACCCAGTTGCTCCAGTTCACACACGAGTTGCCGGCCAGGTAAGCCTGCTGGGCCACCCGCGCCTCCTCGGTCTGGCCCGGCTTGGGGAAGCGCTGCACGAACAGCACATAGGTGATGTCGGTGGTGAGGTACCCCGTCACCAGCCGCTCCAGGCGGGGCAGATGGATCAGGTAAGAGCGCAGATGCAGGCTGAACACCACAAAGCGCAGGTTCACGCAGAACGCAGTGGCCAGGATCACCCACATCGGCGCCCCCACCAGCAGCAGCGGAATAGCCGCCAGTTGCGAGCTGCCGGCGTAGACAAACATCGCCATGGCCAGCGCTTCGACGATGCTCATGCCGGACTTGACCATGGCCACCCCGGTCATCAGGCCCCAGGCCGCAATGCCCAGCGACTGGGGTGCCATCTGGCGAAAACCGACAGCAAACTCGGGGTGGGTGTAGTAAGCGCGGCGCAGGAACATCGGTCAGTTTCCGAAAACTATGCCAGCTTGCAGGCCCGGAAAGCCCCGCAGGAAATCGGCCACCGGCAGGCGCTTGCCGCCCGCACGCTGCAGCAACGTCGGCCACAGCACGCCGTGGCCGCACTGCACCGCCAAGCCATCGGCATCCGCCTGCAGGATGGTACCCGGCAACGCCGTGGGTGTGCCGGCCCGCTCGGCCGGGCGGCAGGCCCAGACCTTGATGGTTTCACCCTGCAGCAGGCTGGACGCACCAGGAAAGGGATCGAATGCACGGACACGCTGGTCCAGTATGGTGGCGGGTTGGGTCCAGTCGATCAGCGATTCGGCCTTCTCGATCTTGTGCGCATAGGTGATGCCATCGGCTGGCTGCGGCGTGGCCCGCAGACCGCCGCAGGCCGCCAGCTCCAGCGCCTCGACCACCATACGGCCGCCCAGCACGGCCAGCCGGTCGTGCAAGGTGGCGGTGGTGTCGGCGTCGGGCCCGTCGTGCCGGATAGGCAGGCGCTCGGCCAACAGCATGTCGCCGGTGTCCAGTCCTTCGTCCATCTGCATGATGGTCACCCCCGTCTCCAGATCACCCGCCTCGATGGCACGGTGGATGGGAGCGGCCCCGCGCCAGCGCGGCAGCAGGCTGGCGTGGATGTTCAGGCATCCGAGCCGGGGCTGGTGTAGCGTCCAGGCCGGCAGGATGAGCCCGTAGGCCGCCACCACCATCACATCGGCCTGCGCAGCGGCGATGGCGTCGCGGGCCGCTTGCGCGTCTTCCGGGAACTTGCCGTCCAGCCGCAGGCTGCGCGGCTGCGCCACGGGCAGGCCGTGCTCCAGGGCGAACTGTTTGACGGCACTGGGCTGCAGCTTCATGCCCCGACCCGCGGGGCGGTCGGGCTGGGTCAGCACCAGGGGAATGGCGAAGCCGGCCGCATGCAACTGCGCCAGTGCCACACGGGCGAATTCAGGGGTTCCAGCAAAAATGACGCGCATTGGACGGTGTGGGAGACAGGGCAAGCCGGCCGCTTATTTCCAGTTGGGGTCTTTGAATTCCATGCCGGGGTGGGCCCGCTGCACGATGTTGTTGCCATCCAGGTACACCCAGTAGAACATGTCCACGCCATCGTTCCAGCGGTAGGTCATGATGGGGCCGTGCCAGTTGCCCACGGCGTCGATGCTGGCGGGGGGGCCGAACTCCCGCTCCACGTCGGCACGGGTCCACTGCCCTGGCTGGATCTGCTGGAACCGTGCCGCAGTCAGGGCCTGGTGCATCCCCAGCACCTGGCCGTTACGGTCCAGGTCCACCATCCAGGCGACCTGCCCTGCGGGCTGGAAGGAGTATTGCAGCCGCTCGCCATCAGACAGCGCCACGCTGCGGGTGGGCTGGCCCATGCGGGCCAGCACCGTCGCACGCGGGGTGCCAGGCGGCATGTCCGGTCCGTTCAGTCCGTAGCCGGCACAACCGGCCAGCAATGCGGCGGCCAGCGCCAGCAGGCTGCCGCGCCGCAGCGCCGTGCGGTAACAGTCAGGCACGGACGGCCTCGCGCTGGGCCTTGAGGAGTTTGGTCTTGATGCGGTTGCGCTTCAGGGGCGACAGGTATTCCACGAACACCTTGCCCAGCAAGTGGTCCAGTTCATGCTGGATACAGACGGCCAGCATGCCTTCGGCTTCGATGGTCTGGGGCTGGCCGGTGGCGTCGAGCGCCTGCACCCGCACCGCAGCAGCGCGCTCCACGCCGTCGTAGATACCGGGCACCGAAAGGCAACCCTCTTCGCCTACGTGTTTTTCGGCGCTGGCCCAGACGATTTCGGGGTTGATCAGCACCAGGGGTTCGTTACGATCCTCCGACACATCGATGACCACCAACCGCTCATGCACGTCCACCTGGGTGGCGGCCAGGCCGATGCCCTGGGCGTCGTACATGGTCTCCAGCATGTCCGCCACCAGCGCCTTGATGCGGGCATCCACGGCCTGCACCGGCTTGGCAACCTTGAACAGGCGGGGATCGGGGTAACGGAGAATAGAGAGAATCGCCATGGCAAACTTGGGGAAGATGTCGCTATTTTCTCAATATTTCGCGACCGAGGCACGACGGTGCTCCAATAATGTTGCCCAATCAAGGTCTTCAGCGCAAAATCCGCCATGATTTGTAACCATACTTTGCCAGCATCACTGCCATCGCAGGGAGCCCTGGCCCGCGCACGGGGGCGCATTGCAATGCAACTGAACCGAAAGACTACTGCGGGTAACAGCATGCACATCGGCACAGGCATTGCCGCCATGTCGGCCCTGGCGCTGCTGGTGGCCGGCTTTGCGGTTCCCAGCGCCCACGCCCAGAACTTCCCCATCACTTCAGGCCAGCGCGCCACCGCCGAGCAGGTCGCCAGCAAAGGCGTGCCTATCAGCGAACTGGCGCCCAACGCACCCGACGTGTATGTAGTGAAACGGGGCGACACCCTGTGGGCCATCTCGGGCATCTACCTCATGCGGCCCTGGCGCTGGCCGGAGCTATGGGGTATGAACCTGCAGCAGATCCGCAACCCGCACCTGATCTACCCGGGCCAGAAGCTCTACCTGGAAAAGAAGGATGGCTACGCCCGCCTGCGCACCGACATGGCCGATGCCGACAAGACCGTACGCCTGTCGCCGCGCACGCGTTACTCCGACCTGGGTGACGGCGCTCTGCCCACCCTGCCGCCCCACCTGATCGAGCCCTTCCTGACCGAGCCGCTGGTGGTGGACGAAGCCACCCTGGCCGATGCCGCGCGGGTGGTGGCTACCCGCGACAACCATGTACTGATCAGCAAGGGCGACCGCGCCTACGCCCGCGGCGCTGGCCCCACTGCCCTGCTGATGGATGCCGGCAAGCCGCGCGATTTCCGCATCTTCCGCAACTCGACACCGCTGAAGGACCCTGAAACCGGCGAGGTGCTCGGCTTCGAGGGCCAGTATGTCGGCCAGGCTGTGCTGGCCCGCCCCGAAACCACCCGCGACGTCACCGAGAGTTCCGGCACCGTCACCAGCACGATTGTTCCAGCCACCATCGACGTGGTGAGCACCAAGGAAGAAGTCCGTGTGGGTGACCGCCTGCTACCCGAGCCGGAACGCCAGATGCGCAGCTATACACCCCATGCACCGGCCCAGCCGGTGGATGCGCGGGTGGTGTCCATCTACGGCAGTGCTGTGGCCAATGCCGCCCAAAGCCAGGTCGTCGCCATCAACCGCGGCACCCGCGACGGCATGGAAGTGGGCCACGTGCTGGCCCTGCTGACCGGCGGTAACCGCCAGGTGGACCGCACCGATGCGGCACGGCCGGACATGGTACTGCCCTACGAGCGCAACGGCTTGCTGATGGTGTTCCGCACTTTCGACCGGGTGTCCTATGGGCTGATCCTGCAGATCGACACGGGCGTGCGTGTGGGTGACCGCCTGATCAACCCGAGATAAGAAAACAACCCCCATGCCGCTCTGCGGCGCCCCCTTCTGCTGCGCGAATGGGGCGCACTGGAGGGGACATTTCCCGTATCCCAATAGGGTGCGATCAGGGTTTCTTCACGCCGCAGCCTAGACGGGCTGCGGCACAATGCCCGGCCATGGACCCACAAGAACTGACCGCTTGGCTGCGGTTGACCCTGAGCCATGGTGTTGGCAATGCGACGGCACGCAAGCTGCTCGCCGCTTTTGGCATGCCGCAAGCGATCTTCGAGCAGCCTTTGCCCGCACTGCTGCAAGTGGTGACACCCGCCCAGGCCAGAGCCCTGCAAACGCCGCCGCCCGGCTTGGATGAACTGCTGGCCCGTACGCTGCAATGGCTGCAGGACAGCGGGCCTGCAGCCCAGAAACACACCATGCTCACCCTGGGTGACGCAGCATACCCTGCTGCCTTGCTCACCATGGAAGACCCGCCCCTGGTGCTCTACACGCTCGGCGCAGGCACCCTCTCTGCCGCACAACTGGACCGCAGCATCGCCATCGTGGGCAGCCGCAATCCTACGGCCCAGGGTGCCCAGAACGCCAGGGCCTTTGCCAAAAGCTTCAGCGCCAGCGGGCTGACCGTTGTCTCGGGTCTGGCGCTGGGCATTGATGGCGCGGCCCATGAGGGCGCCCTGGACGGCGCTGACCCGCAGCACCCACTGTCCACCATTGCCGTGGTGGGCACCGGGCTGGACCGGGTCTATCCCAGCCGGCATCTGGCGCTAGCCCACCGCATTACCCAGAATGGCCTGCTGCTCAGTGAATATCCGCTGGGCACCCCCCCGCTGGCGGCCAACTTCCCCAAGCGCAACCGCCTCATTGCCGGCCTGTCGCGCGGCACCCTGGTGGTGGAAGCCGCCCAGCCTTCCGGCTCACTGATCACAGCGCGGCTGGCTGCCGAACAGGGTAAGGAGGTGTTCGCCATTCCGGGCTCCATCCATGCGCCACAGTCGCGCGGCTGCCATGCACTGATCAAGCAAGGGGCCAAGCTGGTGGAGTCGGCGCAGGATGTGCTGGAAGAACTGCACTTTCAGTCCGCCCCGTGCGGCCTGAGCCCATCCGACACCACCCATACCGCACCAGACCACGCAGACCCCGATGGGGTACTGGCTGCACTGGGTTTTGACCCAGCCAGCCTGGATGCCCTGGTGTCACGCACCGGGATCGATGCAGCCACCCTGCAGGTGCGGCTGCTGGAGCTGGAGCTCGACGGGCTGGTGGCCCGCCTGCCGGGCGGACTGTTCCAGCGCGTGGCCCACGCCTGACAGCGCGTGCGTCCGGGCGGATGCCGTGGGCCTGCCAAGTTTGTACGTTATATTGAAACCATGATGGAAGTTCTGGTGTATTTGTACGAAAACTATGGTCACGGTGCGGCATGCCCCCGGTCCGAACAACTGAGCCGCAAACTGGATTCGGCGGGGTTCCCGCAGGCAGAGATCGCGGCGGCGCTGGACTGGCTGGATGGCTTGCGCCTCGCCATCCAGGACACCCAGCGGCCACCCGAACGCCCGCTGCGCCCCGCGCCAAGCCCGATGGATAGCATGCGCATCTACACTCCGATGGAACAGGCGCAACTGGGCCCAGACTGCATCGGCTTCATGTGCTTCCTGGAACAAGCCGCAGGGCTGAATACCCATTTGCGCGAAATCCTGATCGATCGCGCCATGGCCGCCACGGACAAGCCGCTGGCCCTGCACGATTTCAAGATCATGGCCCTGATGGTGTACTGGGGCGCGGGTGAGGAGCCGGAGACGCTGGTGCTGGACGAACTGTGCGACAACGGCGTGGGCCGGGTCGCCCACTGAGCCCGCCATGGAATCGCATGACGGCATGGACAGGCGGCTGACCGAGCTGGAGATCAAGGCCAGCTTCCAGGAAGACCTGCTGGACCAGCTCAACCAAGTGATCGTGCGCCAGCAGCGTGACATCGCCCAGCTGGTGCGGGATGTGGACACCCTGCGCCAGCAAGCACAACAGGCTGCCGATGCAGGCCCTGGCCTGCTGCGCGACCTGCGGGATGAACTACCACCGCATTACTGAGGCCACGCTGTCACGCGAATTTAGCTATTATTTCAATAGCTGGATGCCGTTATAAAACGGCGCACCGAACCAAAAATGCCTAAAAATAGACTGCCGGGCGTCAGTGCAACAGCCGCTCGGGATTGGCGTCTATCTTGACCAGGGCTTCGCGGGTGGCCCGCTGGGTCAGCGCTTCTTCTTCCTGGGGCTTGAGCAGGCCAGCCTGCAGATAAACGCCCAGCCGCCGCGCCTGGATGAGGTAGCAGCTGCCGTCCATCGCAGCAAACAGGAACAGCTGCTTGCGTGCGCTACGCCATGCAAACTGCACTGGCTTGATCTGGGTGTTATGGTCCAGAGTGAACCAGGTCCCTGGCTGCAGTTCGTAGGCCCAGGCCAGTACCTCCGGCGACGGCTTGGCATCGCCGTCCACCACCACGGTGATGGAAGCAGCGTCCATGCCCAGCATCATCTCGATGCTGCCGGGGTCCAGCGGCAGGTCCCCCGTGGCTTCGTCAAGCACGAACTCTTCCAGGCTGGCCAGCCGTTCGGCCATGGCGTCGATCCGGGCCTGGGGAATGGCTTCGGTCTTGGAGAGGAAGGCATCGGCCAGGGTGTCGCTGATGATCTTGATGTGGATGTCCTGCTCAGGCCCGGCCACGCCCAGCAGCGTCAGGCCCTGGCGCAGGCGCTGCAGCAGCGCGGGCAAGCCCTGGATCACCTTGGTGCGATCGGCGCGGTTGGGCTTGGCGCTGGCTGACCAGACCAGGTCGGTGGCCGTCTTTTTCAGCGCCAGCGTGAGCGGGTCTTTGGCGCCATCGCGCAGGTTGGCCACAGCCAGCACCTCGGCCCAGGTCTTGAACAGGAAGGTACGGATCTCCTCCCGCATGGGCATGTCGGAGAGCAGGTTGCGCATCTCGATGGTGTACTGGATCGTCAGCGTTTCCTTCTGCTCGATCTGCTGCGCCACACTCACCGCCTTGGAGGTATTCTTTTTCTCGGTCAGGAAGGTGGCCAGGAATTTTTCGAACTCCTTGAGCACCAGCTGGAACACGCGTTTGCCGGTTTCCGGGTACTGCTCGATCACCTGCACCACCCGGCGGATTTCTGCTTCCATGGCGGTGCCGGAGATGGCGCTGGCATCGAAGCCCAGCACACAGGAGCCCATCCGGTCAATCAACAGGCGCGCCGGATGGTCCAGTGCACTCAGAAATTCAGGCTCGGCCAGCGCCACGCGCAGGACCGGCACCTGCAGGCGCGAAAACCACACCCGCACATTGGGGGGAATCCGTTCCTCGGTCAGGATGCTCTGGAACATCAGGCCCACCACCTCGATGGTGGCCTTTTCGTTGTCGGTCGTGGCCTTCTGCTTTAGCTCCGTGGAGCGCTGCCGCACCGCCTGGGACACCATCACCAGCCCGGCCGGGCTGTAGTCGTCCAGCGACACAACATCACCGCCGGCCAGCCCCACGGCACGGCTGCCCATCGGCATCCCGGACGAGGCGCCGCCACCGCCTCTGCCCGAGGGAACCGCCAGTGCCTGCATCAGGGCAGGCGACGCTGCCTGGGGCATGGTCGGCGCAAAATCGGAGACTTGGGAGCGCAGCAGCGCCTTGAGCTGCCCCAGCACCGCCTGGGCCCTGGCCTGGATCCGCACCAGGGGTGACATCACACCCGACAGGGCCGCTGCAGAGACCCCTCCAGGTGCTGAAGCGGGGCCGGTATGGCGTCCTCCCACCGAAGCATCGGAGTGGCCAAACCGGCTGCCATAAGCCGGCGCTGGATGGCCGCCCGTGGAAAGGGGCGGCACACCATGCGCACTGTGTGGGGCCAGAGGGGCCCGCGCGGTGCTCTCGCCCGCACTGCCGCCACCGCCGGACTGGGAGGTATCTGCAGCACGCCGCACGCGTGCACGCAGATCCACGTTGGGCACCACGCCCCGTTCCTGCAGGAAGGTGTTGGCCTTGCCGTATTCGATCGTCAACTGCTCGGCCAGCGCACGCTGCAGCACATCGGACACCTGCATCAGGGCTATCCGGTCGAGCCCGGATTCAACCCACTGGTCCACCAGGGACTGCACCAGCACGTCCGGACGCAGGATGTCGCCCTGCCCCAGTTCGACGCCACCTTCGAGCTGCTGCACACGCACACGCAAGTCGTCGAAGCCGCCACTGACTTTTTCGATCACCGGCAGCGCCATGCGCGAAGAAAGTATCTTGTTCTCCACGACGTCATCACCTACCAGCTCCAAGCTCAGGGTGTTGGGCCGCACCCGGACGGTGGAATTGGTGGACTGCTGCACGCCGTTGCGCCAGGCCTTGGCGGTAGAACTCACCCAAACGGCGCGGCTTTGCTGGTAGGCGCTCCACATATCGCGCCGCATCTGGTTCTCGCGCGCCGTGGCAACCTGGTTCAGCAAAGAGGACAGAAGCTCATCGATGGCCTTGTCCACGGCATCCAGCCCCTGCACCACCCCGGCGACAAAACGCTCACGCACCAGCTGGGCCAGTTGTCTGTTATGTGCGGAGGAAGTGGGTACAGCCATGGAAACCTAGACAAAAGGCGCTAGAACCTCATCAGACCGATGCACCCGCGTTCGGATCGGCCGCATCACCTTCCTTGCGGACCGGTGTCTTCACCAAGTCCTCCCGCTTGATGCCCAGCCACATGGCGATGGCTGCTGCCACAAACACCGAGGAGTAGATACCGAACAAGATACCGATCGTCAATGCCATGGCAAAGTAATGCAGCGTCTGGCCCCCGAACAAAAGCATGGAAAGCACCATGATCTGGGTCGAGCCGTGGGTGATGATGGTCCGGCTGATGGTCGAGGTGATGGCGTTGTCGATGATCTGGACCGTGTTCATCTTGCGGTAGCGCCGGAAGTTTTCA
>Ga0116181_1003604_pt1 | contig 11986 bp, 9 predicted proteins | sample AD_UKC075_MetaG_FD_89752 | JGI IMG/M metagenome (GOLD analysis project Ga0116181, IMG submission 89752) | Active sludge microbial communities of municipal wastewater-treating anaerobic digesters from USA - AD_UKC075_MetaG | ecosystem: Engineered > Bioreactor > Anaerobic > Digestate | place: USA...
ACCACGGTTTTGGCTCCTGCCAAAGCTTTCTGGAAGAGTTCGATGGTCTTCGGGCCAATATCCATTCCTTCCCAGTCTGCGGGGATCTCCTCTACAGAAACCGCTTTGCGGTTTGCAGTTTCGCTGAACTCATCTGCCACAACCACATCCACTGGCAGCAGAAGCTCCACACCGCGGGCTTTGGCTTCCTCTTCCAGCTGCCGGGCCAGATCCATTTTATCGGCTTCCAGGAGGGACTTGCCGATCTCCAGGCCCCGGGCTTTAAGGAAGGTGTAGGACATGCCGCCGCCGATGAGGAGTTTATCCACTTTGCCCAAGAGGTTTTGGATCACGCCGATTTTGTCTGAAACCTTGGCGCCTCCCAGGATGGCCACAAATGGCCGCTGGGGATTTTCCAAAGCCTCTCCCAGGAATTTCAATTCTTTCTCCAGAAGGAAGCCTGCAGCAGCAGGCAGGTATGCTGCAATGCCTGCTGTAGAGGCGTGGGCTCTGTGGGCTGTGCCGAAAGCATCGTTAACGTACACTTCTGCAAGGCTCGCAAGCTCCTTGGCAAAGGCTGGGTCGTTTTTCTCTTCTTCAGCGTGGAAGCGCAGGTTTTCCAAAAGGAGCACTTCTCCAGGCTGAAGCTTGAGAGCTAACTCCTGTACCGCAGGGCCGATGCAGTCGTCTGCTTTAACAACATCTCTGCCCAAGAGCTCTGAGAGGTGCTTGGCAACTGGCGCCAAGCTGTATTTCTCCACTACCTTCCCTTTGGGCCTGCCCAAGTGCGAGGCCAAAATAACTTTAGCATCGTTCTCCAGCAGATACTGGATAGTGGGAAGGGCAGAGCGAATCCTCGTATCGTCAGTGATTCTATCTCCATCCAAGGGCACGTTGAAATCAGCCCGGACGAAAACCCGCTTCCCCTTTACGTCCAGGTCCTTCAGCCCCAGTTTCATGGCAGACACCTCGCTTTCTTACAGCCCTTTCTGGCCGATGTAGGCCACAAGGTCCACAACGCGGCAGGAATAACCCCACTCGTTGTCGTACCAGGAAATAACCTTCACCATGTTCCCTTCCATAACCATGGTGGAAAGGCCGTCGATAATGGAAGAGCGAGAGTCTCCATTGAAGTCTTTGGATACCAGAGGCTCATCTGTGTAGCCCAAAATACCGGCCAAAGGCCCTTCTGCTGCAGCGCGCAGAGCATCGTTGACCTCTTCCACTGTCACATTGGTTTCCAGTTCAGCTACCAAGTCCACAACAGAAACGTTGGGTGTAGGTACCCGCATGGCAAAGCCGTTGAGTTTACCCTTCAGCTCTGGCAGGACCAAAGCCACTGCCTTGGCAGCACCAGTTGTGGTTGGAATGATGGACTGGGCAGCTGCCCTGGCTCTGCGCAGGTCTTTGTGGGGCAGATCCAAAATGTTCTGGTCGTTTGTGTAGGAGTGGACAGTGGTCATCAGACCCCGCTTGATGCCGAACTTGTCGTTGAGGACCTTGGCAAAGGGTGCCAGACAGTTGGTGGTGCAGGATGCATTGGAGATCACGTGGTGATTTGCAGGATCGTACTTGTCCTCGTTCACACCCATGACGATGGTGATATCCTCGTTTTTGGCAGGGGCGCTGATCACGACTTTCTTTGCGCCTGCTTCGAGGTGCTTTGCTGCATCGTCGCGGTTTGTAAAGCGGCCTGTGGACTCGATGACAACATCTACTCCCATCTCACCCCAAGGCAAGTTGGCAGGATCCCGCTCTGCCAGGATCTTAATCTCTTTGCCGTTAACTACGATCGCATCATCCTTGGCCTCAACTTGGGCATCCAATGTGCCGTGGACTGAGTCGTATTTCAAAAGATGTGCCAAAGTTTTGGCGTTTGTCAGGTCGTTGATGGCTACAAACTCAAACCGCGGGTCTGAAAAAGCTCTGCGAAAGACGTTCCTTCCAATTCTTCCAAAACCGTTAATTGCAACTTTCATAGTTCAAATGCCTCCTTATGTTTTCATTTAGAGTATAAGCAGCTGAAAAAATCTATCCTTCCTCTTCCTCACCACCACCTCCCAAGGCAACCATTTCCCTGGCTGCTCCTTCGTCTGTGATTAGGATATGCTGATATTGATTAGAAAGCACGGCTAAGGCAGCTGCTGCTTTGCTTCTGCCGCCTCCCACCGCTACTACCTTTTTAATCTTGGCCAAGTCCTCGTAACTCAGGCCAATGCTGCTTGTGGTGTAGACGATTTCCCCCTGCTGGTTGAAGTAGTATCCAAAAGCTTCCCCTACCGCACCGCGCTCCTGCAGAACTGCGCTCTGTTCAGGGGAAAGGCCCCTTCGCTTTGCCATCTCCTGGGCTGTGCCGATGCCGTGGACCACTAAATCTGCAGCTTTGATCAAGTCAAGCAGTTCTTCGATCTTGGGATCGTGGAGAATGCTTTCCCGAGCTTTCTCTCCCAGATCGTCTGGCACGTGCAGCAGCCTATAGCTGCCGCCGATTCCTTTGGCCATGGCAGCAGCCACTGTGTTGGCCTGCTTCTCCACCTCTTCCCCGAGGCCCCCTCTGGCAGGCACTACCAGCACGTCTCTCTGCAGGTGGAGTTTGCTCACAGCAGCAGCCACGTCTGTCATGGTGGTGCCGCCTGTAACCGCCATAATCATGGGACCTTTTAACACCTTCTCCAGATATGAAGCTGTAGCCCTGCCCAGCTCCTTTTTCACGCTCTCATCCTGATCTGAATCTCCCGGCACCACAATCACCCGCTCCAGATCCAGCCAGGAGGCCAGCTGCCGCTCCAGTTGGCTGAGGCCCCGCAGCCTGCGGACGTATTCAGCCAAGTCCGCCATCACTTTCTGCCCTTCCGGGGTGATGGTCATCCCCTGGCTTGTGGCAAGGAGCATCTCCTGCTTGCGGAGGAAGTCCAATTCTTTGCGGACAGCCCGCTCCTGCAGCCCCAAAGTGGCAGCTAGGGTGCGCCTGCCTATGGGACCCAAAAAAAAGGCCTGTCTTAAAATTGCATAGCGCCGTTCAACAGCAGCTGTCATTTCAGGAGCGATGCGCTGCTGGAGGGAGATTAGTTTATCCATTCCCTTCTTCCTCCTTATCCATGCTTTGGGCAACTTTTGTCCCACTATGTATATTATCGTCCCACTGTAAAAATTATTCGCCACAGCTAATGGTTTTTCCTCCCTGTTGAGGAAATTTTTGCCAGAAACTCAGCAACTTCTCTGCTGCTCCTGAAGATGTAAACTTTCTTATCCCTTCCTGCCAGCTCAAGGAGCTTCAGGATGGTGGGCCTATTGACCTTCGGAAAAAGCCAGATCCATTTGAGGAATTGCCAGTTCAACCTCTCAGGACATCCAGGCGGCAGATCGGATCTGGGAACTTTGCGGTGCTTGAAATATCGCAAGAGGACGCGCCACAGGCACAGGAGCCTGGGCAGATCCAGAAAAATCACTGTATCTGCAGCTGCAAGGCGCAGAGGCAGGCTGGGCAGGTAGTTGCCGTCCATGATCCAGCGCTCCCCCTCTATAAAGGCCAAAACTTTTTCCAAAAAGACCTCTTGGGGGGTCATCTGCCAGCCGCTTCTCCACCAGTACCTGTCCAGGTGAATAACCTCTATCTGCAGGCGCTCTCCCAACTGCCGCGCCAAAGTGGATTTGCCTGAACCTGCAGAGCCTAAAATCAAAATTCTCTCCATCCAGACCACCTCCTTTCCATTATAACAATATCGGCAAATATGGCAAATTAGGACCCTCTTGCTTGATTTGCGGTAATTAGCTATAATTATCTTCGGAACACAGCGTATGTTCGGTTAAAGCTTCCGTTTGCTGGGAGAACGAGCTGCAGGCTGCTGAAAACATCTTTCGGACAAGAAAAGCATATAATGTCTTATTGGCTGCAGCTCCCTTTGCACCGCAGGCTGCCAGCAGGAAGCAAACTCCAGCCGAACACGGATAATTTTTCTAAGCGGGTGATGTGAGATGAATGTTACTGTCATTGGAGCAGGCAACTCTGGCCTTGCAATGGCTGCACACTTGAGCAGAGAAGGAAACAAGGTAACATTGTGGAACAGATCGAGAAACAATATTCCGCAGCTTATGGAAACCCGAACCATTCATTGTGAAGGAGCTGTCTGCGGCCAGGTAGAGGTTTCCCTTGTCACAGACGACATTGGAAAAGCCGTTGAGAATCCCGATCTGATCCTGATCACAACACCAGCTAACGCACACAGGGAGCTTGCCGAATTAATTGCCAAAAACATCAGAAAGGAAACGCTGATTGTCTTGAATCCCGGCAGGACCCTGGGCGCTTTGGAGTTCAAAAAAGTATATGAGGAGTTTAACAAAACTTACAAGCCGTTAATTGCAGAAACACAGACAACCATCTATACCTGCAGAAAAACAGCAGAGGATTCGGTAAGCATAATCTCTTTTAAAAACAATGTCTTGATTTCTGCTGTCAAGCCAAAACACAACAAAAGTATCATTGAAAAATTGCCCAAGTGCATCAGAGAGTTCTTTTCCCCTGCAAGTTCCATGATCCAAACATCCATTGGCAACGTGGGCATGATCCTCCACTGTGCGCCCCTCCTGCTGAATGCAGGCTGGACTGAAAACAAAGACTGCATATACAAATATTACTACGACGGGATCACGCCTACTGTGGCGAGTTTCATCGAAAAAATCGACCACGAGCGGGTTCAGGTTTCCAAAAAGCTGGGACTGGAAGTGGAGTCAACGAAAGAATGGATGAAGCGGACTTACAATATCCAAGGGGACAGCTTGTATGAATGCATTCAGAACAACGAAGCTTACAAAACAATCGACGCTCCCCACTCTCTCAACCATAGGTATATAATGGAGGACGTGCCTTTTGGCCTGGTGCCCCTTGAGGCTGTAGGCAGAAGAGTGGGCTTGGACATGAAGCATACCAGCTTGATTATAGATTTGGCATCTGCTATGATGAACACAGATTTTCGGAGAATTGGCAGGAACTTGAAAGATTATTTCAGGGAACACTCCATTGCTGAATTCAAAAAGATGATTACAGAAGGTGGTAACGATGCTGGCATCTGACAAAGACGTCTACGCTTTCATCAAGCCTTCACTGGATGCCCATACTCTAGGCGTCAATTCGGCAGCAGAACTCCTGCGGGACTGCGGATATAAGGTGATCATAGCAGATGAGGACATTGCAAAAGCTGTAGACAATTTCAAGCACGAGCTCAACAGGCAGCTGGTGCTGGACTGGCTTGACCAGCACAAGGTTACCCGGATCGGGCTCAGCTACAGGCTCGATCAAGACGCAGCTGTGCAGATGGTGGGACATTTTATGTACGAGCTGCAGAATCGCAGCCTGCTCTTTTACCAAGGCGGCCCGATTAGGGCAGTGTATTTTGCCGGCCTGCCCGGGGCGTGCACAGCCATTGAGAAGGAACATAAAGGGTTTGTGAAAGTTTTTCAAGGCGGGGAATCAGTTCGGGAGTCTCTGGCCAAGTTCGGCATCCCAGCGGAGCGGATCCCGAAGACAATTTTGGAGAGCAGCTCCTATGATGACTTCCGCATGGAGTTCGGCAGAGAGATTGTAAATTCCCGGGCCTACGACAATTTTAAACCACTGGATCGTTCAGGATACAAAGAGTATGGAACCCGAGGCGATACAGTCGTCAAAAGGCTGGATTTCAATATGAAAAAGCCTTTTGCTCCCTTAATCCGCGCCCATGTAGGGCCCTACTCGTCTGCTGCAGACAGACTGGATTCAGTGAGAGAATTTGCTTCCTGGGCGAAATATTTGGCTCAGACAGGATATTTGGATATCCTGTCCATCGGCACTTCCCAGCTGTCCCAATCAAATTTTGGTGAGGACTGGGAAGACAAGCCAAACGGCGGCGGAGTTCCCATCAACTCCCCGGAAGAATACAGAATGATCTGGGAAGCCTCAAGGCCCCTTCTTCTGAGAACTTATGCAGGCACAAAAAACATTCCGCAGCTTGCAGAAATGTACGAGGAAACAATAAACATCTGCTGGCACGCCCTGTCTTTGTGGTGGTTCAATAAGTTGGATCATCGAGGGCCGTACGATCTGTACACCAACCTCCAGCAGCACGTGGAGGCGCTGAAGTACATTGCAAAAACGAAAAAGCCCTTCGAAGCAAATGTATCACACCATTTCGCCTTCAGGGGTGCAGACGATGCAACCTATATAGTTTCAGCGTATTTGGCGGCAAAACTTGCGAAAAAAATGGGGATCAGCACTTTCATCCTGCAGAACATGCTCAACACCCCCAGGTCCACATGGGGGGTTCAGGATCTGGCCAAGTCTAGAGCGCTCCTCTCCCTAATCAGGGAGCTTGAAGACTCCAGCTTCAGAGTTATCCTGCAGCCCAGGGCAGGACTGGATTACTTCAAACCTGATTTGGAAGTTGCCAAGGTGCAGCTGGCTGCTGTAACTGCATTAATGGACGATATAGAACCTCACGATGAGACAAGCCCCCCGATTATTCACGTGGTAAGCTACTCGGAAGCATCTCACCTGGCAACGCCTGAGGTTGTAAATGAAAGTATTAAAATCACCCAATATTCCCTGCAGAAATACAGGGAATTGAAGAGGAAAGGGGAAATACCGGATCTGGGCAGAAAGCTGGAAGTCAAAGAGCGGACAGGGGAGCTTATAGAAGCTGCCAAAACCTTGATTGCCGGCATGGAAGCATTTATCAGCGATCTTTACACCCCAGAAGGCCTCTACAAAGCCTTTGCAGCTGGCTTTCTACAAGTACCATATTTGTGGGGAGAGATGGGAGAGTTCCAATTTGCCAAAGCGTGGACGACAAAACCCATAAGGGGCGGAGTAAAAATTGTAGACAAAGACAGCAGTCCCGTGAAGCCTGAACGGATTGTAGACTTCGCCAGAATGAACTTGCCGGAAGCAGAATACCTGCTGAAGCAGAGAATGGGCAAGAATTTTAATCAGGAGTAACTTGTGTTCGCCCGCTGAATCTCCCGCGGGGAATTGACACGAGTTCCACCAGAGCATATAATTGAAGCAGATGAGCTGAGTTGAGAAGAGACGAGTTTGCATGAGGAGCTGAGCTGAGTTATCTGGCGCAGATTGGTCAGAACTTGGTCGGTTCTGGCCTTTTTTTGTCTCTCGCTCAGCTTATCGAAATTACAGCTGAGAGGTGAGAGAATTTTGAAGCTTTACCCTACTGCAGCAGAATTCCAAAAGCTCGCAGACGAATTCAACGTGATCCCCATCATGCAGGAGTACATTGCTGACGAGCTCACCCCCGTAGGTGCCCTGCGCAGGCTGGGGCTGGACAGGCAGCCCTACACTTTCCTCCTGGAAAGCGTGGAAGGAGGACAGAAGCTCGGCAGGTACTCTTTTGTCGGGGTAAGTATGAAGGAGATCGTCGAGATCTGGCCTGGGAGGATCTGCCTGCGGGACGGCACAGGAAAGCTCCTGATCCAGTTCCCTTCCCAGGACCCTTTGGCTTATCTGGAAGCACGGACTCAGGAATTCAAACTCGCTCCTTCGCCAATCGAGCGGATGCCCTGCGGCTTTGTGGGCTATGCAGGCTACGAATTGGTCCACACGTTTGAAAAATTGCCCCCCAGAAAAAAGGGCCCGGCTGTGCCGGACTGCGTCTTCGCCCTCCCTGAGGTGCTGCTTGTTTTCGACCACGTCCAAGGGACTGTCAGCGCTGTGGCCAACGTCTTTCTGAAAAAGGGACAGAAGCTTTCTTCGTACCAAGAGGCGATAGAGAAAATGGAAGAGGTGGTCGCAAGGCTGAGCAGCCATAGTGCAGGCGGCATCCTGCCCTCACCTCGAGGGAAGGTGCGGGAGGGCAAGTACAGGAGCAATTTCACCAAAGGGGAGTTCTTAGAAGCAGTCCAAAAGGCTAAAGAGTACATCGCAAAAGGCGAGGTCCAGCAGGTGGTGCCGTCTCAGCGCTTTGAAGTGGAGCTGAAAAGGCCTCCACTAGATTTATATTGCGCCCTGCGGGCCATCAACCCCTCGCCTTACCTGTTTTACTTGAAGTTTGGCGAGTTTGGCCTTGTAGGCTCTTCCCCTGAGATGCTGGTGCGGCTGGAGGACCAGCGGGCCATGGTGCGGCCAATTGCTGGAACAAGGCCCAGGGGCAGGGATGCTTCAGAGGACGCTGCTTTAGAAGAGCAGCTCCTCGCAGATGAAAAAGAAAAAGCTGAGCACGAGATGCTGATCCACCTGGCCTTGAGCGATCTTGCGAAAGTCTGCCGCCGTGAAACTGTCAGGGCAACGGAACGCTTTGCCATCGAGCGCTATTCCCACGTCATGCACCTGGTCTCTCAAGTGGAAGGGGAACTTCACAGGGATAAGAATCTGTTCCACCTCTTCAAGGCTGCCTTCCCTGCAGGCACCCTCACAGGCTCCCCTAAAGTCCGGGCTATGGAGCTCATCGCAGAGCTGGAGCCAACTGCCCGGGGACCTTACGGCGGTGCAGTGGGCTATTTCGGCTTTGGAGGAAACATGGACTTCTGCATCACAATAAGAACGATAATTTATCAGGGCAACAGAGCCTGGCTTCAGGCTGGAGCCGGGATTGTGGCAGGGTCCCAGCCGGAGAAAGAATATCAGGAGACCATCAATAAAGCTCAGGCTCTCCTTCAGGCTGTCCTTGCCTGAAGGAGTAGTGAAGGAGGCTGCTCTACGGCAGCCCCTTTCTACTTTAAAGCTGCTTTCAGCTGTCTTATGAACTCAATACCTTCATCCACATCCCGGTGCAGCTTCTCCACCAGTGCACTTCCCACGATCACACCGTCTGCCATTTTCCCCACCTCTCTCGCCTGCTGAGGGCTGGAGATGCCGAAGCCCACAACACGGGGCACAGGGCAGATGTGCTCAAGTTCCAGAAGCAGACTTTCCAGTTCAGCCGGCAGCTCGTCCTTTGGGCCGGTGGTGCCGGTGGTGGAAACGCAGTAGAGGAAGCCTTGGGCTTCTTTAGCTATCTTCTGCCGCCGCTTGGGATCTGTGGTGGGCGAAACAAAGCTGATGAGGGGAAGCCGGCTTTCTCCTTTTGCGAACCAGCTGTGTTCTTCAGGAGGCAGATCGGGAATCACCAGCCCATCTATGCCTGCCCTTGCGGCCTCCTCTATCAGATTATCTCCAAAGGCCAAGAGGGGATTGAGGTAGGAAAGGAGGAGGATGGGGATTTGCAGCCCCTGCTCCCTCAGCTTTGCCACCATTTGGAGGATCCCCCGCACAGTTGTGCCCCCTGCCAGAGCCCTCTCTGCAGCTGCCTGATTAATCGGCCCATCTGCCAGGGGATCTGTAAAGGGCACGCCCAGCTCTATAAGGTCTGCCCCTGCCTCGGCTAAAGCAGCGACGATCCTTTCTGTAGCTTCAACAGACGGATCCCCTGCCATGATAAAGGGCATTAAAACAGGTTTCTTTGCGAAAGCAGCAGCAAGTCTCATCCTAATCCCTCCTCTAAGGCTGCCACAGCCTCCACGTCCTTGTCTCCCCTGCCTGAGAGGTTGACAAGCACAATCTGCTCTCTCTTCAAGGTAGGTGCGAGTTTAGCAGCATAAGCCAGGGCATGACTGCTCTCCAGCGCTGGGATGATCCCTTCTGTAGAGCTCAAGAGCCGAAAGGCAGCCAGAGCCTCCTCGTCTGTCACTACCTTGTAGCGGATCCTGCCCTCTTCCTGCAAGGCGCTGTGCTCCGGCCCAACCCCAGGATAATCCAGCCCAGCTGAGATGGAATGAGTGGGAAGGATTTGCCCGTCTTCATCCTGCAGCAGATAGGAATAGGAGCCGTGAAGGACGCCAGGCCTGCCCCTTGTGAGGGTAGCTGCGTGTTCTCCCAGCCCATATCCTCTCCCTCCTGCTTCCACCCCAACCATAGCCACCTGGGGTTCTTCCAGAAAGGGGAAAAACAGGCCAATGGCATTGCTTCCTCCACCCACAGCTGCAATCAGGTAATCCGGCAGCCTGCCGACTGCAGAAAGGATCTGCCGCCTCGCCTCCCTGCCGATTACAGCCTGCAGCTCCCGCACCAGCCAAGGATAAGGATGGGGGCCCACTGCCGATCCGATAACGTAGTGAGTGTCCCGAACGTTTGTCACCCAGCTGCGGATGGCTTCGTCTGTGGCTTCTTTCAGGGTGCCGCTGCCCTTGTCCACAGGCTCCACTTTCGCGCCCAAAAGGCGCATTCTGTAGACGTTCAGCCGCTGTCTTCGTACGTCTTCTTTGCCCATAAAGACTGTGCACTCCATGCCGTATTTAGCTGCCACTGTTGCCACAGCAACTCCGTGCTGCCCTGCTCCTGTTTCAGCTAAAAGCTTTTTCTTGCCCATTATTCTCCTGGCCAAAAGCGCCTGTCCCAGGGCATTGTTGATTTTGTGGGCGCCTGTGTGGTTGAGATCTTCCCGTTTGAGAAAAATCTGCGCTCCGCCTAATCCCTTCGTGAGGTTTGCAGCATAATACAGAGGCGTTTCCCTGCCGACGTAATCCCGCAGCTCATGCTCCAGTTCCCGGCTGAAGGCAGGATCTGCCTGGGCCTCTTTGAAAGCCTCTTCCAACTCTTCCAGGGCGCATTGGACAGTCTCTGGTGCGAACTTCCCGCCCCAACTGCCGAAAAACCCCCGCTCATTTGGCCAATTTAGCCTCATCTAACTCCCTCCCTGCTTCTAGTGCCCTCTCTACAAAGGCCATTACTTTGTCTGGATCCTTGCACCCAGGCCTGGACTCCAGCCTGCTTGAAGCATCTACTCCCCAAGGGGCAACTTCTGCAATTGCCTGGCCCACATTTTCCGGTCCTAAACCGCCTGCCAAAATCAGCTTTCCGTCCCAAGGGACTTCCCTCACCTTCTGCCAAGGGAAAGCCCTGCCGCTGCCTGCGCTGCTGTCCAAAAGAAGAGCGGAAACAAGCCCCTTGTATGCAGCTACCCCATCAAAGTTATCTTCTTCCATTCTCCAAGCCTTAATCAGGCCCCAGGGCAGACCTTTGAAATAGCTGCAGTATTGCTGGGACTCTGTGCCGTGAAACTGCAGCAGATCCAGACCCACGAACCTCGCTATCCGTTCCACTTCCTCCGGCTTCTCGTCCACAAACACTCCAACCCGAAACAGCCCTTTGGGAAGATCCCTTGCAAGCTCTCTTGCTTTTTGGGGGGGCAGCTGCCTGGGGCTGGGAGCGAAGACGAAGCCTATAGCCTGAGCGCCGGCTTTCGCTGCCGCAAGAGCATCCTCCTGCCTGCAAATGCCGCAAACTTTAATCCACACGAGCCTCACCCCTCAATTCTCTAAGCATCTTTTCCGGGTCCTGCGCAAAAAGGAGGGACTCGCCCACTAGAAAAGCTGTGCAGCCGAGAGCCTCAAGCCTTTGGATATCGTCTCGAGTCTTAATCCCGCTTTCGCTCACCAGACATGCTGGCTGAAGCTTCTGTGCAGTGGGCAGCAAGTTGAAGGTAGCTGCCAGATCCACTTTAAGGGAACTTAAGTTGCGGTTGTTGATTCCCAAAGCAAACCTGTCTGAGACTTCAGCAAGCTTTCCCAGCTCCTCTTCTCTGTGCACCTCCACTAGCGGCAGAAGGCCCAGCTTGTTGGCAAGCCTGATGAAGGCAGCCAGTTCCCTGGCAGTCAGGATCCTTGCAATAAGGAGGACTCCTGCTGCTCCCCTGGCCTTAGCCTCATAGATTTGGCTTGGAGAGATCACGAAATCCTTCCAGAGGATGGGGAGGCTGGTGAGGGACCTGACCAAGCTCACAAGCTCCCCGCCGCCTTGGAAGTATGCAGGCTCTGCAAGGACCGAGATGGCCGCTGCTCCCCCCCGCTCATAAGCCCGGACGAGGCGCGGGATTTCTTTTCTGTCAAGGATCCTGCCCCGGCTCGGGGAGGCTGGCTTAACCTCAGCGATGAGCCTGGTGCCTGGAGCGGAAAGGGCAGCGAGCAGATCTGAGCCGCTGGCGCGTTTTGCCCGCCTCTGCCAGTTTTTTCTGTGTTCAGTTTGAAGCTGCTTGCGTCTTGCTGCGAC